>Ga0214479_100400_pt1 | contig 26246 bp, 22 predicted proteins | sample M1_20Mar14CPVII9_5_FD_165054 | JGI IMG/M metagenome (GOLD analysis project Ga0214479, IMG submission 165054) | Marine eukaryotic communities from Monterey Bay, California, United States - M1_20Mar14CPVII9sort6BwellE14 | ecosystem: Environmental > Aquatic > Marine > Unclassified | place: USA...
TATGCCATCATGTAGGTGCTGCAATAGTGGTTGTTTGGCATTGTATGGGTGTATAACAAGTTGATTAACACCCTAGGCATGATTGCAAGTCCTTCCACCATACTTTTACAGCCACTTGTTGGCAGGTTTCATGCCTCAGATCAGGCAAAAATCTGGTTTTCTGCCGATGGTCAGGCAATGTTTGGCCATCAAGTGGGGGTATGCCATCATGTAGGTGCTGCAATAGTGGTTGTTTGGCATTGTATGGGTGTATAACAAGTTGATTAACACCCTAGGCATGATTGTAAGTCCTTCCACCATACTTTTACAGCCACTTGTTGGCAGGTTTCATGCCTCAGATCCTGATTACTTTCTGCCGATGGTCAGGCAATGTTTGGCCATCAAGTGGGGATATGCCATCATGTAGGTGCTGCAATAGTGGTTGTTTGGCATTGTATGGGTGTATAACAAGTTGATTAACACCCTAGGCATGATTGCAAGTCCTTCCACCATACTTTTACAGCCACTTGTTGGCAGGTTTCATGCCTCAGATCCTGATTACTTTCTGCCGATGGTCAGGCAATGTTTGGCCATCAAGTGGGGATATGTCATGTAGGTGCTGCAATAGTGGTTGTTTGGCATTGTATGGGTGTATAACAAGTTGATTAACACCCTAGGCATGATTATAAGTCCATCCATCATGCTTCTACCACCACTTGTTGGCAGGTTCCAAAATCTTGTGTGCTACTTATTTTTCTCAAATTCAAAATGGAATCAACTTTTGGGACTTTGCCATCAAGTCTGGACAAATAAGCTGTCACTTGTCCCTTTGCTTACATTGATGACGCATCAGCCTTCATATTTACTCATTGTGAGGTGAGAGGTGTGGAGTCGGAGTAGAGTGAGTCAGTAGGGGGTGAATGTCTTGAAGTGTCTCGTGACTGCACTCTAAAAATTTAAGATCAAATTAGTGGCTGGCAAAAAAGGGGGACTTTACTAGGAAAGCCGCACCTTCCCTGCCTCCAATGGCCAGTTGTCCTTTATCGGCATTGGGCCATTTCGGGGGATGGTGGGCGGGTGAACTTAAACTCTATTCTAATCGCACTGTTAACTGCGTCGGTAGGTCCAGTTCTTCATCATGGTTTGAAAACAATAATGAGCTCAACGTTGAGCTCTTTCTTTTGCAAAGGATACCATGATGACGATTGTCTTTTCAATTCCCCACATTCAAGACTAAATCGGTCATTTCGAGTCACTGGGTCTGGCCGCCGCCTCAAAAGGTTGTGCTAGTATATTTCTACGAATTCCTATGTAGAATATCTTTGATGAGCCCAAAATGACCTCGAGCCACGGATCTAATCATCACACAAAATGCTCTCATAATTTTTCAATTGCCATCTCCACTACATCTCCTCAATATAGACTTACTTCAGTCAACCTCTACTCCTCTTCATCTACTGCTCAATCTACATCTACAATCATGACTAAGACTGCTTTAATCACCGGAATTACAGGACAAGATGGATCTTATTTGACAGAATTTTTATTAGGAAAGGGATATACTGTAAGTTATTTGTTCTATATGACTATATCTTTGTATTGCCTTCTTATATTTTGAGTTGGCCATGGATTGATTGTACAATGGTATATGGTGGATGGCGTTGAAGAGAGTGGTGAATTGCAATTGCAATTGTTGGACAGTGTTTTGTTTGCAATTATTTTGGCATAGATATGCGGGGCTGGTTGTTTTCATAGCAATGAGTCATTACATGTTGGCGACATCATATTGCATTTCTACAGTGCACAATTGAATCATCAAACCGAGTGAAACATATCCGACCATCTTCTGATGAGCAGGCACAAGTCTCTTTGATAGTACTCCACCACAAGTCTTTCTACACATATCTTCAACGCTAGCGGAGAATTATACACACTACAACACATATCTTACTACATAACATTGCCCTCATGAAGATTGAATACATGCCCATTGCATCAATAATATATGCCTATGTTATGGCAGAATTGACACTCTGTTTTATTCGATTGGATGGATATTGGCCGAAATATGTTGCATTATCTGTGGCGGAAACACTATTTTGTTCGATGACCACTCAATTATAATTTCCCCATCATATACTCACATATTTCTCTCTCCTTCTCTCTCTATTTCAACCTTGTAGGTACACGGTATTATCCGCCGTTCTTCTTCCTTCAATACTGGTCGTATCGATCATATCTACCGTGACCGCCACGAGACTGGTGTTAAGCTTTTCCTACACTATGGTGATTTATGTGATGCTACCAACCTTATTACCATTATTGCCAACGTCAAGCCCGATGAGATTTACAACTTGGGTGCCATGAGTCATGTGAAGGTTTCCTTCGATATGCCTGAGTACACTGCTGATTGTGATGGTGTTGGTGTCCTTCGTATGCTTGATGCCATCCGCGCCTGTGGACTTGAGAAGACTTGTCGTTTCTACCAGGCATCTACATCTGAATTATACGGAAAAGTTCAAGAAGTTCCTCAATCCGAGACTACACCATTCTACCCCAGATCTCCCTACGCTGTTGCCAAGCAATATGCCTTCTGGATTTTGGTTAACTACCGTGAGGCATACGGTATGCATTTGACTAATGGTATTCTTTTCAACCATGAATCTCCTCGTCGTGGTGCCACCTTCGTTACACGTAAGATTACTATTGCCGTCGCTCGTATTAGTCAAGGTCTTGATAAGTGCCTATACCTTGGTAATATTGATGCCAAGCGTGATTGGGGACATGCCCGCGACTACGTTAAGGGTATGTACATGATGCTCCAACACGATACCCCCGATGATTACGTCTTGGCCACCGGAGAAACACACACTGTTAGGGAATTTGTTGAGAAGGCTTTTGCCCATACTGGTACTACCATTGAGTGGCAGGGAGAGCACGGAACAGTAAATGAAATTGGAGTTGATGCCAATGATAAGTCAAGGACTTTGGTACGAATTGATCCCCGTTACTTCCGTCCCACAGAAGTAGAACTTCTTTTGGGAGACCCTTCAAAGGCCAAGAAGGTACTTGGATGGGAAGCTGATTTGGGATTCGAGGGACTTGTAAAGGATATGATGGATGCCGATATTGCCATGGTTAAAGGAGAAACAATGGACCCCGAGGCACCCAGACCTTAATTTGGTTGCTTTGTTTTGACCTCCCCCATGTTTTTTATCATCTATCTATATAGATGATTGTGCCACCACTTATTGTACATGATTAATAAATATAAAAAAGTCAGTTTCGTTGTCACAATATGTTGTACTAATTGTCGATTGTACTAAGTCTATGTTCCTCCTCTTTGTTGTTATCATCCATGATCTTAGGATGTATCTCTCATCACTCACTTGTGGGATGAGTTTTCTTTTATCCTATAAAGTGCATATAAACATGTGTGCAAGGCACTTTCACTTCGGTTTGATACAGTGCTTTAAAGAGACAGACAGCGTCACGAAAAGAGTATAGCAATATAATTGAACAGTCAAGTTTCTTATGCTTTATTCGTATTATTGACATGTTTTTGCAGACCGAACGTCTCAAGATAGCCAAAGATATGTTTCAACTACTCTGCCACTTATGATTCATATCTTATCAATACGAACGAAACACCCATCATCCAAAAGTAATAATAAATGACAATATTTTATCTTCTCTGACTCGATATGTAAAGCACTTTATGACATAAGAGAAGACAACATGAATAGTTAGGACAAATCACATATCTTATGTCAGTATATCAAACACAGTATTACAAACACATAACAGGCGCACATACCATTATTACCACGGATAAAACAATCCCCATACTTTGATTTTAGCTGTCCATCTACATATTCTTCTGTCTGTTCCATTGCAATATTCATGTAACCATCTAAACATGCCAATACACCTAAAAATAAAACATTAGTGCAAATGGATAAGATATAGTGGTATAATATGATAAAGTATTTGAATTCATCTAACATAATCACCTTACCCTTATAATCAGTTCCTGTATTAAGACGAACATTAACTGGTCTTCCAAGTACTGCCTTCAAGAAATCGGATGGAGATCTCTTATTGTTTTGTTCAGGTGCAGATTCTGCCCCCTGTTGTATGAATAAGATTGAGAAAAGTGATACGAGGAAAGTAATCATTAGCTTTTCGACTATTCTCAATGCAAGGACAATCATTATATTGAAACTGAATATCAATCCGCCCCCATCACTTCGAGAAATTGTACCAATCCATCACTTTGAGATGAGAAGTATGATACCCCCATAGCCCTTTGTATTACAATATCACAACTTGCAATATCTTGGCAATTATTATATGAGTACTCCTCTATTCGTCGCCCATCTGCCACCGCAACTTTCCATAATATAACTAGCGTATAACATACCTTCTCTGGAGCCTTTGCGGCACTATCTGACTGCATATTGATGGTACTATTAATATTTAAGCCTCTATCTGCCTCAAAGAGATTATGAGAGTACATGAAACTTAAAGTCAATCATAAGTTTCATTTTAAAGTTTCATTTTTAACAATTAGTGTTGTTGCAAAGAAAGTTGTGTAGAAGTTAGTTGCTTTGTTGGCAAGAAGAATTATTTAGTTTCAATATATCAATCTTAAGTGATATCATTGGTGTTGCAGCGATAATTGTTTAGTTTTGCGCATAGGAGAAGAATAGGTACAGAAAAACAACACACAACAAAACATCAAGCATGTCCTTCCTTACTACACAACTGTTAACTCATAGGAGGCAAATATCTACATCAATAATAACCCCTGCACTCTCTTCAATCAATACTTTAATAATACCCAATGTACAAACGATTACAATATCAAATAAGAAGTCCAACTTTCACACCACAACAAAACTACAACGACCAGGATACAAACCACCACGCAATCCCAAAATTGGTATAACTTTAGAACAATTACGTATGGCTGCACGGGGTACTGGAAGACGGTTACCAATTTGTCATGACGAGATGGAAAAGGTTATGAATTCATTAGAAGCTGCTAAGTATGAGGTATGTTGTTTTTGTATATGTGATGTGTCCATAAATTTGTGCATATGATGTGCACATATTATGATGGCACATAAGTTTATCGATCTATGTATATATATATATTATATGATGCCCATCGCTGATTAACTTTTCTCTAATCATTACAATGATATAGAATCATGCAATCTATAAATATGTCAAGGAGGTGAGTGATTATATTGGCCTAACCCCAATATGAAATCAAAGCTTCTCATAACCCGACTCACTTATCCTCTTCTACATATTACTTTCTTTCAGTATGACAAATGCAGAGAAGATTATGAATTAAATCATAAAGGGAAAGATAAAGTTATGATGAAGGAGCTGAATAAATACTTGGTTAGGAAGAGAAAGAAGTAGTCAAAGCAACTGAGAGTTTCTTCTTCACGGGTAGAATTATGCCGCTTATGAAGCCTCTCTGATCAGCCGTTTCAATTAGACAAGCAGAAAAAGAACGACTAAAGCAGAGAAGTAGCTTAAGACTAATAAATAGGAAACGCTTAGAACAATGAAAGAAGGTTTTCCCAATCCGCGACACCGAAAATCAATCGTCAACACTCCTTAAGGTACTTTTTTGCACATACATATTAAAGATATATTCCTTATCAACCTGATCATATCTATATCAGCAGCATCTAAGAAGAGAAACACACACACACCATAATGAGTGATGAAAGCAAAAGTGAAGCGTCCGGGGAGGCGAAAGTTATTTTTGATGTCGGAGGAAAGATGTATACTGTATCACGCTCACTAATTGAAGAGCATTCTGATACTATGTTGGCTCGTATCGTCTCAAAGACTTGGCAGGAGGACTCTGATAGTGTTGTGTTCATTGATCGAGATGGAGAAACGTTCAGGTTCGTCCTAGACTACCTCCTCTATGGGAGTGTTGACCTTCCTCTAAACATGCCGATTGCCAACTTTATGCGTGATTTGGATTTTTATGGAATTATCGCTGAAGATGCTTCTATCAATCAAGTGTCACCGGCAGACGAGCTACGGAGGCTAAAGCAAACTGTTGCCGAGGGTGAATTGAATCATGACATGTTCCTCATAGCAATTCACGCTAACCACTAATTCGTTACTGGGAAAAGCTCCTTAGCCATTGCCAATGGAGACAAACAGTCGATTGGCCTAAAGCACAGACCATCTGACTACTCAAACAGCTCTACCAAAGCATCCGAACTACTTTCAGGCTATCTCAAGACTTACTATGGTCTAAAGGGATATGATATCACATTCAGTAAGACGTCAGGAATGAGTGTCAAGTTATCAAAGCCCGACTGGGGAGATGAAGGCTGGGGTGATATCTTTCAGTCGAAGCCTAATCCATTTGCTCAAGTGTCTACAACAACTTTCGGCTCAACCACATTCGCGCAGTTTCAACTTCAACAACAATTGAATCGAGAATTAAATCAGGAAGAAGCTTGACTTTCCGAAGACTACTGAATGTATGTTTGTGTGTTGTAATGAACATGAATGACGAAAAAGCTTGTGAATGAAGAGTTGTAGCTGAATATAAATCATGTACTAAGTAAGACTGATTAAAAGCTACCCCCGTGTTTTAGGTTTAATTGGTAGAGATACCCCAAGCGCCAAAAGAAGAAGAAGATATCCTCACATGTATATCCACCTTAGAACATACGGAATGTCTTCTTACCAGTCTTGGCCCTCTGAGGTTCATGAGCTACGACATTGAACTTGACAGTCTTGGCCAAAGGACGGCACTGTCCAATAGTTACAATATCACCCTCCTTAACACCAAAGCAGGGACTGCAATGAGCATGGATGTTCTTGTGACGCTTCTCGAAACGACGGTACTTCTTGATGTAGTGAAGGTAATCCCTGCGAACTACAACAGTACGCTTCATCTTGGTGGAGGTAACAAGACCCTTTAAGATCTTACCACGGATGGAAACATTACCAGTGAAGGGACACTTCTTATCAACATATGTTCCCTCAATGGCAGCATCAGGTGTCTTAATACCCAAACCAACATTCTTAACCCAACGCATAGGCTTAACCTTCTTGGCATTGGGATTGCGCTTACGGGCAACGAAGATGGCATCCTGAGATTGGTATGCCTTCTCGTGCTGATCGCACTCCTTGTAATCCTTAGCTAAACGTGGCATGATCTTTTAACGTGCTGTATCGTGAGCCGCCACCACACGATAATGTAACACCAATGATGGAATTTAATCAACATCATTATATAAGACAAGATGGGTTAGTATATATGAATTGAAATAAAATGATAGTATTGCAATACAGAAAAATTATAGGATGTGATGTTGTGTTGATCGATTTCAAACATAGCGTAATCACACCAACAAGGATATAATCGATGATGATGAACGAAACACTCTGCCTATGCTAAATGCAAGGATGGGCCGCCTTTGTCCTCATAGGGAGGCTATCACCAATCACCATCGTCCTCTCACCTTGAAAAAGTTATGGTGGGGAAAATAAATGAGTGAAACATTACACATGTAATCATTCAAAATGTCATCATACATACATAGCTTTACCTGCGCTACTTGAGATGGATATCTGGTATCCGATACCGAGACGTAAGAAATAATTTTCGCCTTGTAAAATTCTCTTGGTTTTTCACAAACACTCAAATCAATATCGCCGCTAATCTTGACATCTGATATCTTTCATCAATTATGAACAATCACAATAATGCTGCCTTTAATCCCTCTCACGAGTCATCCAATCAAGGTAATAACGGCAATCTAGTCGCGACTTCCTCTACGGCATCTACAGGTCAGTCTTCTACAGTCCCACACGGTCAGCAGAATTCTGGTGTGGTTGGTGCCGCTGGCATTGCTAATACTAATTATTCAACGGCATATAATACGCAAGGAAATACTGCAAATAATGCACAATACCAAGCAGCGCCTACCGCTCCAATGCAGGTGGCGTACGGCGTTCAACAGCCGGGTACCAATATGTCTCAACCAACGAACACATCATATGCTCAACCTTCTCCCTCAAGGCAACCTCAGAACAATATGTATAACAATGCTCGTCCGACGGCCGTTGCCGCTGTAATGGGTTCATCGCCTGCGGCAAATAATCCCAATGTTCCCAATCCGTTAGGTCTCGGGGGCAGTCAGCAGAGTGGTGCCGTAGGTGGCGGTCCAGCCCCTTCCTCAACAAGTAATGGTGGTGTACCGTCCAACAAGACGGATCTCTTACGGCAAATGTATCAATCTCGTCAACGTCCTGCACAAGGATCTGCAGCTGCAGCTCAACCGTCTCAGCAACAGCAGGGTCAAGTCATCCAACAAGGGCAAGGTGTTCAACAGCAGGGTCAGGCGTATCGATCTTCGGGGATACACCATCAGGTGCAGCCTCAACCAACTCAAGTCCAACCTCCCAACAATGCATACAATACCAATGCTACTACTCAGAATAATATGCAGCAGCAGTATAGATCTAATCCGATACAGGCTGCTCCTCAAATGCCCCAGAATAATAATGTACAGCAAGGGGGATACCAACAGCAGAATAGTTCTCAGTCTCAACCAAATAGTAGTGGTCAGCAACAGCAAGTATATCAGTCTTCTCAGATGCAATCATCTCAACATGCATCACAGCAAGTGCTGCAATCCCATGATCAGAGGCAGAAGAAGAAATTTCACTTGACTCCTGAAGCAAAAGTTGCCTTACGGGAGGCTGTGTTATCGGCAATACGTCATCCACAGGGTACGGTCGATCCAACCTTTTTGAAGCGTGCAATGGCACTGGGATTGCCCGAGAAGGCTATATTGAATGCAGCAGTGGTAGCACGACAAAGAGATGCTACGAATAGAAGTCAACGACATGCACAAAGTAGAAGTCAACAAAATGTACAGAATAGTAGTAGTAGTCAACAACAACAAGGAGGTCCGAGTGGTCAAACTATGCAGCAGCAAGGTGGTCAACAGAGGCAGCAGCAACAACATGTACAGGGTCAAATACACCAAAGCCAACAGCAGCAGAGGAGTAGTAGCCAGCAACAACACCATCAACAAAGGCAGCAACATCCACAGCAAGTTCAACCTCCAGCATATTCCAATACCAATCCGTCAGCTAAGGCACAAATGCAGCAGCAAATGTATCAGCAGAGTCCACAACGAACAGCGAATCAACAATTGACTGCAGCTCAATACAATCAGCAGCAACAGCAGCAGTATCAACAACAACAACAACAACAACAGCAACAAGCTGAGCAACAACGTCGACTAGCAGAGGAACAAAGGAAGGAACGGCAAGCTCAGTATAATCAGCAGCAACAACTCCGACAACAGCAATTAAACGCCCAACAAGCCAACCTTGCCAATCAAAGAAAGGCTCAAGAGGAGGCACGTAAGAAACAACTTCAGCAACAATTCCAAGTAGAGCAGCAACGTCTTTTGGCAGAGGAGCAGCGGAAGAAGAAGGAAATGGAGGCCGCTAAGGCTGCCGCCGAGGAACGTCAACGTCATAATCAACAGTTGGTTGGTAGGATGAAGGGATGGGGACGTACTGAATATGGATTAATTGTTAAGAGTCGAGCTAAAGGCTTGCCTCAGCAGCGTGGGCAGGAGGGGTTATTGAGACAAAGTACTTGGGGTGGTGCTAGTTTGTCATTAGATCGTGATGCAGCTTTGATTGGTGCATTGAAGAGATCTTCCAAGGAGACAAAGTCTGATGAAGGAGAAGATCGATCACAATCTCAACACAATCCACGTTTTCAGAATGCTATTGATGTTATCAGAAATCATCTATTGAAACAGCCACAGCAAATGTTGAAAGAAAATGCCGAACCAACCACCAAGGAAGAAGAACGACGAAGACGCACTGCCTCAATCGCTAGTAAAGTATATGATCTCAAACAATGTACACAATATAAACGGCTCAAGCTTCAACCAAAGCGTGAATCTAGATTCCTTGATAAGCATATCCGTCGGGCACGTCAAATGACTGCCGATGGACTAAAGAAAGGTCATAAAGAACTCTTGAGGGCAATTGTTACTCATCAATCTGAATTCTACAAATTCCATCGTCTGAAAAAGAATGAATGTTCCAAGATTGCACGGGCTATACAAAATCAACATCGTAAGAAAGAATTGGCCAAGGAGAAGGAGAATGATAATACCGAGAAGGCACGTCTTGCTGCTCTTCGTGCTAATGATATGGCAGCATACACAAGTCTACTTGAAGATACGAAGAATGAACGGTTGAAGTTCCTTTTGGACAAGACTGATGAATGTATGAATCAAATTTCAACATTGCTGGCAAGCCGTGCTGCCGAGGAAGAGGAGGATATTAAACAAATGGGTGGTGAGGGCACTGTGAAAGCTACATTCAGTAGTAAGCAGGAGGTTACGACTGGTTCCTACTACGAGACGGCTCATGTCAAGTCTGAATCGGTACGACAGCCAAGTTTATTAACTGGAGGTGATTTGAAGGAATATCAATTAGGTGGTTTGCAGTGGATGGTTTCACTATACAATAATCGCTTGAACGGTATTCTTGCCGATGAGATGGGTTTGGGTGAGTAGTAGACAGGTTTTATTGTGGTTTTGCTCTTTGAACCTTTCTCATCGATCTAATCATCATGTTGCTTCTCTTTACAACACCACACAGGAAAAACAATCCAAACCATTGCACTCCTAGCTTACCTCATTGAAATGAAACAAAATCTAGGTCCATACCTTGTCATCGTTCCTCTATCAACTCTATCTAACTGGGTGAATGAGTTTTCTAAATGGCTACCTGCCGCTACAGTTATTTGTTACAAGGGCTCACCACAACAGCGTAAAGCTTTATTCCGAGATGAAGTGGCCGACGGACACTTTAATGTACTTCTAACCACCTATGAGTTTGTTATCCGTGACAAGGCTAGTCTTCGTAAACTTGCATGGCAATATGCCATTGTGGATGAAGGTCATCGTATGAAGAATAATCAATCCAAGTTTGCTGTCACGTTGGGTACTCAGTATAACACAAGACGAAGGATACTACTGACAGGTACCCCCATGCAGAATAATTTACCCGAGCTTTGGGCGTTACTGAACTTTTTGTTACCAGAGGTGTTTAATAGTGCAGAAACATTTGATCAATGGTGAGTAGTGTTTTTTGATTGTGTTAGACTAGTTTGCTTGTGATTTATCAGCCGACTAAAGCTAATGTCTTACTCTCTTCTCCCTCTTTTAGGTTCAATAAGCCCTTCTCATCATTCGGCAAGACGGGTAATGATACCGAGGACTCATCGAACGAGCTATTATCGAATGAAGAGCGCATGCTTATCATTCACCGTCTTCACGAACTCTTACGTCCATTCATGCTTCGACGCGTCAAGAGTGAAGTCCTTGATCAGCTTCCTCAGAAGGTTGAAAAGGTCATCCGATGCGAGTTGTCGGCATGGCAGAAAGAATTGTACAAGCAGATTAGTGTCAAGATTGCAGATGAGGCTACCAAGAGCAACTTTAGCCGTGGATTGAACAATGTTGTCATGCAACTGAGAAAAGTTTGTAACCATCCTTTTCTGTTTAACAACGAGGGATATCACATCAATGAGGACATTATCCGTACCTCAGGAAAAGTGGAATTGCTGGATAGAATGCTCCCCAAGTTGAAAGCTGCTGGCCATCGTGTGCTCATGTTTACTCAAATGACAAAGATGATGCCGATTCTAGAAGATTACTTCGCCTTCCGTGGATTCTCCTCACTGCGCCTGGATGGATCTACAAGTGCCGATGAGCGTGAGAAACGCATGTACATGTTCAATGCACCAGACTCGCCATACTTTATTTTCCTCCTCTCTACCCGTGCTGGAGGTCTTGGACTCAACCTCGCGACAGCAGACACGGTCATTATCTTTGACTCAGATTGGAATCCTATGATGGATCTCCAGGCTCAAGATCGAGCACACAGGATTGGTCAGAGAAAGGACGTTCGAGTCTTCCGTATCATTACTCAAACACCAGTAGAGGAAAAAATCTTGAGCCGTGCTACCGAGAAGCTACAAATGAACGAGCTTGTCGTCGAGGCTGGTAAGTTCGACAAGAGTGGCCAAGCCAAGGAAGATAATAGTCTCGAGAGGTTGAAGATGATGGAACTGCTCCTGACTGACTTTGATGAGACTCAGAATACTCAAGGTACTGCCACTGCCGAGGCAAACTTTGAGAGTACAGACACAGATGATGGCGAGGGTACTGACAACGGTGCAGATGAAGAGCAGGAAGACAGCAAGAATCTTTTCAATGAAATGATCAGTAGTAATGATGACGATTACAGGATGTACTGCAAGATGGACCTAGAACGGACGAATGCTCCGGAGTTGTACACCGATATAAACACCGCTCCCGATTGGGTTCGATATCCCGGTGGCAAACCTAAAGAAGGAGAGGAGTTTATTGACCCTAGCCAACCTGAGATTCTCGGAAAGCGTCGTGCTGCTGCTGGCGACATCAAGTATGATGATGGTTTGACCGAGAAACAGTTCTGTCGTATGATGGACAAAAAACACATTGCAGATGAAAAGGCCAAGAAAAAGAAAGCTAAGGGAAAGAAACGTAGTCATAAAGATCTTGATGTCGATCCATCCCTTATCCTTGATTATGACGGCGGTGGAAGGAAGAGAAGTAAAGCCGAACAGTTTGAGGTCGATACATCTTCTGCAAGGTCCAAGCCAATCCTTGGAAAAGGAGACAACAGCGATGAAGTCACTCCTGCCATACAAGAACGACTCTATAGTGTCACCAAGTCTGTCATATACTTCAAGGATAAGGCCACGAAGCGCAAGCTGTCTGAAATTTTTCTTGAGAAGCCATGTCCCCAAACTTATCCCGATTATTATCAAATCATCGAGAAACCCATTGGCATGAACGACATTCTTCGTAAGTGTCGTGCACAACTCTACACGAGCATGAAAGACTTCCGAGAAGATTGGGATATTCTCTTCAAGAATGCACTTACATATAATGGTGCAGGATCATGGATTGTTGCCGACGCTGATACTCTCAGGGGAGAATATGATAAATTGATGGACAAGAACATGCTCAGCAAGGCGGCTGCCGCGTCCAAGAAACCAGTTCGTATCAAGTTGTCTCTCAAGGGTGGTAAGAAGAAGAAAGGCAAGACAGGCTAAGCTGAAGTTGATATGCCTATTAGAGAGTCTGAATATGGAAATGCTGCCACGAAGTCGTTGGTATTGGAGATAGATGGGAGGATTTGTACATAGTGATTTGCAAAATGAATGACATACTGTGCTTATAGTCGATAACGATAAAAGTGCTTGCAATAGACTCCATCTTCTCAATATTTGTGTTTACTACTAGCTATATCAGAACTGGCCAATTCAACATAATTTAAACCTGACAACTAACGGACAACATGTCCAAAACCACAACAATATACCTCAGTTTTAATTTACATACAAATTCGATAAGTAACATACCTCCCAGCAGTCTCACTAGGACGGATAATCTTTGCAACCTGACCCCTCTTCATACCATAATATCTAGCCACGGGATCATTCGGTTGGATACGTGGTAATTGCGTTTCACGTAATCGATACCTCTTTAACAACTCCTGTTTCTCATTCTGACTTAAGACTTTATGTTCAGGTACTAATGTATGTTCTGTAATATCCACCAATAACTCAGCCTCCTTGAAATGTTCAATACGAAAACTATCACTCATTTCTTGAACTGCCTGTTTGGCAAATGGTGTAATATCCCCTCTTAGTACTAATATGGCGTTCGAGACATTTTCATCCTTCATACGATCTGTTAAGATTTTAATTGGCTTAACTCCTACCTTTTCATCTTCGGGAAAGAATACGAATAATTGATTTGTTTCATCGTCAGCCTTTTCCTGTTGTTGTTGAATTGTGTTTGGTATATATTGTAATATTGTAGAGTTACATATGTATTTGTGTGTAAAATTAATGAGATAAAATGGAATGAGCATATGTCATACATTTGAACAATACACAAGTATGAAATACAAACACATCTCACATTAATAAACTTACCACCAAAATAGTTAATCCCTCCCTGGTAGGGAATTCTCCAAATCGATTAGTAAAGTCCATAGGCGTCATATCTCTCATTTCTCGACTAACCATATATCCTCTCTTGGATAGTAGAGAACTAATAGTTTTATAGACACGGAATAAACGTGACGCGTCTGCTGTTAATGTCCCGGTACCACGATCGATATGTGATGTTGGTGGTTCGGTTGGAGATTCTACTTCCATCATGTTTGTGTTGTTATTGCAAAGTGATAGTTTTTGATGTGTGTTGAGTTTGTGTTTATTATGTGCCAAGATCGAGCTACGCTAGCACCAAAATTATTGACGACAAAGAACAGTAAATAAAGGATCTATTCAAAGGGAGGACAGGAATAGAGGTGGTTGTTTGGTTAGAGAGCCGCTGCAATTCACTAAGGATATAGAGAGGTTTGGTTTAGTTTTGTTAGTCTGGCCGTCGCCTATCAACTCTCAATGTTCCATTGTTCAAAGTTCATAACTTTTGCAAATAAAAATAAGAAGAGAAGAGAGTACCATATGGCGGCTTTATTTAATGGCGGCCGACTAGGGCCATCTGAAATACTATCAATAGTCTCTAAATCGTCTATTGGTTCTGTATCTCTGTTATCTTCGGCGGCAGCTCCCGCAGCGATATCAAAGAGAGGAGATGGTCACCAATTAGGCCAGTTTCTCCCAACATCAATAATATTACCACAGACAAACAAGCATAATGTTAATAATACAGAAAGTTTAATGTTAAGAGCAGCAATACAGGATTTAAAGAAGGAAGAGAAGAATATTAATAGTCTTGAAAAGATGCTGGAATCATTACGTATTGCCCGTGTACTACCAACCAAAAGTACTAAAACAAAAACAACATTGGTATTACCAACAAAACAACAGTCTGATGAACAACAGCATACCTTCCAGGCAATGAATAGAAATGCAAGGAAAGCAAAGAGGGCAAATCATGGTAAACGACCTTGCTCTCGTATTAGAAGAAGGTACAAGGTGAAGAAATGGGCTAATACGTCAAGGAGAGGTTAGATATTTCACTCAGACACAAATCAGGATAATAAGGGAGGTGTTATTTATGGATATAAAGGTGTTTACTGGATTATAAAGGCATAAAATTATGCATAAAGTCCTAGCAGCTTCCTATTTGATTGTTGTTATATTGGTTAATGTAAAAATATAGCAAGCAAACTAAATTCTAAACTAAGCCACTTTTTCCCACCCACAATCTACCGAGTTGCAAATATTGGAAGAGGAAAAACGCGATAGTATAATACGATCTCATCGAAAGGTTTATCACAAATATCTCGCCGGATAAGAGCTAATGTCATATCATTTGGAAGCACAACAGGACTGGCATCAGCTATTGCCATAATCTATATTTGGGATACAAGTAAACAAATAAGTGTTAGCATCTGTAGGTATCATATTATGTGCGTGAAAAAATCAAAAAGATATTCACATACTTGAAAGTCTGCACAAGGACTGTAACTAAGCTTCTTGCCAAGGAACATCTTTAAAGTATCAACAGTCATTTCATTTGATGTCCTTATGTATTCTTTATGCAATCGCTCAACTTGAGTCTCCTGTGGATGTCGGCGAAGAACAATCTCAATCATTGGAGATTCTTTCATACCAATGATTCGTTTTGCAGGATTGATAGCTTCCACTCTTGTTACTGTTGTCGCTGCTGCTGCTGATGAAGATACAGCAACTTTCTTTCTCTATCAAGCAAACGAGATTATTGTTAGCTTTCAATTCAATATGTGACAATTCATCAACATGCAATCAAAGATACATACCCTTTGTTCAGCTTGAAATTTCATTCCTCTCTTTCTGTTTTCCGCATATGCTTTGTTCAGATTATTTATATTCAGCTTATTGTTATCATCCTCTTCTTCCTTCTCTAAAGATTCAACATCTCCATGTATACTTTTAATTAGCAGGTCAAAGTTTGGATCTGGTCTTAGACTTCTCCTAGAGGGTATATTGATTCTACATGATGGACATTCCTTCTTGCCGACTCGAATCACCTTTTCTATGCATTCATAACAAAATCTGTGTAGACATTGTGAAACAACATATGCATTCTTGATGTATCCCAAACAAACTACACAATGAAACTCTGGAGCTAATGTCTGACGCGGTATGTATATATACCAATATCATAGAAAAGTGAGACGAAGATAGAATCATTCAAACATATACAAGTAGAAATGATATGCCAGAGAAGAGTGAGATGAAGATTGACATCATTCAAACATGACACAAGAAGCATATCATGTTTACCTTGAGTTCCATGTTTACCCGAGCATCTTTATCTTCTCTTCTTGGTTCACGGTGTATCTCAAATAATGTCAAGCCTGGCACCTCTACATACTCTTGATATTTAGACAGAGGATTGTAGTATATATTATTGTTTACAGTTGCAGATGTTGAAGTATTAGTAGATGATCGCTTGCTCATGTTTGATATTATTTATTATTTCATATGACTATTGATAGTAACCACCGCAAACATACCCCACAATCAATAGAGAGCTATAGACCGATAATATATGATATAATATTATACCAATGGCACCCTTTCTTCTCAAGGATTTTGATTTGGTATCTTTTCCCCCCCTCATTTTTCGAGTTGCTTATTGATGTGGCGAGGTTAATGGTATCATGGCAACCACAAGTAGAAATAAACGACAGCGATCAGAACAGGAGGATGCTCTACTATTGTCGGATTTACCCGACGGTATATTAGCTCATGCTGCTTCATTTCTAGCCAGCCCCCAAAAGGCATTATTTGGTTTATCAATGACAGCATCATCTGAGTCTTGGACAAACAACAACTTTAGTATTGTTAGGGAGCATCAACAATCTACAGCTGCCATTCTAAAGTCAGAAGAGTGGGACGTATTGGACTTTGAGGATATTGAGAAGAGTCTAGTGGTGAAGTTGACAGAGGACGACATCGGTGTTATTTTGATGTTTATCAATGCCAAGCAGAAACTAAAAAAGTTGAAGTTATCTGGATGCATCCACATCACTGGCAGTTGCCTTGAAGTATTGAGAGGATCTACCGTTATTGAGCATATTGATCTAAGCCTTGTTAAACAATATGAAACACCCAAATTGGACCCAGAGCCCATGATATCGGAAGAAGTAGCATATTGCCCATTCTCAATAGTATCGTTTCTGCAAATGAGAGCTCATTAAAGTTGATTGTGTTACCTAAAATGTGGCGTGTAGCAGAAACTGATGAGCTCACTCAGTTTCTAAACAATTACAATCAACTTTTGGATAGAAGGGTGCCTGAATGTTCAAGATGCTCAAAAGCGTTTGGTGCTGAAACACGTGAATGGGATATGGCTATACCAAATTCTGAAGAAGATCTTTTTGGAATGCAAAGTTATTGCTGTTATAAATGCACGAAGCATTTTTGCTACACCCATGAAAATGGTTGCTCTGATGATAAGAATGGTATACTAAATTGCTGCCAAAAGTGCCAAAAAGAGTACTGTGAAGACTGTGTTAAAATGCAGGCTTGTGGAAAATGTAGAAAAACAATTTGTGACGGGTGTTCAATGGAAACATGTGTTGGCTGCGAAAAGAAGCTTTGCTATGTATGTGTACCAGGTAAAGATGATATTTGTGCATGTGTCAAGAATACATATTGCAAATCTTGCTTGCCGGACACTTCTCTATGCACAAAGAAGGGATGCAACAAGGTACACTGTGCCAACTGTGAGCTCTGCGATGATCCTCAGGGAGAGGTAGAATGAATCGATTATCCTCAATGACGGTACACGCATTGAAGTGATGCAGCATCATGCTAGTAACAATTAGATGAAAGATTTAGCATGTCCAGTGGTTGCAATTGATTTATCCTTTGTCTAGTCTATAAGCTGTATCATTAGTACCTCAGTGACTCAACCAATCATATCCTATTCTCATTCAACCACAAATTCTTTCCCAATCCTAATTATACATTATTGATTTCATTTCAATGGAGTAGGTGTAGTTTAATAAGATTACCAATTGACCACAACAGAGTATCACGAGAGATACGCTCTTGCTGCTGCTCTCACTCTTTGATCAAATGCTTTTGATGTTATCGGTGTATCATATTTATAAAAAGGATTCATTGACAGCTAATATATATGGAATGAAGCATAAGTATACATTGTACGATTCATGTAAAGCATGATATACGTATGATCAAACAAAACAGAGATAACGACATACAAAACATACCTTTACATAATATCCATACACTTCATTAAAGAAATTCTTAACAACCTCTTCACCCTTACCACCATGCAATAACATAAACTTAACATTCGCGGCAGTTAAGAATGTAGATACCTGTTGATGATTAACTTTATCAACTACTCTCAAATACATATTATTTGTTGTCCATGCACTCTTTTCTACTAAATCTAATGCTGAATGTAATACAAAGTAATTCTGTCTTGTGGATAAATCATTCTGACCTGTTGATCCTGATGCTGAAGTTGTATCGATTTCAGCCTCAAAGAGTGGTTCGTTCTTACCAACTATTACAAATAGAACTGGTGTAGACATTGTGTTGTGTTTGATTGTGTTGGCGTTGATGTAGTGTTGACTGTTGGTATGTGTTTGTGTTAGTTGTGAAGCCGCTGCAATACCCCTGCCAATACACTAAACTATAATATTGCAACTACTACTATCTAATCAGTATAAAGATCAAGCACTATGTATTCTCTCTGCTATGTTGTTGCCACCCGCGCGCCGATTTGCCGTCTCAACTTATTATGAGAGTTTATTATAAAGGGCTAATCTTTGAGCGTCGAGTTTTGCTAAGAGTTAACCTGCACCCTAATTGCAGATTTCTTCATAAACCACAAACTCAGCGGCGGCGTGGCCACAAATAGTACAAAGGAGAGGATTAATAGTTAACTATATTCGTAGGCTTGGTAGTAGTGTAGATATACGGCGTGTTAATTTTATTCTGCAATCACATTGTAACAGATCGAAGATACACAAACAACCAAAACCATCTAACCACAGAAATATAAAGCGGCCTTGCATTCTGCAATTAACTAAGAGGTATACCTTTCACGACAATACAAAACAATATAAGACACAAACACTCAAATAATAAAAAAACATACCAATACAATACAACAATCGATATCCGCACACAAAATAACACAAATACTCTATAATAATTTTCACACAAATTCAATTACAGAAATAATTGATCTCCTCCACAACCATAAACAATACACAACTAACAAAATACAATGAGTGGTACATCAATAAAGCGTGATGATAATAAACAAAAATGGGAGGAGACTGAATTTCCATTAGTCTGCGAGACATGTCTGGGTGATAATCCATATGTTCGTATGACAAAGGAAACACATGGCAAGAAGTGTAAAATATGTGAAATTCCATTCACAGTATTTGCATGGCAAGCGGGGACACGAGGGCGTCTTAAAAAGGTGGAAATATGCCGTACGTGTGCCCGTTCGAAGAATGTATGTCAGGTTTGTATATATGATTTACAATACGGTTTACCCGTCCAAGTTCGTGATCAGATATTGGCAGAGGAAGGGTGTAAGGATGCTGTCGTGGCAGTGCCACAAAGTGATGCCAACCGGGCATGGATGACAGCACAGCAGGAACGTGCAATTGAACAAGGCACGGCAATACAGGGATGTGTTCCCACAAACTCCGCCGCGGCCATGAAGTTACAAAGCATGGCAAGGATGGAACCACGATATGAACGCAACTTACCCAAATTATGTAGTTTCTTTGCCAAGGGGGAATGCAATCGGGGTACACAATGTCCATTCCGACATGAAATGCCACGTGATAAGAATGATCCTTTGGGTAAACAGAATACGAAGGATCGCTTCTTTGGTAATAATGATCCAGTGGCGGGGGGCATGATGAAACGTCAAAAAGAAAAGGCGGAGAAACGTCGGGCGGAATTAAAAGCAAGGGGCGGTGAGGGTGATGAACGTGCAGTATCAACATTGTATGTACGTTTTACCGATGATAATGGGGGACAACAGAAGCGTATTACCGAGGCTGATGTACGTGACAAATTCTATTCTTTTGGTGAGATCTCATCAGTTAGGATGCATTCTGATAAGGGGGCATTTGTAGAGTTTACTACCTCTCAGGCTACACAGCATGCTATTGCAAGTACCAACAGGAGTAATATTGGTGGACGAAAGGTTATTGTTAATTGGGCTCGTGTTCCAAAGAGAGGTGCTGTTGGTGCGGGTCCTCAGCCAACAAGTGGAGTTGCAGGACAAGGTGGGGCGATCACTCCAGCACCTCCAGGAGGATTTAAGAATAACAACTCTGCTGCAAAGGCTGGCTTTAAAGCATCATCAACTTTGGGAGTGCCAAGGCCTGGTGGTGGGGTTATTCGTAGACCTGGTGCTGGCGGAGTAAACGCAGCGCCAAAGCCTTACTATCCTTCTGCTGATCCAGGTCGTTTGGGAAGTAAGACTTCGGCATCATCGTGAACACAAAATGCTATTATTATATGGAACGTAGATGCTTAATTGCTTGTAATAGATAGGACTGATTTGCTCTAAGTCATACAAGACAGTACTTAAGTTGTCTAAAGGCTTCATCTATTTTCCAGGTACTTATTGAGTTGAACTACCACATGACTACTAAAACTCTATTTGACATATGATATATGCATTCCAGATACTTGTGTACTTTATCTCTTGTAAATTAATGTTTCAACATCATTTATTTGTACCGATATCTGGATACCAATATATCAATAAACCCTTAAGTACATTTTGCTTTTGTATGCTGTAAATGTGTTTGTATCGGTGACCTACTTTTTGAAGTATGAAGAACGGCTTCTCTCCCTCTCTTTCTTTGCTCTAGCACCCGACTGCAATCCCAGTGATGCCTCTGTTGTTGGGTTGGAATAGAATGCATATAATCAATTGAGAAAAGAACAATAGCAAAGGTATCTTCCACTAAACTTTGTGCACAAAGAGATGATCAAAAACTACAGACACACCTTCATCCATGACATTACCCAAACTTGCTGTCAATACACCTACTCCTCCCAATACTCCAATAGCAAACAATATTGGTACATACACGGGAGGTAACGATTCAATTTCAAGCTCGTCTGTTGCAAAAGCGCTGAGTGGAGTACATGTAGTTGCAAACGCTGTACACCCAGCTATTAGTAGCTGCCGTAGATTCTTCTTTTTATCATCATTTTGTGATATGATACCAGACAATTCTTCTTTATTACTAATAGGTTGTTGCGGTTGTGGTATTCTTACATCTAGTTGTAACTTATTTTGATTTTGAATCGCAATGTTATTGACATTGAGTTTGTTTAGCGAGAAAGACGATACTTTATCAAGTACTGAGAAAATACATATTATTACTGATAATATAAAGATTGGTTTCGACATATTGATATTGCAATACTGTAATGGATGATTGGAATACCTAAGCCGCAGTCTCTTCTTCTATCCGTCCCCGCCCCCGCAAAAGAAATGAAAATGACGAAGGCAGGATACCTCATCCAAAAACATCTTCAACTCATTTCAAGCACACGCCACGCACGTGATAGCATTACCTATCAATTCCAATATCCAGCGCTTTGATTGTATTGACTTGCATCTATATTCATCATTATTTGGTTTATCAATTCTATCGTTACCACATTACACAACAAACGCTTTGAAAATGAGAGCATTCTTCACCTTCTTCCTTAGTTTATCCACTACAAATTCTTTTGTACCTTCAACAATACATACAAGACAATGTAGTAGTATATCCAGATCTATAATACAATCACAGTTCATTAATCAATGTTCTTCTAAGCCACTATTTATGTCATCAACCAAAGTAGTATCCACAGAATCAACAACAACAACTGAGTTCCCACCTATACTGGAAGAATTGCGAGATGTTGCAATGAAATTACACACAAGAGAACAATCACCAAGAGAAGGAAAGGCAGAAGCACCAGCAAAACCAAAAGAACCATATGTTCCAACACATGTTGACTATTTACAGTTCCTAGTTGATTCAGATGCAGTATATAAAGTGTTGGAAGATATTGTTAATAATAATGAAGAATTATCAATGTTTAGAAATACAGGTATTGAAAGAACACAACAACTTGAGAAAGATATTGATTGGATGTGTAAGACATATGATTTACAAAGACCGAATGTTGGTCATGCTGGATCGATGTATGCTAAGGAATTGAAAGAAATGATAAAGTCATCGGACGATATACCTGAGTTCATGTGTCATTATTATAACTACTATTTTGCACATTTAGCAGGAGGAAGGATGATTGGAAAGCAAATGAGTAAATTGTTATTGGATGGGGAGACTTTGGAATTCTACAAGGTAAGTGGAGTGGTAGTTATACTGCTTATATTGTTCAATTTGACATACATATAATATACTGACCACTCTCATCAAACACAACTCGTATGATAGTGGAAAGGAGATGTAAATGAACTAAAAGCCACAGTAAAGAACCAAATTGAAGAAATAGCCGAACAATGGTCGAGGGAAGAACGTGACAACTGTGTGAATGCAACTGCTGGTGCTTTCAAGGGCGGTGGAGCTATCAATGGATATCTTTACGGCGGAAGTCCACACTAGGTAGTTTCAATTTTATCAGTGAGCAAAAGGGGAAGTATTCTCTTTGGAAGACGAGAGTTGAGTAATATCTAGATTGGGGAAAGTATAGTTATTGTAAACCTATCATGTCTAGGGCAGTAAGCTGTAGTGTTATTATATAAAAATCATAAGCTTCAATCAAGATTCCATTCTAAGATTAAAAGTGCTTCGAAAACCAAGCTGACATATTGTCTCTCTGCTTTGAAGAAAACCAGGATGATGCTTGACAAGTAGCAAGTAGCATTTTGACATCCACATAATAATGCTCAGGGTTGTCACTATAACCCCGATCATAATCTTCATAGATTAACTTTACACAATTGTAGATTCTATTGGGATCAATATCTGAAGGCCGATTCTCAAGATACCGGGAGATTAATTGTGATAATTCAACTACATTTTCGCGTCGATAATTATATTCTCCATGGAATAGCCTTGGCACATTTGGTCTGTCTTTGAGCTTTTGTTTTAGTTCCGTATTCTTTTGCTTTAGCGAAGCAATTTTACGTTTGAGATCTTCCACGTCTTGTTGTGTACCACGATCATTTCCACTATCACAATTCCCAATATGATTAGAATAATCTCCAATACCACCCGTCCAATTACACCCCCCATTTCCACATTTTCTTTTAGCATAGTACGGCATAAGTGAAGAAAGATAAAGATATATAAAGATTATACATAAGATATGAACAAGTTATACATAAATAGGGAGTTGGAATTGGTAAACTTACACTTGTATATTTTCCCATATACGGAGTAGGCAGCCTTCCAAGGGTCTAATTTGGCGGATAGAACATTCTCTTCTATCTATTGGACAACACCTGGAAACTCCAAGAGATTGACGAATGCAGTCATTGCAAAAGACGTGCTCACAAGGCGTGATTTTGGGATTTATTGCGATAGACATACATATTGAACAGACCAGATCCTCTGGCACCTGATCTGGGCGTAATACAATAGGTGGCAGTGGTGGCGACGACATAGTAATAAATAAGCATAAGCTCCTCAGTATTAGAGCTTCATCTCACTTAAACATTTTATTAATTCTTGGGAACCGGTTTATCGCCAAATTATCTCTCCCCTCTCCTCCTCTCTCTCCATACACATGACGATGATGTTTACTAAAGCACTTGTTATTGCCGCCGCCACAATACTATATAGCACTTCTACTATACAGGCACACGCTCCTAATTCATCTATCAATACTAGAAACAGTATAAAAATGTCGGACACATACAACAACAACAATAGCAAAGGAGGAAGTATAATTTGTGCAGGTTTGAGCTGTCTGGATTTGCAATTGGTTGGATGTACTCAATCGGGTAGTGATGAAGCAATTGAACGATATGATGAGGCAGTTCACTGTGCTGGAGGATCTGCATCTATGACTGGTACTACACTTGCCTTACTGCTAAGACAATCAGATGATAATACTGATAATGATAATGAACAACGAGAGAAAGTACACATATTGACAAAGGTTGGTCCTGATTTTGCAGGCAAGACATTATTGGAGTTTTATAGACGAGCAGGTGCATCTACAAACCTAGTACTCACAGATGATACTGCACGTACATCCATGGCCGTGTTGCCAATATATAACAATGGCAAACGTGGTTGCTTTGTTAATCTGGCTTGCAATGATGGATTCACATCAGATGAATTATTAAATCAATTGGATATTATAGTGGAGGACAATACAACAACGTCAAACCACTTAACACGAGCATTTCTATTTGGATATCCGCACTTAATGCCACAGATGCAAGGGGATTCATTACGAGATATGCTGAAAAGTGCACGTCAAAAGCTATCTCTCGAGGGAAGTAATAGTGTTTTGGTTGGCGTGGACCTCAATGGAGTTGATGGATCTGATTCCACTGCTGCACGGGAAGCACTAATGCCATCATTATGTGAGATTGATGTATTACATTTGAATGAAGATGAAGTAATGGTACTATCACAACATGATAAACAACAAGCAAACGATGAGAAGGATACCACCAATGATGTCGTCAGTCCTGAAATGCTATCACAAATATCATCATTTCATGAACAAGGGTGTGCAGTGGTTCTACTCTCACTTGGTTCCAAAGGAGCCTTTGTGAGTGTCACACCCGATAGTAAAAGATTGCAACAATTATCAAATAATGAGCAACAACCAATAACTATCAGTCAATGGATACCAGGAACACAAGTACGTATCCCTGCATTTCAAATAGACGGCGAGGTGAATGCCAATGGTGCTGGAGATGCACTCTTTTCTGGATTTTGTCTAGCTGCTAGCTCGTGGGGATGTGCATTGGAACAACTGATATGTACAGATAGAAGTAGTAGTAATGACAAAGAGCAATGGAAGGTATCCCCTCAAGTGGCAGGTACATTTGCCTCACTGGTAGCATGGCAACGGTGCAATACAAAGACAAGAGATGGAGATGGTATGAAGAGTGCTAGGCAGTTGATGCAGTTGATTTATGAGGATAAGCTTCCAGATGTACTAGAAGGTTGAAAAATAATACAATGTCGTGATGGGTTTGTTAACTAACACCGCTTGATGGCTTGCGGTTATGATTATGATGTAGGTACATTTGATACTCTGCGGAAAGTTAGATATTAAAAAATATATCCACATAATATAACCTGTGCCTCACTACCAATACAGAAACTCTTCCGAGATATATTCTTTCAAAGATACCCTTTATATGAGAGTGTAGATGAGATATACTTATAGAGAGCCACTGCAAAGATAATGATTCAAGTTCTTCAAACATTAGAGCACGCTGAGCCTTTGTATCAAATAAGAGCTGTGTATCTGATCTATGATCTGTATGGTCGGTAGAGTAGGCAGTGCTTCCCTTCTTCTCTCTTTTGCCCAGTCACGAATATGTTGGTCACGTGTTAGCCATTCTCGAAATTGCTTGCTTGCTCTCATAATTCGAACAACAGTTTGATAACAACAGGTGAGTGTAGTATTGATTGTAGATCATGGCTCTTTGTGGACGAGGGAGGAGGAGAGAGAAAGTCATACAGAGCCGCGGGGCGATAAGGGTTGCGTGCATATGATATGTTCGTCGGCCGTCATTGGATGAAGAGACGCAATCATGGAAAGACGGTGCATGTGAACCCTCAACTTTGTTGTCCGTTGGTGTATGTACCTCAATCTATATATAGATGGGTGTTGGTATATCCTATACTGCGGATGAAGTAAAGAATATATATGTTAATTGCAATTCTATATCCGTCGTCGGTACACCTATCTCAAACTCACATCACCATAAATATTTTGTCGTTACACCACAAACAACAGCTCCCAACAACAACCAACAACATGTCATACAAAGCAGGAATATTCGACGCCATCTCGGCACTTAAGGACCGTACCGGATCCTCCTCCATTGCTATCAAGAAGCACATGCAGGCCAACCTTCCCAAGGATAAGAAGTGGATGAACGGCATGTACTTGAAAGCCTTGAACAAGGCTGTTGCCG
>Ga0214479_100402_pt1 | contig 26152 bp, 19 predicted proteins | sample M1_20Mar14CPVII9_5_FD_165054 | JGI IMG/M metagenome (GOLD analysis project Ga0214479, IMG submission 165054) | Marine eukaryotic communities from Monterey Bay, California, United States - M1_20Mar14CPVII9sort6BwellE14 | ecosystem: Environmental > Aquatic > Marine > Unclassified | place: USA...
CGCCGGGGTTTAACCTTTGATGGAAAGTTGAGTAAAATCTTCGGACCTAGGACCCACAAGAAGAAGCAAAGCCGTAATAGCACAATGGCGTATTCAGTGCCAAGATGACAATTCCTATTTGCCTCCCGCATATCACTCCTTCGTGGACTTTATGCTCGGTGTCATCGGACATAGACTGAATATAGGAACCAACTCATTGACTTGAGTGTCCAATCTGGATTTGCCTCTTGCCTGGCAATTTATCTAGACCGTCTTCTACTTTTGGAGACGCTTCCATATTGTTCGTGGTGATTGATGGTGCTAGCCTCTTCATTGTCGTCATCATTATACTTGATGTCGATCCCCGGCCGCGTATCCTTGACCCATTCGTGGGTCACGTCTACGGTTTGGGCTGCTGTTTGAATGAAAATCACAGTATCTACTGTCACGCAATATCCATAATCTTTTGGATTGGGCACAATTTGTAGTGCTCATACTCTTTGAGCAGTTGAGCCAGGCACAATCCAGATTCGACGAGACTGTCACTTGATAATGATCTAACCAATCTCGATTGAAATTCTGCCAAATCCGTATTGATATTATTATTCTCTTCCATCATTGCAATAGTTCGTGTTTCTTGTGCCAATTATCACATGTTGGTTGAAGTCTTGATCAATATCCCGTTAGCTTCGTAGAAGTTGGTATGCATCTAGAATGATATTCCACTGTTTCATACTATTGGACTTTTGCAAGTTATAAGTATATCCCTCGTGTCCTCTGAGGACCTGGCGGTGAGATGGAACTGTTTCTCTCTCTCTTTAATTGCAGCACTTCAATAGCAGACATTTCAACTGAGGCATGTCGTCTAATCCATTTAGCCAATTGGATAGGAGAGACCAAATAGCTTCCTCACATGTATTAGACCTGCATATTGCCACATGCTCTAAGTATCTACTCAATATATTTGTATTTTTCCTTAGCTGCCGCCGCTTTGTCTCTCTGGTCACTCTTTACTTCATCAAGATATGCTTGATAAGATTCCAATGCTTTTGAGTAATCGTCTTTTGTTCCGTATCCTTTCCTGTATAATCTTTTGAACTCCTCCAATTTTTGGATAGCTTTCAAGGAGTCGCTACTTCCACTCCCCGCCGCAATGATGAAGTGTTTCATAGATCTATCCATATTACCCACTTCATACTCAATAACTCCAAGATTGTGTCTTGCCTGTACATACCCCGCAATAGCTGCTAGCTCAAAGTAATGGATAGCTTTCTTCTTGTCAATTTCCAGACCTTTACCATACTCATAAGCATTGCCCATGTTGAAATAAGATTTGGCACTACCAAGTTTAGCCGCTCGATGGTACAATTCTACTGCTTTGACGTCATCTTGTGGGAAACCATACATTCCATTAGCATAATAACATCCGATGTTGTTAATTGCATTAACATCCCCGGCCTCCATTCGCTTCTTGGCCCTTATAAATACATCCTCATCTGTTTTAGGATTTGGAGTTCTGCAAAAGGCACAAGTGCCATCAAGTACATTGCCTTCGTGGTCATAAACAGGTGCATGGTTACAACCACGCATATAACTTTCCCACAACACGACATATATCTCCGCCCCGTATCAAGTACCGGCATTCTTATCATACAAATTGGACAGTCTTCCGGTGGAGGTTGTTCGAACAATAATTCACCATGTAATTCGGCTGCACGCTTTTTGCATGCCTTCTTATGTTGTGATCGATGGGCAATTTGACATTCTCGATTGCAATATTTCACCAATCTGCAAGCTGTACATGCCTTTAGACTATTACTATCCTCCTCACCCTTGCCACAATTAGCACATATATTACCATTATTGTTGTCGTTATTATTATTGGCAGCTGCGGAGCTCATATTCTGTAACTCTCTTTTGTTTGATGTTGGTAAGTATATGTTGAGGTATGATTTCTTATTTGCAATGTGATCTAATCTATGAGATTGCCCGCGCCCCCTATATATATTATGCTTTGCGATATATCCCCTCAAAACAGCTGAAAAGCACAAGATGTGACCTTTTGGTAAATCTCTTGATACTCAATAAATATCAATACCACAAACTTAGGACTAGCACTATTCGAAAGAGCGTTAAATACTGATCTAAACTCTATATTATTAGTGTATCACAGTAATTATTGTTGTGGTATTAATCGGTAATCTCAATCACTGCACACCATAATTATTTCATTTAATTTTTATGAGAGTAGGGTATCGAATCCTCTGTAGTTTACTTAGTGCATATATATGCAATTCGATTGCTCTCATACCTTACAGTGATTGACTGTATCATCCAATAATAAATGCTCTCGTTTGGTAGTTTTTAACGCCCTTTCGAATAGTGGCAGTCTCAAGTATTAGCTGAGTACGTTGTTGTACAATAAAGTTCACATCTTGTGCACTTTTTTTCAAGGGTGCACCATCACGTTAATATCATCACCTCCTTTGGCTGGAGTGGCCTCTTATTGTGGTATAGAATAATAATATTTACCAATCATCTGATTTGAAGCGGTGGCGATATCAAATGTTGTGATAGTCAAAATATGAACACCAATGACATTTGCAATGGCAGTGCATCAAAATCAAATGATGATGGTGTATGTGAAGTGAATGATATGTTACAAAATATGAAGACCACCGATAAAGAGGATAAAACTGCTAATACGTGTGCCAATTGTGGGAAAGAGAAAGAGTGTGAGAGACGTGTAAAAGATGAGGCATTCTTCAAACAACCACCACCGGAGGAAGATTGTCCGATTTGTTTCCAACGTCTGCCGACACTTGAAACGGGTAGTAAATACATGGCATGTTGTGGAAAGATGGTATGCAGTGGATGTTGTTATGCCGTTGAAAAAGCAAGTACTAAAACTATTCCACTATGTGCATTTTGCAGAACTCCCCTACCAACTTCAGACGAGGAGACAGTTGAAAGGTTGAGTAAACGAGTGGAGGCGGGAGATGCTATTGCAATCTACAAACTGGGAAACTTATATGCTCGTGGCAATCATAAATTTCCACAAGATTATGTAAAGGCATTAGAATTCTGGCATCGGGCAGGAGAACTTGGTCATGCCGCAGCATACTATAATACTGGAAATGCATATGACAATGGTAGAGGTGTAGAAGTGGATATAGAAAAGGCCATACAGTACAACATTCTAGGAGCCTTGGGAGGCCATACAAAGGCGAGGTGCATGCTCGGGTGTATAGAGAAGGAGGCAGGCAATATGAATAGGGCCGTCAAACACTTTTTGATCACTGTGAGGGATGGATATTCTGACTCCTTGAAGATAATAAGGAAAATGGTCAATATTGGAAGTGCAACAAAGCAAGACTACGCAACAGCATTACAAGCTTATCAATCATACCTAGATGACATCAAGAGTGATCAGAGAGACATGGCGGCGGCAGCTCATGACAAATACAAATATATTGAATAGAGTTCTGAATAAAGTCAAACTAGACTTTTATTGTCGACTAAAAGTATAAAGATTTCTGATTCTTGAATATCCCTCAATGTAACAACCGCTCTTTGTACTGTTTCTAGTCAGTCTAAACTTAGACTATTACCCATTGTTTATGAACTTCATTTACCTTTGGGGAGACTCTCGTCTATAAAGAATAAGTAAAGCATCTTTTGTATGAACTTCTTATCTACAATTATTATACAACTCAACAACTATCCTAGAGCCACGCCTCATATTCAGGTGGCATCATGCATAACTTTTCAGAGCTTGTGGCCGTTTCTACTAGAGTCCTAACTTTCATATCAATTGGTGTTGGGTTGGGCATACTTGCCTCAGAAGCAGCGTCATCAACTTTCCTAGGAGCACATTCTTCAAAACGATCCTGAACAATCCGTACATTACTCCAAATCCGCTCATTGAGACGATGTTCCATCTCTTGCATCTTCTTGTCAGTCTGGGGTGATGTTTTTGATAAATACCATGCAATTAAATCATCTCTGAACAACAAGTGAAGAATTGGTTGTATTTGTTTGTTTGATTTCATTGCTAATGATGTGGTTGCAAATGAGGGAATGAATACTCCCTCGAGAAGGAATGGGCCAATGAACTCGGTGATGTTACTCGTTAGACGAAATGGCATCATACCATCACCTTGCTCAAGTACACCATTTGGCAAAGCAAATTTGGATCGAAAGTCTTGCGATAAAACTTGTCCAGTGGTATCACAGAATATGAATTTGTTTGGTGTTCTCTCAACTATTGACAGGGCATATTGAAGGAGTGAATTGACAGCCAGTTGGGAAGTAAACGTTTGGCGGAATTGTAAGAGATGTTGAATAGAAGGAATCTTTTCTCTCATATATGTAGACATGATATTCGGCAGAGCAAGTTTCTGGCAAATGTCTTGATAGACTTTCAGCTTGGCAACTTGACTATTGTCTTCTTCTTCTGCAGATGATGCAGTGATCTTCTCTTGGTAGTATGACAACAGCTCAGCTGCCTTATTGGTGCCCTGTACATGACAAGATACTGAATCCAATGATTTATGAGATGGCTCAATAGCGGCCATCCTCATCCGCTGTGCAATAGGGATTACAACACTTGTGCTAGTTGTCAGTCCTTTCCTAGATGCAAGTGAATCTCTACGAAGTGTCTTCCCCATTACATAATTCAGTTGAGCAGCTCGTTCATCTGTCCGATTGCTATATGGCATACATATTTGAAGAAGGAAGCGGTACTTCTTTCCATTACTTCCTATCATTGTCACTTGATGAGCGTGGTGCTTAGTCGAGCTATCTTTAACACGTAGCACTCGTTGGTTAAACTTTACGAGCTTGGCATGCATTTCAGGATAAGGTCTTGAGTCTAATGCATTTGACGATGGTGCATACTGACCAGGAATCTCAATAGCAGCGGCCCCACCTCCACAGTATCCACCAAGACCTTCTGAATTAGCTGCCACGACGACTGCTTGAGAGCCTGACTTGGCAGCAGCCAGTACTGACGTTCTACTTGGTCTATACAAGGTATTGTCAAGTGATGATTGGGCATCATACTGAGCATTTGATAATGTCAAAAACTTAGATTCACACGCCCCAGGCCATAGATCAGGGGCCTGTGCTGTGAACGAAGACAGTGTAGCCGAGACCTCACGAATGACATATGATTTTGGAAGACGATTTATTCCGTTCTCTAGTATATGCTTCCACTTTTCTAACTTGGTAATGATATCATTTGTATTCGGCTCTTCTTCCCCTCCTTCTAGAAAGTCACTTTTGTACAAAGCAGAGTACTTGGATCGGAACAGTGCCAACTTCCTTGTAACAGAAGCTTGCTCTTTCTTCTTCTCCTCTTTGTTAATACCAAAGAATTTCGAGCCAATGTAACTCAAGTTACGAACTGTATGACCAGAAAGCTGACCTGATGATGACGCCTTCTTCAGTATGGCAGCTAAGGACTGCAGAAGTTCGACCTCATAGGAAGGTCTGAAACGAATAATCAAATCATCTAGGACTGCCTCGAGATTACTCCATAGAACTGGGTTAACTTTTCGTAGAACAGACATGAATTCTTCTGAATATTTTGAGGAGGCATTCGTCTCTCCTTTGTCCGACTTCTTGCTATCACTGCTAGCTTTTCTCTCAAGGTAGAAAGAGCGTAAATTAAAGTACAATGCTTGGGGATGGTTTTTCAATATACCAACAAAAATAGCCTTCATGGCTCGAGCTTCTACACGGCACAGATTGGATAGTAATTGAGGTATCCAAGGCAGCCACACCCAAGCTGGCAATACTGCGCTACGAGTTTCGAATGTCCTACAAAGATTGCCAAAAGTAGGACCATCTTTGGACAACATGGATAAACAGTGGGGAAGGTAGTCACGCGTTTGTTCATTGGGATCACAGCGGACAGCTTCTAGGAAGCAGCTCATGGCCTGAATCAGGTATGAGTTCTTCTTGTTTGTCGAATCAACACTATCAGTATCACTCTCTGACTGTGAGATGGTGTCGTCGGGAGATAATGATGCACACAGTGTACCCCAATCTACCCATGCTCTTGCATAGTTGGGACTAATTTGTACTGATGATCCATATTCAAGGTTAGCCATTGGCTTTTCACCCCGTGAATCGTGAAGGTATGCCTTTAGCCTCATCACTTCAGCTTTCTGTCGTGGATCGTAGTATGAGATATCTGCTTGGCTAACCAAGCTCAAGCCTTGCTGTAAAGAGTCAGAGTTAAGGACTTGCTCACGAAGTTTCAACTTGGACAGTGAAAAGAGGTAAGGGTTAGACGTGTAAATCAACTTATGCACACATGATGTGCACACATCATATGAACAGATTGTCAACTTACCAATGAAGAATCCAAGTCAAGTGAATTGGGCAGACTGTCGATACTGAATGCTGCAACCTCTTTCAATCCTTGTTTACGAGCTGTTCGGCTGATTGCAATGCCAGCAAAAGGGCTATAAAAGAGTAACATTAGATGTGAGGAAAGAAAGAGAGAAACTAAAAAGGATACCTAGGTATCTTTAGTAATTTGTACATTTCAAGAGACTTACCGATCATGAAGCGATGTTAATGTAGCCGGAGATGTCCACGAGAACTTGGTAGCAAAGGCATCATACACATTGAAACGCCAATGGAACAAGTCATTCCATACAGATAACGGCTCATAATTGTTGGGTAGACGATGTTTCCATGTCTTGAGAATCGGTTTGATATCAGGAACTGTTTGTCTCGCCATGTGAGCTTCTGCCTCTATCAAAAGCTTACTTGATTCACGAACTTCACATAGACGAGTGAAGTGCTGAAGCTGGCTTTCCTTGTTCCGTTTTGCACCAACAGAAGGGAGAAGACTCCATGCTTTCAAGCACAACTGAGAGGCCTGGGCATATTTCGACTCAATCTCTCCAAATCTTCCCTCGTGCAAGGCAAGGTACATAGCAGCAGTCTTGGTTAGTGGCACATCCTCATCTTCAAGTAAAGCATCAACTGATGGTAATGTGAAGAGTTGTTTGGTCTTATCCCACTCGTTTGTATTCAAAGCACATTCAAGCATTAGAGATGTATCCTGTGTTGATGTTGCAAAACTATCAATTGCCGACCACTACCGGGGACAACGAATTGGAAGGTTAGTCTAGAACCAAACAAAAGAACACACGTGACATGCACAACTCTTACCTGACTCATTTCTCTTTGAGTTTCAACCCACCGTTCTTCCCACAATGCCATCTCACATTCTGTTGGTATTAAATCATCATCGTTTTCTCCTACTTGATCTATTAAAGACAGAAAGGCATTGGATGATTCTTCTACATAATCATACATGGCCAATGATAGAGCAAACTTTGTAGGCAGAGTTGACATTGCAGACGATGATTCAATTGCTAAGCAGACATCTCGTTCTCCCAACTGCTTGTAAATGTTGTGTATTGCACGAAGCAAAGACGAGTCTGTATCGTAGCCATTTGCTTTTAATGAAACATACTGTCCTTCAAGAAGAGATAACACTTCGCTTGATACATTGTAATCTGCTGCAAGGGATTGCAATAGAAAGGGATCAATCATTGGCGTAGGATCTAAGTTGACTAGCATTCGAAGTATTGATTGTATAGCATTCAGTTGGCCACACTTTTGAGAATGAAAGGGCTTAGCCAACAGATTTTCCAAAAGTGACATGACAGAAGATCGACTTGAGTTGGTGAGTGATTGCCACGCCGCCTGAAAGCTGGTGTTTAGCATTGATTCACTTGTACTAACATCCCCCTGAACAAGCGACCGAACGGCTGCTAGGCAACTACTCTCGGAGCTATTCCTCTCTAATGCAAGAGCTTTTGTAAAAGAAGTATACTGTCCATCATCATTCGTACTAGTGTCCACTTCTGTTGCCTGTTCTTGCTTCTTGTCATGATGCTTGAGTCGAAGATGGCCTTGATTACTAATCTTTTCACTTTTGCACGATGCAAGAAGAATGTCAGATATGACAGTAGTCCACAGATGCTGCCCAAGACTCTCGAAGTCCAGTTCAAGGAGCTTCTTTAGGATATCTTCAATGCATTTGTTGTCCTTTGACATGAACATATCCAATGATACTTCTCTTATATGAGGATTAGCTGATAACAAGCAAGAAACTAAGACTTTTTGCATTGACTCAACCTTGCCTTGTGTAGCATGACTGTCGGATGAACCATATCCGTAGGCCTTCAAAGCAATACAGCTAATAAGATCCTTAACAACTGTATGTGTCTTTGCCTCCTCCTTGTTAGAGTCAAACAAGGCCAACTGCAGAACGAATCCTTCACGCTCACTTTTAGTCAATGGCATTCGGGTCTGATCATCAGACAAGAGCCAATTGCCTACGATAGATACTGCAGACAAGAGTAGCGGTAATGAATTGCTTCTGTCTAAAATGCTACTGAGCGTAGTCAGCATCATATTCCTTGTGTTTGAAAAGGTCAAAAGAATATCACTCGAGCTGAGCATCGTCATGATGGATATGACTGTGTTAAGTGATGGACTCAGAACTTCATTTTGAACAATGAGTTGATTCTTGTGCACATCATCCCCTGTAGACTTAGAAGACGACTTTACAACACCAATGTTACATGCCTCGTTCAATACTCCTTCTATTGGTGTTGCGGCAAGGAGGCTCGGGTGCTCATTACTATCAGTAGCAAGTACCTCGTTAATATGTTGGTCTACCAATTGACTAGCAACTGATGTCAATGTACCCGTTAAAGGCTCGATGAAGTCTTGATTTGTCTTCCAGATCTTTTCAATGACTGAAATGGCAAAGCAAGAAGATCTACTTGTAACCGATAATCTTATAGCATTCTCAAGTAATGCAATTACGGAAGCAGTCATTTCATCACTTGTCTCTTCACTCACAAGGATATTGAGAATAACATCCTCTAGAACCTTGGCAAGCTTCGAGTGTTCAGAAGTTGACGACATGACAATGGACATACATTGATTCACTATTGATGAGCTGACGTTCAACCCAAGAAAGTCATTCTTGGGATCACTACAGAGAAGGATGAGAATAATCTCAGCACACAAAAGAAGGGCATTGCCCTCAAGCTGATGTTCATGCTTTGAACTAGAATGAGAATCTTTCCGACTTGATTTGTCTGATTTCCTGCTATCACTACCTTCTTCTGTGTCGTATTGGTGCCTTTCTTTGATAGTCACGAGCACGCTCTCAAAAGGAGCAGAATTGATAGCACCATTGCACTTGCTTGATGACACAACAGCTTCCACAATTGACAAGATCTGAGCTCGTAATCTTTGACTAGACTGCTCAGGCGTACGAGCAGTGATCATCATGAAAGCTTGTTCAATGAGTATATTCATAACATCATAGCCCTCGTGTGATTCTTCTTCATTAACATTCCATTTGATAAAAAGGCTTGACAGAGCTACTACAAGGTTGATATGTTCAACACTTGCATGCTGACCAAGCAACTTGATAAATTGTAGCATGTCTGGTGTGATTTCTTTCTTATAACCAACAAATAAATCTGAATGTCTAGTGACAGACTCCCAAAGCGTATTCTGTTGAGCAAGAGGTCTTTCTTCTTCCTTCATAATTGTCAAGACGTATTGCATAGCCGCTTCGAGTTCCTCTTCGTTCAACCTTACTTTGAGCACTGGTAAAAGCACATCCAATGACATTTGGACAAGAGAATCATGTTGTCCTCCTCCAGAACGGTATAGCCCTTTCAACACTTGCACACTGACCTTTGATGGCGTCTCAAAAACACATATGAATCTGCTTACAGCTAGAAACGCATGGTACTTTATACTTGGATCGTTGACTTTCAGCACGTCCCATATCCATTTCAACAACTCTCTTCGGTATCTAGAAATATCATCCGGTAGCATCTTCTGTAGAAGTAACTCAGTGATCTGCAATAGTTCACAAGTCATCTTCGTCTCTAGCCTTCTAGTCACACTGAGGATTGATTCAATTAGCGTCTTCACAGACGGATCACTAAAGATTTCATCCCTACTGTCTGTCAACATTGGAATGATCAGTATTTGGGCAGCAACAAGCTTTGTTTCTAAGTTGCCTTGGCCGCCAGACAGCAGTTTCGAGAACCTCTGTAGCACTAGCCGTTTCTGTTCAACAGATAATTCGCAAGACACTCTTTTGATCAAGTGTTCTTTGATGAATGAGAAGTCTTCTGTCGACACCGGATGTATGAATATACGGATCAAATCGAAGAGTACATCCACTTCATTTGGATGTGCTCTTGAATAGTTCACAAGAAACTGCCCAAGGTCGCGTGACTCCTCGTGATATCGAGGTGGTACCGACTCGTCATGTATAAGCCTGAGATGCCGACCACGAGATCGCCACAGCCAGCGCAACATACGATTGATTGAACTATCTTGAAGATAGTCAGGATCTAGAGATGCTAAGATCTTTACTATCTTGAAACCTTGCTTCTGTAGTTCAAGATGTGACACTCCCATTGAGTTCTCGCCCAACTCGTTTCTTCTCTGGTTTGCTTTTGACACCTCTTGTGTATAAGCGCCCCAAGCTTCAGTGACTTCAGTCTTTGCTTTTTCTAAAGCCTCACGAGTCTTCTTTGCCTTGGCATGGTATGAGGATACCTCAGGTGCACCAACTTTGGCTTGAAGAGCTTTCTTCGCTCGAGCTTCGTCTTGAGATTTCAGCATGACAGTCTTTTTCTTCAATTGAATGGTCTCTCGGGCAATCTCGAGCTGTCTCTGGCCTGAAGGAGAGCTCCATTCATCTATACCATACACTGCAGGAGTGGTAATCTTGCCCTCTGATGATGACGACGATGATTCACCTCTTAGGATGGCAAGTGGTGTTTCAAAGCAGATATTCTGTAGTGGGTCACTGTTTGCACTTTCTCGATGTATAACTAGCTTCCTTTCACCGCTACCAAGCTCTGCAAATAAGTTAATCCACGCTTCAATACCACCACAAGATCCATCTAATTTAATACCATTTAAACTAATTATAATATCATTAACCTTTAGTGGTGAGCTGCGGTTATTTACTAAATACACAATACATTGTTCTAAACTATTTTCGATGATGGATACACCGAGTGATCCTGGAGGAATTGATATGTTGATCTGCTGAGTTGACATAATATATTACTATCGATATTGATAAACTTATTAATTATACATAATACTTAATATTTAAACTAATACCATAACCATACTACTTCTATTAGTAATTAGTAGCAACTACATAGTCTCCATGATGGTGGCGAATTTATTTGCAATGAAGATACCAAAAATTCAGGGGATACGATGCCAGACGCCAGACAGACGTGCGTGCCGCATATCATATGTAATAGTGGGCTCGAAGTAGATAGAGATTGTTTGTTTCAACTAACAACTTCATTTCTACTATGTAGGTTATATCTAAACCCTTCTAGCTGCTAATCTGTGTTGAGTTATAAACAGCAACACATAAACTGTACAAACTGCAGCTCATCAATCCCATACCCAACCCTCGACTCTCAAGTACTAACATTGGCACATATCTAGTCAATCTTTGCCACGTGATCTTGTACGATGTACTGTTCCCATTCGTCTACAACGACCTTGGGTTTTCTCCCATACGCATTCTGTACCCTCAACTCAACCAACATACCATTTACTAACTCCGTATACTTCTTATTGAGTGCCTTATCCTTCTGCTTGAATTGGTTAATGACACCCTCATTCTCCTTATTGAGACGTTCAATCTCCTTTTCCATATAAGAATTCACTTTCTTATAATGTTCCTTCTCCTCGTGTCGATCTAAATCTTCCTCGAAGTCCTCAATGATTGAATTGTTCTTTTTGATATGTGCCAACTTGTTCTTATATTCTTCACTATTCTTAATCGCGTGCACCTCCTCTCTATGCATCTTTTTGAATAGTTTGTTTGTGTCATGTCCATGTTTCGTTAACAGCTCACAATGTTCTTGCTTTTTTGCTTTCTTGAACCTGCCTACTTCCTTTTCACGATTGGCATTTTTGTTACTACCACAAACACTATTGATCAAGGAACTACCGAGTTCATACATAGTATCAAGTTTAGATTTCTTTGCTGGTGTCTTTTCCTCCTCGGACTCCTCCTCCTGCCCCTCGAGATGTTTACCTTTCCTCTTTGTACTACCTCCTCTCTTTGTTGGTGCCTCCTCCTCCTCCTCCTCCTCAGAAGACTCCTCATCATTGAGTTGTTTACCCTTCTTCTTTGCGGTACTACCTCCTCTCTTTGCTGGTACCTCCTCCTTCTCCTCCTCCTCAGAATACTCCGCGGAATCTTTCTTCTGTTCTTCAATCTGATTCCGGAGTACGTTGTTTCGTTTGGTTGCACGTGTCTGTACTTTATCCAATTGTGTCTCATCTCCATCATCTGATTTATCATGTGGGATCTCCTTCCCGCTAAGATCTAAATAGGTTGTACTTGCCGTGATCTTTCCTGATTCACTACGAAATTTGTATTGTGTGAACTCCTCTTCCTTTCCATCCAATACTACCATAGGAGGTTGATACCAATTAATTTCCAATTCGGTCAATACCTTATTTAAAAAACCAATATCAAGCATCTTCTCTCCCTTATCAGCATCATATAGGATTAGACAATCTTTTGGGTCTACTATTGCCGTACTCCTACCAATTGTAATTTCAAAATTACCCTCTTTAGTAACACTATCAATTGGAAGAGCAATATTATACTGCCAATCGTCCGGTGAAATTCCCGTAGGCAGCCTACGATTCATGCTTTTTTTATTGTGTTTACCAGATACAATGAATACAGACTGATTGGTATATGCAGTTTGGTATGCCATAAATACAAGATCACCATCATTATATGCAGAATTAGTTTTGTGATCGGCATACAAGTCCACAATTTGTTCTACACCAACCGTATATAATGTCTTCTGGACGACTTTTTTACTATTGAGATATGCAACTTGATATGCTTGTGTTTCTGTACCATCTGGTTGTTCTTTGAGTTCATTTGTCTCCTCAATTCTTGCTATGTATGGTTTACCATCATCATCTAATACTTTTACATAATCCCCTTTCGTGACAAGAATGTCAAACAATTCAGTTCTCTGCTCATCGTCCATTTCAACTTTATCTAATTCTTGATGTGAAATCATTGTTATTATAGTATTGTTATATTATTATTATACTATTCTACTAGATTGATGTTTTTTTAATGGATTTTTATTAATGTTAGGGAAGTGTTTAGTGTTGCTATTGAGGTGCACTTCTGTTAATAGATTTAGTGTGTTGTTGCTAGAGTACGGACACTGTCGACGGTCGCATAATGCGAACGATATGTAACGACCGGTCTGCTAGATTTATTAGTATTGTACTGGCGACCGCACTTTATTTTTGTATGTAGTGTACGTAGGTTGGTACGTAGCTCATTCGAACAACCATAATTATTTAGTTGTGAGGTGCTTTCAACCTGTTTTATACAGGTAATTAATTGTCAATAATAAATCATGGATTCACCCGAGGGTGATGATAATAATGCTGTAAATAATAGCAGCATTGATCAATCGATGAGCAATGCGTCGTCCGCAATGTCATTGAATGTGAATGAAAGTGTCGAAGCAAACCCCAAGGGACGCAAGAGAGGGGCTCAATCTCTTGCTCGATCTCTTCTTCTTGATGATGATGGCGGGGGTAATAATAATACAAGTGAATCAAGTAGGAGGGGGAATAATGGCAGTGGTAGGGATGGTAGGGGAGGGGATGATAATATTAATTTATTATCATCATCACCCTCTACAAATAATAATAATGAATTATCATCAACATCGACGTCGTGCGTGTCGTCTCCGCCGAATAAAGTCCTACGCGATACAACCAATACACCGACAGCTAGTAGTAATAAATCAGCACCATCAGTAAGTATTCAATGATATTTATTATTGTGTTTATTATTTATCCATAACCAATTCCTTCTTTCAATCACACACTCAATATACTATCTTTAATATCTTTATTCTATTTCTTTACATTACACAACAAAGAAATATGATGGAGATGATTCCTATGATGCAAAAGAAGATGATTCTAATTCTGACAGTTTATGGGGATCTATGGAGATGAAACATTTTAATGTTTGTGATCCTGACAGTTTGTGGGGATCAATGAAGATGAAACATTTTGATGGTTGTGATTCTGATTCGGATAGTTTGTGGGGATCAACAGATATGAAACATTTTAGTGAAAGGAATACTTCTCCTGGTGATATGGATATGGATATTGATTCACTCGATTTTGGAGAGATCTCCCCTTTGAGTTTGAGAGACGGGGAAGAAGATAAATCAGCAGCACCATCAGGTTTAGAGAGAAAGAAGAGAGCTAAAGAGAATGATGCAAAGGTAATCATATATTCTCCTTTTGTACATTCATATCTTTTGTATATTATCATCTCACCAATATCTATGTCCTTCATATCATATTATTATACATTTAGAATGGAAGTGGGGATAAGGAAGATAGAGATGGTATGTTGATATCATATGTTATATTGTGTGTGATATGTTTAGTATACAACTAACATTATTCTATCTAATATCCTCTATCCTCAACATTATAGATGCCAATACCGATCAATCTAAATCGGATACGAGTGGTAGAAGTTGTTGTGGCCGTAGTGGCAGCGGCGGTTGTTGTTCTAGTGGCGGGTGCACATCGTCTACTTCTTCTCCTGTGAGTTATAAAAATCGACACACACCCACTACTGAAAATATTGAGGATATGAAGGCATTACCCATCCTATCATCCGTTGAATCAGATGTGTACCAAATCCCAGGTATTAAGAGTGCTATAAGGGGTGGAATGCTTATAGCAGGACGTCTATCGAGGATATTCCAAAGATCACATGATGAACCCCATCCCAAGCCGTCCGGCAAGTCGGACAACGAGAAGGAGTTGTTGGATGAGCCTGGAGAGGATGATACTTCTCAAGAGTCTCCTGCTGCCGCATTGGCGTCTACTGAATCGTACATCAATGGTGCCGTTGTATCTAACATTCAAAGTCGTGATCAAGTTAGACTGATTACTGATGAATCAAACATCTGTATTTTTGAAAAGGGGGTTAAGGGTGATTCACTCTCTCCCAAGGCAACCAAGGAACTTCTTGACACATTGTCTAGGAAGTATAAGGAACATGGTGGAGATTACACAAAATGGCCAGGATATCGTGTTCATCCATTTGATGTTGAGAATAATGACATGTATAACTTCTTTGATGTGAGTAGTACTTTGGTATATGAATCTGTCTCATGCTTGTTATCTTCATTTCTCATATGTTCTTACCTTCTACTTGTATACATAGAACTTGGTTAGGGAACTAAGGAGGCATCAAGATGGAGAGGAGGATAGAATGGCATTTGCTATAGTAAAGAAGAATGATGATGGAACAATCACTTTGACCAATCTTGAATTAGATGAGGATGCTGAAGGACTTGCTGCGTTTGAGGATGCAACTAGCCAAGCCACTGGTCATACACACGCAAAGGATCAATCAAACAATTATGTACTCAGAAATTATCTCTTCAGAGCCTTAGCAAATCTTCCATCAAGAAACAAAGTACAGAAGGGACGGGATGTGGCCAAGAAGAAGCAGCAGAATGATACTAAGAATGCAATTGCCAAAATAGATGATGAAGACACTCCATCTGCCAGTGAGACTGAAGACTTGATGTCCTCATCCTTTGTTCCAGAATACCGTCCTAATTCAACAGACCGATTCGCAAACAGCAGTTCAGAGGAGTATCAGGAGATGGAACGGGAGAAGGAGGAGGCAATCAAGGTACAGAAGGCACGTCGTGAAAAGAGGGATAAGTCTAGGTCCAAGCCAGCCGCTGATGATTCTCAAGTGACGGTGGCCGGGAAGGGGGCATTGGTAACACAGCCAGAGGTAAGGTCTATCTGATCATATCATACACATCTCGTCTCATATTATGAAATTATATCCAATTCTAACACAAACATCACATCTCTCTCATCATATCATAACAGAGTGGCAACAAACACAGGACTGTACTAGCGGTCCTATTGATGTACCCTCTCTTCTTTGAGTTGTGCCTTTATATGTACTGTACAAACTCCAAGCCCGGGTATGATGTGATTGAGAGTCTTGTTGTCGAACTTCTCAGGAAGTCTATGGAACTGTTAGTGGTTAAGAAGAATGAGTCATATAGAGATAGATGGGAAGATGGTGATTGGACGATAATGTTAGGAGAGATAGTGTTCAATGCAATACGAATCCTTTGTTTACAGTGTCCCAATTGCCATCGTACTACGTCTGATATCGATCCGGCTATGCTATATGGTTGGCATTTAGATCATTTGCTTGCACATTGGCTCAAGAAAAGCACATGTGGTCAATATGCAAATCATGGCAATATCGAATTGTTGATCTTTGAGGCATTAAAGACTTGTCTCAGTAAGTAGAGTGTTCTGTCTATGGCTTATTGCTTATATGCAAGTCATCATCTAACATATTCAATCATCTATCTTAGTGTGTGTGTTCTGCCACGAGCAGGGACGTATCCCCAACTTTGAGTTACTATTACAGGATGCCATGAATCCTCGTATGACATACTCTTTTGATATGTTTGGCACAGCTGTAAGATCGGTTAGGGAAGTGCTTGTATTAAGAGAGTTCCGTTCTTTGGTGCTTGATCTAAAGTTGATAGGTGTATTTGGATGGACAGTTGCACTTCCTTGCAGTTGGCAACGTATCGAGTTGTCAGTTTGGCATCACTTCCATCTTGACCTCGAGGGTCTCACTCACTACCGAGAGAATAACTGGATTGAATGGGATCAAACGAATAGACATCAGATTGCTGTTAGGATTGTTGCTAGTATTATCAAGATCCTTAGTGTCAAGTGTCCCTGTCCAGAGTGTGACGAGTGTTTCATCGACATTGCCGGTATTATGTTGTCTGGTCTCCACATTAACCACCGTGGGTTGAAGAATATCGAGTTTGGCGAGGCTGTCAAGAAGGGTATCGATGCCTTCCTTAAGGAGTGTTCCAAGAGTAATCCTGAGATTATTTGTGCAATGCATCATGGATTTGCCAATGTTGGACAGAATCACAGTGGTAGTGACTATGCCAAGCTTGAGTGGGTTATTCCATCATTGGGGGTAAGATCAAACAACTAATTATCTAGTAATATTATATGTTGTACGGACCCTTAACAACTGTATGTGTACATTTTGTCTTTGGGTCACTGGTCAGAAACTTTCTTAGTTCTTCCGTATCATCTCGTCTTAACAAATCTTGGAAAAAGGTATTGTAATACGGATTACACAGTCGGTGCTCTTCCAAGAAGAACCCTACAGCCTCTGTTCATTTCAATGGATATAGATGCAGTAAGGGTTAGCAGAAGAAGTGACACATCTAACACAACATCGTAGTGATAAACAAATGAAATGACTCACTAGAATAGTGCTTGTTCAAAAAGGAGGCGAGAGGCTTTCTAAATGGGGATGAAGACGACTCTGGGTTGTATTTGTACATGACTGACTCCAACTGCAGTGTTACCCTAACAAGATCCTCGACATATTGAGAAGCTCCCGGGAGCAATAAGAACAGTTCCATAACAGAAGCCGCAACTAGTGGTTCCTCTCCGGACTCAAACACTTGGAGCTGCATAATCTTATCTATATGTGAATGAAACGATGTAAGAAAGAGGATGAGTTGTTGAGGAATCTTCTCAAAACAGAGCTTGGTGATGCACAAGGAATACTAACCTGGCTCAGAGAACTTCTTCAGGTGATCCATACACTTATCTCCAAAGGAACGGTTGAACCACGAAGACAATAGACCTAATAAACGAGACAAGCCTCTCATGAGAGGAACAGATAGCTGTGACACTGATTTGAACGAGATAAGTACAGGTTTGATACTCTCTTGGATCAACTCCTTTGACAGTCTAAAATCACTCTGCTTTGTTGACATAGACCCTTCTTCTGTTTCCTTGCTTGATGGATCGGCTTCACAAGATGATAGTGCACTTCGTAATGCAGATTCACCAGCAATGCAAACTTCAATAGGGTCCGCGATGAGACTTCGAAGCATCAATGTCAAAGCCTGAGGAGAGAGAAGAGGAAGAAGACAAATGTGACGGGTAAGATCGAGTCAACTTATGCACATATACAAAGAATGATCAAACGATAGACTTACATGTGGTCGTAAGTTACCAATGTTTGACTCGGGCAATGCGTCATAAAACTCGTCAGGGTTGCCACGAATTATTCCTTCAAATATCTGCAAAGTTGATACTCGGAGCTGTACACCCTGAGTCAATTCAGCTGGTACTTCGATACGTCCACCAAAAGACTCATCTTCTAGAACCATACTCTTTCTTAGAAAGAGAGATGATGGTTGGACAGTAAATATATGATGACTCATTTGGGTGCCATCCTCTTTCACTGCAAGCCCATTCTTATCAATTAGAACACAACTGCCAAATTTAGGATCCGAGACGTGCTGATCAGCTATGGAAATCATCTTGAGTAACTCCGCGGTGAAACCAAGAAGACTCTATAGTGAAGAAGAGAGGTTCAATTTGATGAGTGACAGCGGAGGATACTCGACAAGGATACCCAACCTAGGATACCCCTACAAAAAAGAGCATATCATATGCACAAAATAAACTCTAACCACCAGAAGGACGTCTTACCTTATCCGTAATGGGAATGAGTTTGGGTGCTCGGTTTAGTATGAATGCACATGCTTCAATGACTGCACATTGATTTGGAAGAGGTAATATCCGTAGGAGCTTGGGGAAGAGTAGTTTTTTCAGAGAACTAACATGATCAGTAAGCAATGCTTCAATTGAGGTACCATCTCGATTTAACATTCGTAATGTATGCCTGACTACAAACCTAAATAGAATAAAGAGAAGTAAATCGTGTGTGAGTGATACAAACTTCATTCAAACAATAATCACTTCTTTTGTGTGGAATACTTACCGAACCAAGGGCTTTTTAGATGTAATCTCCGATAGTATGAGAGTAAGAGATGCAACCTTAACCTTCACTGGATCACTAGCAGTTGTTCCACCTAATTCAGTAGTAGATGATGATGACTTATCAACCAACATTGGACACAGTACATCTCGAACAAGTGTATTAGATTCCTTCCACTCGGATGGGCCATCAAAGAAGAACCAAGAAACTTGTAAAAAGAAACGAACCGATTGCTCTGATGCAATTGCAATACCATCGGGAGTATCTTTCACAACAAACATAGCACACTGCAAGATCTCAACTTCATATTGTTGTGCCCATTCATATCCCATCTTAGTGATAAGAGAAAATAGCCCCTTCATTAGTCCTTGGCGGAGATTCCAAGAGGAGTGGAGTAATGCTTGGGCTAAGGAGTGGAGAAGGTTCTCAAAAAGTACGTCACCCCATGCTGTTTTAGCATCATTGTCACCACCCTTATCTTTTGTGGACTCGTCATTATCCTTCATTTCTACATCATCATCTTCCTCAACAACACGATCCTTAATCCTGTGAAATAGCTCAATAACATGGTTCATAACCTTCATTGCAGTAACATGTGAATGCTTGACATTCTTATTTGTAAAGGCATCCACCAGTGCCTCATTGAAAAGGAATGGGTCAAGTTGATCGTCAGACTTTTCGGTGAATCGATAACAGCCGAATGGTCTTAGTGGCTGTAGCTTTTCAATATGATTCTGTGCATTATACTTCTCCAAAGGGATACCACCGCTACTACTACTACTTTCTTCTTCTTCTGTGTAGTATGCATCAATAGGGCAATTATCACGATCAATCCTTACTATATCCGCACGATGACTTAGTAGGTAATAGAATACGTGTGACCCAAGCCCTTTGAGTAATACTAATGCCTCCTCCTTTAGATCTTTGTGTACAGATGCCGCATACAAACCATCACATATCAGTTTAAAGTCGGTATTACAGTTCTTGGAAAGTACTTCTTCTTGCTGTTCTCCCTTTTCATTACTTGATGGTAGTAGAAGAGTTGCTTCGTCAACACCTTGAACAACGCCATTCTTTGTGCATATTGAAACCATCCCATCTGCATCCTCATCAATGTCAATGATGGAAGCCAACGCCGTCTTCAGGATGACAAAAGCACTTCTCGATTGGCTACTCTTTGTTTCCTCCATTAATTCGATTGAATACGAATTGATGTCAAATGATCGTTGGTCAATGGTTAGAAGATCTGTAAACTTTTCTTGGTAATACGACTCCGATGGTGCAGCAGCTGGTGACGATCCTTCTTCGTCGGCATTGACAAGACATGGTGCCATAGCAACACGTCGGAGTGTATACACAGCACCATCAAGTGGCAACGGTAGACTGAAACTTGGAGCGTCACTTTGTTCACTACTAGGCCAGTCACATGTCAAGCTCAAGTTATCCTTCCCTTCTATCCTCCTACTCTCATCGTCATTATTCGCATGGCCAAGAGCAACAGTCTCTCGTAAGTATAATCGATTGATACCTCCCATCTTCCCTAGTAGTCTTTGTGACAACATGCCGTATGAACTAAGTGCCGGTTGTAAGAGATTGGTCAATGCTGTCAATAATCTGTGCATTGTACTCGGGCTACCACCCGCAGTAGACGACGTCGTATCCATACTTGACAGTAAACCAAGTATATAATCTGCATGCAAATTGTCCAAGTAAAACTCAAGAGTTCGTAGTCCAAGGTTAATCAAATGCCCGTTCTTAGATTCCAGTGCCTTTATTATCATTAGAAATAGAAGCGGCAAATGAGGAAGGAGTAGTGCCAACCTGCATGGGATTTGTATACACAGCTCAATGATTGTATGATGTAGTGATGCTGAAGCGGTAGAGTAGGATGGAGAAGACGGAGATGGTGTATATGTCAAGGTGTCCAACCGATACAGCGTGTTTAGGATGTTTGGTACTAGGGGTAGGATTTCCTTGTAGGAGCTATTGAGTAGACAGTCGAGATGACATTATGAGTCAAAGAGGAAGTAAACACTTCAAGGCACTAACATAGAACAACTTACGCTTCATACTTGCCATTAGCAATAGAACGGAAGAGTAATCTGACTATATTGAGGCACGGTCCTGGCCATACTAGTTCATCAAACCCTGATTCACCATCAGTTGGTGGCACTTCTGCCATTGCTTTTTGGAAACAACCCTTTATCAATTTTTGTAAATGAGTTAGTAGGATAGCTTCATTCCGCGGATATTTGACTATGGATGCAAAGACGAAGTTGAAAAGCATGGATAGATTGTTGGAGTGCTTGGTAAGGGTGGTGGTTTTGCTACTTGTCGACGATCCAATCTCCATGGCATCTTCCTCCTTCTTCTCCTTGGTTTCATATTGAACCCACTCATCAACACCTCTTTCCATCAAGTAACCCATGACTAACGTTGCAAACTCTATACTAACAGCCTTGCCTGTCATTAACAGCAAATGACTAAACACATGAAGAATGTTGGAATCACCATGTTCACCCATCGCTTGTACTATGTAATGTATGTTGGTATTCGACATGAGCTTTCGAAAACTGTGAGTTTCGAGGGAGGTAAACGAAACAGCATACAACTCCAGAATGTCCTTATGCCGTCTATGGATGAAGTTCTTCTTATGGTTGTTGGTAGAAGCACTTGTAATTGACGACACAGACGAGGATGATGAGAAGATATCATCTAAACCTTCGACCCCATCATCCATTTGATTAAAGAACCGTTCTAACTCGGTAACATTCACTGTGAACAATCTGCAACAACCTAATCCAACCTTCAGAAACTTATCCAATGTTTTACGTTCATCAATCATAAGTTTGGCAGATCTACCACCACTATATGCTAACTCACCCAAATCATCTGCCGAAGGTGATATTGGATATATAAACTGTTCTTCTCCAGCCTCCATTGAACGTTGGAGTTCATTCTGACGGTTGTTCGAATATGTAGAAAGACAATAAAACATGGCTTTAATACCAGACATTATTGGTTTGACGAGGTGCTGTAGATTTAGAAGAATTGCAAGTAGAGAGGATGATCTTTCTGTATCATAAAAGTCAGCAGTATTTTCATCAGCATTACCATTCCCTTGCTGTTGTTGCTGTTGTTGACGGTACCTATCCACCCTCCCTTTCATCTCCTTCTCAACGGCATCTAATATAATGGGTGTATAACTACTAACAACCTCCAACTTACGCACACAAGTTTGTAATATCCGATTTAATATATCCCGACCAATTTGTGGATTTGGATCTCGATTGTACATGATGATTTGGGGTAAGGATAATAGCCACTTGACAGCTAATACTTGGATGTCCGCCCAAGGTGATATAAAGTTTGGTAATAGTTGAATGTTACCCCCCTCTTCATGAATGGTAATTAGTGGTAAATCACAATGAAGTACACGTGAAAAGATACGAATAGCACGGCTCATTTGAGCAATTGTCATCTTGGTACTGATCCTTGAACAATACTCTGCTAAAATAGAATACCCCAATGGCTGCAGCGATGTGAAACTGCCATTAAATGTCTTGGAGAAAGGAGACGTAGCTCCCCAGCTAGTTGTGGAGTGATATTCATCACCCATCATCTCATGATCATCCTCCCAATTATTACTGCCGCCAGCAGCACCTGATAATCTTGATGTACCAAGCAATGTACGTTCCTCCAACATTGTATCGGCATGTTTATAGAATCCACGTCGAAAGTTCATACCGGTGGGCGTACTACTCGACGACGTATCACCGCCAGCCGTAGATGATAATAACAAATATCGTGTATTGATTAACACCTCCCTTCGTAATTGAATAGTTATGTTTGACAATTGTTGCTGTTGCTTCGTCATACTGCTACTACTGCTTGAAATATCAACAAACGATGAACTAGACGTAGAACGTAATATTTGTATAACAAATGTACCCAATGATTCTTCATATGATTTAAATGCAGCATCGATAATAAGTACTTGATCGCTTGGGGTTATTTGGGTAGTAGATGAACGCTTTAATTCAGGGGTAGTAGAATTGGCAGCGGATGAAGAGGTTCGTATCAAATGTACCATAAACAATAATGCCTTAACCTGTGCTGCAATAAACGACACCAATGTAGTTTGATAATGTTGTAACTTTCGTTGTACCAATGTTGCTTCTTCCTCCTCTTCGTCCTCGTTCTTATCGGGAGTTGACATTATATCCCCAAGCGGTACTAATGATGGCGAAGAAGGAGTAGTAGTCTTGACGGAAGTTGTACTTCCCTGCGGTACCGAATGTACCAACTTGGGTGGTAACTTGGGAGTTGATAAACTTGGTGTAGTCACCTTGGGTGCAGATCCACCCTTCTTACTAGGGGTACTAGCGCTACCACCAGACGATGACGACGAAGCTGGACTTGACGGGGGAACCAACTTGAGTAAATCCATCATAACTGAGATTAATGATGAGATGTTATTCTTGAGTAATTGTTTGGGATGTAATTGTATGATGTGTAGGATTGTCGTTGGTAGTTCCGATAGGACTTTGTAAGATTGATTTGATCGGAGTGATACTGGTGTTGCTGGTGGTGTGGATGAGGGTGTGCTATCTCCTGAGGCTCCAGTCTCCGACTCCTTGATAGGAGAAGTCTTGATAGGAGAAGTCTTGACGGGCGAGGAACCTCCACCTACACCTCCCGGTGTCGTCTTCTTCGCAGACTTCTTCTTCCCCTTACCATCTCCACCCAACAAATCAAACCTTTTACTTAAATTAGTCTTTGATTTGGCACCACTCCCACCCAAGGATTTGTATAAATCGATTGTGAAATTAATTAACATTTGATATTCACATGTTTGCATCTTTGACAGTGTACCATCCTCCCTTCCAATGCCCCCGCTACTGCTTGTTCTTGAGGCTGCCGACCCCAAATGAGTACGGTTCATCAATCCACCGCCACCGCCACCGGTAATCTGACTAGACCCCTTCCCACCAATGCCTTGCAACAAACGTAACAAAATACCATTTGCCAATATAGAATTATTTTCATAATCTTCAATAATAACATGAATGAGTATTGTACGGATTGTGTTTATATGTTGTTCACGCTTGTTGGCACTTATCCCTCCACTGCTGCTTTTGGTACTGCTTGAGGTGCCACTGGTACCATTGCTTGATGAGCTACCAATTCTGCTGCCACTACTCGGGGCACCGCCCATTGAAGAAGATGATCCCAACGAGGATGATCCCAAGGCCCCCGTTGCAGCAGCAGCAGTGGCAGTAGAAGAGGAAGTTGGAAGAATCAAACTCAACAACTTATCCAACAAAATCAATAACATATAACGACATTCATTATTAATTGATTTAACATTTGAATTTGGTGATATGTAGCATGTTGGTGTTTTAATCTTTGGTATTGTTGTTGTTGCTGTAGTGGTTGATTGATTGGTTTGTGAGGACGCAGTATTGGCTGAAGAGGATGCTGTTGTTAGATTAGCGGAGGACGTTGGATTTGCGGAAGTTGTGGAAGTAGTTTGATTGGAGGAGGGGGCAGCCTTTCCACTCGACAAAGCAGCAGATGTAGATGAAGAAGAGGGAGGGTGGAGTGTCATTTCACCATCCAAAACACCACTCTTAACACCACCCGTAACATTTGTGACATCACCATCCTTGGATATCTTATCCTTTTTCCTCTTCTTACTCTCCTTCTTTTTCTTACTTCCCTTACCCCCTTGATCTATATTATTACTTCCACCATTGCTATTGCTATCCATTGTAGAAATGACAGTATTCAACATGGAATTAGCCTTACCGTTTGGACTAACTATTATCTTTAATATAGTGGGAAGTAGTGCTGATAGAAGGTAGGATGTTGCCTTATTACCTTCCTTATCCCTGTCTTGTTGTTTCTCCTTATCTTCCTTGTCAAGTTGTTGAGATTTGTCAGCTACCAACTTCTTGCGTGAGATTTTATCAGGATTTAGTATAACATCATTCTGTACTAAATTAGTTACTATTTCCAAAGTAGTCGATCGTGTGGATGTAGATGTTGATGATGATAATAGTTGACTTTTAATTTGTGTATAGTATGCTTTTGGATCTAATATATTAGATTGTTGAGTAGCATTAGATGGTGCATCATTAGAAATTGACATTTTATAATTTGATGTAGGCTCGTTTGTTGAGGGCTTTGCAACTACCTCTGCTGTTGTAGGAGTATCAATTTGCATAGAAGTTGAAACAGAAGTAATAGAAGTTGCCTTGGCGGTGATGACATCAGCCAATGATGCTGAGATACTACTAGTACTTGTTGTTAATGATTGAGATTGAGTAACATCAACCTTTTTTGCAATGCCAACATTTGAAGTTGTGTTAGTACCGTCAGTTGGCTGTTTGGTATCGTCTCCGTCAGCCATGATGATTAGATGGTCCTTTATAAACTAAGCACCCTTATTAGGTATATATAAGATAATTATGGATGTACTAGCCTTACTATTGAGGCCGCCATTCTTGTCCATGCCGCCATGTTGTCTTTTGCTATTGAAAATGCTGTACGTAATATCCTTAGATACGTATCAGAGCTCATACAATACGGCACCTTTTGCAAATCAGTAATAAATCATACATAGTAGATAGATAGAGGCAGCCAGATAGAAGAGTAGACGTATTCAGTTACAGATACTATTTGCTATAGTAGATGTGCCTACACTATTAGATAGAAGCGTCTCATTAGCAAAATAATACAGCTATTACATCATTGTAAAACACAATGTTGCAAAGGATCCTGTATTGCATCGACGAATCTCTGCGTCTGCGACCATTCCGCCAATTCACACTTCCACTTCCGGCCATCGGGGGTGGCTTCTATTCAATGTACTTGTACTTATCACCAAATGCAGCAGCTTCATCTCTTTGAATACTCTTAACCTCATTCAAATACTCTTGATACAGTCTCAACGCTTTCGTATAATCTTCTTTTGTTGCCCTTCCTTGCATGTAGAAATTTTGAATATCGTTCAATGACCGAGCAGTACCACCTACTGTTGCAATCATAAAGTGCTTGATAGCTCTATCGATGTTGCCTGCATGTTCCTCCATAACCCCTAGGTTGTGCCTTGAATATGTATCTCCCGCCATAGCTGCTAGTTCGGTGTAATATTTAGCCTTCTTC
>Ga0214479_100404_pt1 | contig 26068 bp, 29 predicted proteins | sample M1_20Mar14CPVII9_5_FD_165054 | JGI IMG/M metagenome (GOLD analysis project Ga0214479, IMG submission 165054) | Marine eukaryotic communities from Monterey Bay, California, United States - M1_20Mar14CPVII9sort6BwellE14 | ecosystem: Environmental > Aquatic > Marine > Unclassified | place: USA...
AAGGGAGGGGAGGGGGGGGGGGGGGGGGGGGGGGGGGGTGATGGATACGATGAGGTGGATTGTATCGATTCATTACTTATTGGTTATGATAACATTACATTATGTGCTATGAAGAACGTTGTGATAATGATGATTGGTGAGACATCAACGCGTATCGATGACACGGCAGTGATTGTCGAAACCAACTAATATTAATTTATATATCAGAGGTTACCAGATGGGTATGGTAGATATATCAGCACGGCAAACCCCTCTTGATGTATTGTTAGTCCGTCTATTGCATAAAAAGATACCCATCTCAAAAAGATACCGGATACCACACCGTTTTTTGGACAGATAGATAGATAGACAGAAAATTTTACAATCCCCAGACCCCTTGGAGTTTTCCACTATAGTGAAAACTGACTTATGTACTTGAAGCAGTTCCGTCATCTATCCTAGGGGGTGCAGGATCAAATAGTTCAAATTTTTAAAGTGCCTCAGAAACATCTCTCAGTGTTCCAAACTACTCAACTAGGATCCAATAAGATATTCCTAGAGTTTGGCTTCATTATATTGGCCGCTTCCCTGCCTACTAGAGGGCCGCCAAGTTGGCATTATTATCATGGTCAAAAGTGTATCACCTTCGCAGTTACCCTAGAAGTCTTGGACATTTATCCTACAAAAATGGGTTGAAAAGTTGCAATAAATAACCAATCCACCTTATTGTAGTGTGATGCTAATAGCGGCGCCGATGCGATATACCATTGTCCCATATGCTGTAGATACATTGTCTATTACCTACTAGATGAGATGCGAACGTCATCGCCAGCGCAACTCGGTCGTATGGAGCCGCCGCTCTCACTACAATAAGCATCATTTTTATTGATCGATGATGTAGTCATTCTCGACATATTGTGCGTCCTGTGGCCGTCTATCATCCATCTATCAATACAGTAATAGGTCCCATAGCCGTGGTATAGTATGATAGTCGAACTGTTGCAGTAATGACAGTGGAAATAGACGAAAAGGCGATCAATAATGGTCGTATCACATTTTTATTATTTAAGAAAAATTGATGCACATCATGTGTCAAAGTGTATTAGAACTAAATAGAAGTAATATACATAATAAAACACATTATCTAGCTTTGGTTTAATAGTTTAGTAATACATTAGAGCGCTATTTTACTGGTCTACTACCATTATATAAAGTATATTAGCCACTATCCATCTTGAATGTTCGTACCTCAACAAAGAAAAATATATGAAAACCTAATCATACTCATTAATACAATTACTCCAATGGTAAAAACAACACATCTTTCCTTTACTATGGTTTATTTATTGTTAGGTTGTGTTAATTTCCACTCTATACCACCAGATACGATATCAAACATCACTTATTGACTCAACCCCCATCCCACTTTTTACTCAAAACATACCTTATATTATATATACTTTAATGTCATCACCCCCCTACACCAAAGCAACATTAGAAACTCTTTTCAGGAGTATTATACTGTTGAACAACCAATGGATTCATTGTATGATCCCTAAACAGGAGGTCCTCACATTGAAAATGTGTTTTAAATTCACATTTACCACAATTCCAAAACAGTACCAATTGGGCTTTATGTGTCACCACCATCCCCCTCTTTAACTAAAACCCGTCTGGTACCATTGGTTGATTGTTATGTGAGCTGGTTGGACTATTAATCCATGCCAAATAGTGAGTTATACTCCTTAATCCACCTTATCACCTATTTTATTCATCGAAAGTTGTGGTAGAAAAATTGTTTAGGAGAGTCCAGTATAGCCCCATCTATTGCAACTGCCACTATAAACCTTTCATAATGATCAATTAAAGCAGATAATAAACGGATATGGGAGGGAGGTATTCATTGGAATGAGTAATGATAGGGTGGAGGTCGAAATTGATATTAATCGAGAATAATTGTAGAGTGGTGTATCTGAGTAATCGGCGGCGTTATCGACCGTGGAACACGCCGCCGCGCTGTAAATATCAAGGAATAGGTCAATAGTATTGTTGGATACGTTTGTGGCTATAGGTGAGAGGGTTTATTGGCAGTAGGACGCCGATAACATGCTAGTAATACCAAACGCTAACAAAAAAGAGCTCTTGGAAAGTTTTTCAGCTACTAAAGGGTACTAATTTAAAATTCCGCGATCGTAGCGGCATCACCCCTGGGATGGATGATGCCGCTACGATCGCAAAAGTGAATATATATATACTATATTTGGAGATAAATGTGACAAGAGTTTGGGGAGGGTGTCAAAAAATTACAAAATTGGCAACCCTGAGGTCTGTCTGTCGTCGACTTTTTCGGCGTGATTTCCTGTTGACATTAGATACGACAAGCGGTATTGAAAATCTTCGCATGTCACATCAGGCCTAGCCTGCACCCCCTATCTATCCCACCGAATACATCCAAATGTGTGGAGAGCGGCTGCCGGGCGTACATTATCACACGATCAGAATGATAGTCAAACAACAACATCAGTACTATTTGAACCCAGAATTTATAGAGGAGATGATACCAATGGAATACTCCCAATAGATTTATATCAAAATTTGTGTTCTCTCTTTGCTCCTGATGCACCGTATTGGCAAGAGTCGGATTACCAAAATAGGGGGTATTATTCCTTCTTCACCACGCCTATCGAGAAAGAGAAAGAGCCAAACAATGTGATTGAAGATGTAATTAAGAATCATTTGCTTCCCATAGCAGAACAACAATGCTCTGAGTCTATTGTTGGAGTAGAGTGGTGGGTACACACTCGTCCGACAGGAAATAATTTGGGGCATCCTCTTCATTTTGATACTGATGAAAGTTTGTTGGCAAGAGGAAAAGTAAGTCATCCTGACGTCTCATCAGTTTTGTACTTGACTGGTGCCGAAAGAGATAAAGAAACAAACTCTGCTTCGGCCGGCCCAACCATAGTTTTTGATCAAACTCCAGATTCGACAACTGTAGCGTCAAAGGCTTGGATATCTAAACCAAAAGACAACTCGTTTTTGGTATTTCCGGGCAACCTGTTACATGGAGTTTTACCTTGTTCTGGAGGATGCAGTGATGTAAAACAAACTGATAAAGAGAATGATAATCATAGACTGACATTAATGGTTGGCTTTTAGACAAGAGATGTCACTATCGGAATGAACGATCGAAGCTTGTACTCTGCCTGTGGCCCCTTACCTCCGTGCTCGGAGCATTCTTGGGTCATGCAGAGTCAAAATGGATATCTTAATAAAACAAAGCGAGGAGAGAATAAAGCGAGTGATCGGTCATCTGATGTGCTTAAGTGTGTATCCCCGGCTTGGGAGCAGTTTAAAGAAGATGATTCAGCTACTCTAACTATCCCAAGAGGACTTGATCATCGGTACTTTGTATCCAATGCCCCACGTTGCTTCTCCGATGATCTATTTGAGAAGTAGGATTAATAGTGGTAATGGTTATCTTTAAATGAACTATATTGATATAACGGCAAGCAGGTTCTTCTCGATAAGCCTTGGAAACTTTTCTTTCAGGTGTTTACATTTTGGTGAAGATCCCCATTTGTTATACAATTGGTAAGACTTTCTTATAAGCTCTAAGCCGCCTTCTTCGTTGCCTCGCTCGAGTAGAAATTCCCCATATCTCTCGCAGGCTAGCCCATATTCATGATATACTTGGGTATTGGCTGCATTCGAACACGCCAGCTTATACAACTCTTCTGCCTCATCAAATTTGGTATGCAATACAAACCACTCAGCTTCAAGCAATTGCAATTGATGGCATAGGATACATTTACCGTCTTGTCGATGACACTTATTGTGTCCCTTTTTAAGCTTCTTCAGACATGTCTTCGCAATCTTCATCGCTCGTTTCTTATTACTGCTTGATTGGCGAAGAATGGTAATTGCTGTCGTCCCTCTATAAAATGCACAGATATATGGGAATATTGTGCCAGAAAAATTCTTCTCGTACTCCTTGAGCTTTTTTTGTGTCAAATCCCAAGCCGTGTTGTATTGGTTGAAGATAACACACACCACAAGTTCCAGCATTCGAGCTTGGTAACTAACAGTATCATCCGGTCCTTCATTATCAGTTAAGAAGCATATTGCTCCTTCTTTGTTTGTACTTTGGCAACAGTAATCAATTGCGTTCTTATAGACTTGTATATTCTTCACCGTTCTGTGCATATTATACCCCGTCATATCATCAAGCAACTTGTTGAGAGTTCTCTCCATCTTTGGAAGTGGAACTCCTGTAAAGAACAAATTAAAGCAAATGGCGCTGGAACATGAACCTGCGTGGGTCGTATCACCTTTCAAGGATGAAGATAAGGTTGTTTAAAGATAGTGTGTAAGATGTACAATATTCATAAGAGAAGAGCCCTGGGGAAAGGACTTACCAAATTTCATACCTGAGGCAAAACCTTTGTGCAAAGAGGGAAGGCAATCTTGGAGTTCTTTTGACATTGTAAATGTTACTGAAAGACACAAATAGTGTGAATGTGTGAGAGGAAAGAAGAGATAAAGTGGATACGACTATGGGTTCCTGACTTACCTCCATATGTGAAGAAGGTTACGTTGGCACAGTCAACGTTGCTCGACAACTTGTCTTGAAGTGCATTTGCAGCATTTGCCCATTTATCGGCTTCGGTCAATGAGCCAAATCTGCTTAGTAGCGCGGCATAAAGAGCAATGGCACTTGGCATTGAATTCGACGTTCCGTAAGTCAAGTTAATCTGAATTACCCTGAAGCAAAGAATTGGCAACAAACTTTGACTCCATGCAATTGAGATTGTTACACAGAGATGTAACAGCCTTAATATAGCTATCATCTTTCGATCGCTGAGGAACAAGAAGAAGTTGTTGTCAGTTGTGACTAAACATGTTGTAAAGCATATTTGTAGAGCAATAATTTTGCAAAGCATGTCAATCATACCTTATCGGGGCTAGGGAGAGTACTTTAGACATTTTCATCGAAGCTCTAATCTTTGCCAAGCCAACAACTGTATGCATTGTTAGATTTTGAGAAGGAAAGTTTTCACCACACCTCCTCAAGGCAGAGAGTCCAACTTTCAAGCTATCACGGTCATCTCTTGCTGCCATAGATCTTACTTGAATAAAAGATGCATTGAGATAATCGACACATCGAGCTTTGCAAGCACACTTTGAATACAAACAGTTCAAATAAGACTCCATTTCCTCAAAAGATGACGTCAAAGCTGCAGTATCAGCTGCCTTTGTATATAAATCACAACATAATCGGTAATTTGTTGTCCAATCTGCATCATGCATCAAAGATACACCTCTTCCGAAGAAGAATAAGGCTTCGGAGATTGCACCGCTAGCCAAACTCTTCTCCCCAGCATTTAAAAATATAGTCGCAGTATGGATACGGTCTGTCTCATCTTTGATAAGTTCTATTCCCCTTGCGAGCTGTGCTGCAATCGTAAATATATACCTCTGACGAAGATTTGGGCACACTTTATCGTCTAATACCCTGCCTAGATACCAATGATATGATGCTCGCTTGTCGCTCTCAACAAGATGAAATGAAGCTTCAATAACAGTATCGTGAGTAAATGTAATGGCTCCATTGTGATCGAGAGCCAAGAGGCCATCATTTGTCACTACTGACAAGGCCCCTTTTACAATTACTTGGTTGCTTTTTTCCATATCTGGGTTAGTATCTCGGAGTATAAGCCCAAGGATGTAGAGATCTATTGTTCCGATGTAAGCACAAATCTTGAGTGTTTCTTGGCTTATTTTCGGAAGCTTCTTTATACGCTTTGAGAGTAGTATATGTACAGTTCCTGATATACCCTCTTCTAACAGATCAACATCCCATTTCCATGAACCCTTTTCATTGCTGAGATGTCCACTTTCACGGAGAGAGATGAGCTGTTGGCGAATATAGAAGGGATTGCCATTTGACGTGCATGATATGAAGTTAGAAAGATCTTTACAGTCATTATTATCCACCTTCAATGTTGCGGCGACTAACTCGTTTGTAGTTTGAGCATTCAACTGTCCCAAATCTATATCTGTCGTGTTATGAAAATTATTGGCAACCGTTAGGAAAGGATGATTCAATTCCATTGGTCTGCATGTGAATATGAACATGAAGGGGTTTCTTGCTCCTTGATATATAGATTGCAATACATTCAAATCTGTTGTAGATGCCCATTGCATATCATCTAATAATAAAACTATGGGATCGCCAATGTTTGATATAATTGTAATGAACTTTTTGATTAGGTATGTCAATCGACTTTGACTCTCAGAGAAGATATCATCTTGCTTCTTCTCTTCCTCAATTCTATGTTGTTGACAAGATTTATCACAGGAGTGGACATTGATATTTTGTAGTAATGTTACTTGCTCATTAGATGGTCCCCCAATTAAAATTCGTCGTAATGATGGTATTGCCTTTGATAATAGTTCACTCTCATCACCCTTAATATCTCTCCTTACTTTGCAAACTACTTCATCCCATTCATCTTGTCCTCTTTGTTCTACCGCCGAGCAATAGTCACTAAATGCAGACGCAATCCCCTGATATGGTCGTGCTGATGATGACAATTGATCAAACTTTCCTTTTATGAAATCTATTATAGTCAGGGGTATAGGGTATGTGATAGGATATTGTGTATAAAGATTTGTGAGTATAATTTGTTCAAGATGTAGGACCGATAGATGTTTTGCAATAAGAATAAAGTATGATGTGATGTGCATATAATAAATATCAAGGTGTAGAAATAAGAATAAAGGCAAGATATCATATGAACTTTAAACTTACATCCATCATCGCCCAATACATGCGGCTTAATCGTCTCAGCTAATTTAGTTTTACCCAATCCAGAATCGCCATGGATTAGAATTACAGCTGCAGGGCTTTGTTTACTCATTGATAATGAAGCAAAATATGAATTAAGAAGGATCGATTCCTCTGCACCCCTCCCGAGCAGTCTGGGTGGTTCATGAAGAGACGACATTATTACCATACTATGTACCACAGACTATACAATAGTACTCTAGGTATACCTACAATATCACACAGTTGGTGTTAGTGAAAAGTTGATGTACATATTGTAAAATTGCAGCCTTATTTTGGAATTCTACATTGTTCTTCACATAGGGATAACCTTGTCACAAATAACCAAAAAACCTCCAACCCAAACAGCTATCCCATGAATTCAAGGACTTGAATGTGTATTGTAGCATATGCATCACTCATGGTACAGTTACACCAGGAAGGCTACACATTGAAGACGAGAGAATCCTGACTTTTCGAGGAAAATCAAGCTCTGGTCGATTCGGACGTTTGGGCACCAACTTAGTTGGGAAAGTCCTTAAATGGCATGTCTAAAAAAGTTCCAAATAGACAGGACGCTGGACTTGTCCCAGGACATGTCCTTTCCTGTCCTGGACATGTCCAGGACATAGCATAGATTTGCCATGTATATTTAAGGACTTTGGACATGCATTTTTGGACATGAGGACATATCATAAGTGTTATCTATATAGCATGAAAGTAGTTTGTTAGCAATTTGGATTGCTTAGTTTATTTCATTAACAATAGACTCTCTTCTAGAGTCACAAATATTCTTATACCATCCAATTCCAAAGGGCAAGACGAGAGGACGGGTTCACAGCACAAGCACACGTTCCGAACAACGATCAATCTTCTACTTTTTTGATCACCTTAATATGATCCTCTTGGCGAGTATCTCCAATCAACTCAACAATCATATCTCCAATGAGAAAAGGCTCAATGTCATCCTCGTCCCCGTCTAATGGTTCACCAATGACACACCAGCCACCATCCCTGCCCCTATGAAACTCGAGATTCTGCTCAGCGATTTGATACGTTTTTTTATTGTCGGGGAAGTAGAACACGAGGTTCTTATACTTCTGAAGCAACAATGTCTCAGAAAGTGGACATTGCTTCTTGAGGTGTTCGAGCTCCCAATCCTCCACCCAAGCATGAAACAGACGGCTAGGAACATCCTCTTTGTATTGATTTGTATCCACCCCAAAGTTCTCTAGATCGAGATCAAATGCCACATCATCATCACCCCACACAGCATCACTTCCTTGGGCATCAATCTTTTCCATGACGGACTGCTTGATCCTTGCCTCGTTGATTCGAGCAGTAGAGTACAAGACTGACTGCCTCTCTGTGTTTACACCACCGAGGTGGGCACGCTTGTCAGTCTTGAGGTGCTTCACCGAACCCCAACTACGCTCTGCTGAACCAATGCCAACAAGCTTGGAAGTAACCCTAGCGCCAACTTTACCCAATACTTTAGTATATGGGATGGCATACTTCTGCAACCAAAGATGCGAGTTCCCATCAGCAATGTCCTTCGATTGCCACCTGAGCTTATTATTGAAAGGACCCGTCTTGTTCTGGAAATGCCTGTACTCGGTCCAGAAAGTATCAATAACTTCAGCAATGACTTCGTTAGACCGACAGTACAACTTCTTGATGACTCTCTCCATTGCGTCGTGATGAGAGCCGTCTTTCCTCTCCTTCACATCCTTCCGAACCTCTTGACTGCAGTCAAGCATCCAAGCAGCAATGGCAAAGTCCGAGTCAAGGTTAGACGAACGATCTTTCCAGCAGTCTAGAACTTGGTCACCGAGGCAGCTAAACACCTCATCCTCAGACTCGTTACCTGATTCGTTGTCATCACTGGGTTAGTTGGATAGGATTTGAAATACATGATAAGTTCTTGTGAGTGTGAGATGATATACATTTACATATCGGTAGCACAGATGATATTCTACTCACCTGTCATACATTTTGGTTGGTCCTTGTTGTGCTCTATTTTCCTGCATCACTCTCTTTCTTAGATATTGATGTTTTGCCATCATTATATGCGTATATGAAAGGACAATGGACACCATCAGCACCATTGTATGGCCCTCCATCACACTTTTGCGTCCACTTGTTGGTGTTGGCAGTTCTCTTGCCTCGGACTCGGATTGAATCAGATTTTCGAAATCGGCGATTGCCGGTCAATGTTGGCCATAGCACGAAGGCATGCATCACTCTCTTTCTTAGATATTGATGTTTTGCCATTGTATATGTATATAAAAGACCAATGGACACCATCAGCACCATTGTAGGGCCCTCCATCACACTTCTGTGATCACTTGTTGGCGGTTCTCTTGCCTCAGATTGGGTCAGATTTTCGAAATCGAATCGGCTGTCCGACAATGTATCACCTAAACGTGGATGTATACAACCACTCTCCTTCTTATATATTGGTAATTCCTTTATGTATATGTATATTGAAGGCCAATGGACACCATCAGCACCATTATACTAGGGCCCTCCATCACACTTCTGTGACCACTTGTTGGCGGTTCTCTTGCCTCAGATTGGGTCAGATTTTCGAAATCGAATCGGCTGTCCGACAATGTATCACCTAAACGTGGAGGTATACAACCACTCTCCTTCTTAGATATTGGTAATTCCTTTATGTATTTGTATATTGAAGGCCAATGGACACCATCAGCACCATTGTAGGGCCCTCCATCACACTTCTGTGACCACTTGTTGGCGGTTCTCTTGCCTCAGATTGGGTCAGATTTTTGAAATCGAATCAGCTATCTGACAATGTATCACCTAAACGTGGATGTATACAACCACTCTCCTTCTTAGATATTGGTAATTCCTTTATGTATATGTATATTGAAGGCCAATGGATCACACTATCAGCACCATTGTAGGGCCCTCCATCACACTTCTGTGACCACTTGTTGGCAGTTCTCTTGCCTCAGATTGGGTCAGATTTTTGAAATCGAATCGGCTGTCCGACAATGTATCACCTAAACGTGGAGGTATACAACCAATCTCCTTCTTATATATTAATAAATCCTTTATGTATATGTATATTGAAGGCCAATGGACACTATCAGCACCATTGTAGGGCCCTCCATCACACTTCTGTGACCACTTGTTGGCGGTTCTCAGTCTTGCCTCAGATTGGGTCAGATTTTCGAAATCGAATCGGCTGTCCGACAATGTATCACCTAAACGTGGAGGTATACAACCACTCTCCTTCTTATATATTGGTAATTCCTTTATGTATATGTATATTGAAGGCCAATGGACACTATCAGCACCATTGTAGGGCCCTCCATCACACTTCTGTGTCCACTTGTTGGCGGTTCTGATCTTGCCTCAGATTGGGTCAGATTTTCGAAATCGAATCGGCTGTCCGACAATGTATCACCTAAACGTGGATGTATACAACCACTCTCCTTCTTAGATATTGGTAATTCCTTTATGTATATGTATATTGAAGGCCAATGGACACTATCAGCACCATTGTAGGGCCCTCCATCAAACTTCTGTGGCCACTTGTTGGCGTTGGCGGTTCTGATCTTGCCTCAGATTGGGTCAGATTTTCGAAATCAAATCGGCTGTCCGACAATGTATCACCTAAACGTGGAGGTATACAACCACTCTCCTTCTTATATATTGGTAATTCCTTTATGTATATGTATATTGAAGGCCAATGGACACTATCAGCACCATTGTAGGGCCCTCCATCACACTTCTGTGACCACTTGTTGGCGGTTCTCTTGCCTCAGATTGGGTCAGATTTTCGAAATCGAGCTGGCTGCTGGATGCTTGGAGTGTTACTGACCTTGTTATGTTCTCGACCAATGAAAAACAGTGACTATTGTATCACCTACATGTTGTTATACCCCTATTTGATGACCAATGGCTGTCCATATTATTCATATATGCGTGTTTTTGCACGATTGTTGACATTTTCTTTTGTGTTTTTCTTACTGATATGCAACATGCAAGTGAGGTTTCTCATTAGAAATGGATTGAGGGTATCAAGTAGACCACAGCAGAATGTTCACTGAAGGAAAAACACCTAATATTGAGAGAGTTACATTTTGTTAGTAAAAAAAGCTTAGGGTGTGAAGTTTAGTGGTTGGAAGAAAGAGTTATTGGATGTTTCCTTGTGGTCAGAAACATAACACAAGAATGAATAATCAGTTCCATTTTCGTCATTGGTTATCTAGCATCATCATTGTGAGCAACAACATTATGTACTAATAACTATTTCATAGTAATCAATATATAAAAGAAGTATATAAAAGAAGTAAGAGATATGAGCGCACCAACCAAGCTTGGCGCCAAAGCTGCCAACTCGCTTCGAGAGAAGCGACGTGTGTCATCTAACCACACCCGATCTTCATCCAATAGTAGTAGTAGCAATCAAGTCGTAAACATTAATATTGAAGATGAGACATCTAACATACTCGAAGGATCAACGAATGATTCACAAACTGGTAGTACTGTATCATCATCATCAGCTAGTAGATCGAATGTATATTCATTTTTTGATCCGGCCGATATACGAAAGCCGCCCACGTCGCCAGTGAGTATTACACATAAACGTACTACTTCGAGTAGTAGCAGTTCTAATAAAATGCGTATATCACAAGCACATGAAGCAAGTTTTGACGACGCGGCATCGGTACGATCACATGGATCAGCTGCCACAGAAAGAATTGGTAATCATAAACCACCATCATCATCCGATACTTCTACTAATAATGTACTGCCGTTATCATCTGCATTTATAATGGAAGAAAGAGAAGCTAAATATGAAGAGGGTGCTACTGATTTATTCATGTTAGTAGAGGATACCAAATGGGAAGATGTTTGTGATAGGTAAGTTGTTCATAATGTATGGTATTATTATGGTTTTGAGTATGTTTACTCATATGTATACTTTTTGCAATTGCAACTGATTGTAATACTAAACACATGTTAGAGTTGAAGAAGAGCCGTCTGAAGCTAGAACTTGGGTTGTGAGTTCGGGGACAGAGAATACTGTGTTTTCATGGAGTGTTTGGAGGAGATTGCCTTTGCATGAGGTATGTTATTGCTTATTCTATATTATATTATACTTTGCTTATGTATACTAAAAAAGTGCTCACATCATGTGCACATTTTGCTTTATCTTCACTTGGAATGACGTCATAGGCTTGTAGGCGCCAACCACCTCCTGTTGTTGTATATTCTCTTCTCTCGGCATATCCTGAATCAGCCATGGCTGAATCTAACTTTGGCGAACTACCTTTACATTCTGCTGTAAGATGCGGGGCATGTGCAGAGGTAGTAAATTGCATTCTTGCGGCATATCCCGCTGCGGTAATGGCAAGAGATAACTCAGGATGTACGCCATTGGATATTCTAAATGGTACAGGAAAAATGATGGATCATGATGCGGTAGTAGCAGCCTTGAACCGAACAATTGCTGTTTTGACAAAAGAAGAACAAGCATGGGAAGAGAAAATATCATCCATGCAACTTGAATTCAAACAAAACAAGGATAAACGCCGACAAGAATATGAAACGGTTGTGGCTACCAAGAATGCTGAAATTGAAGATCTCAAACGAAAGTTAAATCAAGAAAACCTTGCCACGTCCAATCTTGCAGCCAAAGTTATTCAGACGGAACAAGTAGTACAGGATAAGGGTAAGACGGAAAAGCGATACCAAGAACAGATCAAACAAAATGAAGATGAAATTATGCAGCTCAAGTCTAGTAATGCTACTCGCAAGTCAAAGATTAAAGACTTGGAAGATATAGTACGCTCGGACAGGAAGGCAATACTCGAACTGAATAACCGAGTTCAAACACTACAATCGTCTTTTGCAGCACTAGTACAAGAAGAGGAAACATTTGCTACTACCAAACTTGTCGAAGCTGAAAAGAGTTTAAAGTCTATGATGGAAAGTCAGTTTGCATTCATCAAGGAAACAGAAAAGAGAAAAGAGTCCTTACGTGTCAGGGTTAATCAATTAGGCATTAAGATGCCTCCAAAGAAGAACCCAGACGAGGAAGCTAAGAAGAAAGTAAAGGCAGCAGAACAACCACCACCGGAACATTCCAATAATGAAGTGGCCGATAGGGCTCTAGCGTCAGCGATGGCCCACTTATCTCCTATCGAAAATGAGAATTAGATGAAGGCACCCAAAAGCTTGAAGACAGATTATGTGATGAGGTACAGAGAGAAGCTAGAGTTAGATGGAGAAATAGAAGAAATAGTGTGTGATTGATCTTGCCTTAAATAGAAGCAATCTAGGTGGTTTACACAACTTTAGAGCACAACAATCTGTGTAGTAAATAGCCTCGTCTATCTGGAGTACATAGATTGTTAGTCTCGGTACCTATACAGTTTTAATCCGCCTGTGCAGTTTCTTGATCAGCCGGACAAATGCTGTGTCACATCTACTTTCTAAATGCTTCCAAAGCAAAAATTGAATCAATATCAAGAAGCAAGAGTGCCTTTCTACCCCTTTTATTTGTGTGTTGTGTTTTAGAGACTCCGCTATGCTGTCTTTTTGACCCGACTACTTCAACAGTTCATACATACATCAAGAAGAGCTCGCATTATATCAGAATACCAACTCAAAACAGCATTGGCTACTGCCACATCGACATCGACACAACATAACTGAACATAACAATAACATCAAAAAACATATTGAATCATCGTCGGTATTGCAATTCTATAACCATAACCAAACGAACACAATTAACAATGAATACAATCGAACAACAATCATCAGTAACTCTAGCACGTCTTATAAGCCAGTGTCAATGGACGATTGTCGAGAGTGTGCTATCGTCGGAGGAGATGCAGTCATCTATTGCAATCGACGATGAAACTCTCCCTCATGCCATTACCCCCGACATTATCATCCACTTTGCAGCACGGTTCCAAGCACCACTACGTGTCATGGCACTACTTGCTAAAGCATACCCGATGTCATTAAAAAGCGCCGATAGTACTGGCCGATATCCTATCCACGTCGCCGCTAAGTGGGCAGCATCTCCCGACGTTATGTCATATCTCGTAAAGATGAACCCCTCTGTGTCAGGAGTACAAGATTCGACGGGCAAGACACCTATGCATTATGTAGCAGAGTTTTATATCGCTCACTTTAACAATGTCCAGTGGTCAAGAGACGATGCAATGTTGCAAGTTGTACGTCTATTGAAAAATGCCGCGCCTCTTAGCGTCAATCTCGAAGATGAGGAGGGCATGACGTGTATTGAGTACGCACTTATAAGTGATGCTCATATAAAGGTTGTCAAGACTATGCAAAGAGCATGTCGTGATGATTGGCGAGGAAGAAGTCAACGATGCATAGACTTGATCGAGGAGAATAGCAACGAGCTTGACATTGCTGTGCATAAGAAACATAACGCTCCACAGAAGCAACCGCAGTTGACAGGAAGAAGACGTCATCATGAGCTAGTTGAGGAGATGTTAGAAGTTCAGAATAGACTACAACGAGAGTTTAGTAATAGAGGATTGAATATGAACAAAAAGAACAGTTCATCGTTTAACTCTTCTTCTATCCATCGGTCAACAACAAAGGCAAATACCCAAGCTGCAAGATCGGCATGATTAGGAGTCCTTCAAGTGAACATTTTGTGTATTGTTTTAGAGACTTAGATTTTGTTTTGTAGAGTCTTTAGGTTGTATGTATATAGTGTATATAAAACGAAGTAGACTGTGAGATATGACTATGACTTTGCTACCATTGTACTTAGCTTTGCATAGGGGATGAGATTTGTATGTTTGTATATCAAAATACGTATCCTTTCCTAGTCTATCAATAAATCAAAGCGGGGTTTAGAATTACACTCATCAGGATACTCACGAAGACTACAGTCTCTGTCTCTAGATTAGATGCTTTAGTAGCTGCTTTCTAGTGTATCTGTCTTCGATCTCTAGCGAGATTAGAAACAACACACGAATGATCAATTTTCATCCACAAAGGATGTTTTGACATAGATTTCTCTTCTATTGCATACTAAACATGTCAATCGAAACGAGCTCTCAGTTTATACTACTCTACTTGTGCCGTACAACCGAATAAAATAGGTGTATCGCCAAAATTTGGTAGGAAGTGAGCAAAAGTCGTAGTATGTCAAAAACAGCTCTCAGTTTCCTTGTATCCAGGCTTCGTAGAAGGCTAGAGCTCTATCTTGGGCGGCTAATTTTTGATGTGCATTTTGTTTTGTCTCACTTTATTGTAATTGGGAGTCTTTAATAACTAAATGGGAAGTTTTGATTGATGACGAATGAGGATGATAATAGGATTCTTAGAACGATAGATTATTATGATAAGGTGTTAGATAGAGGTATCAGATAGATGATAAGAAGCCTGCAGCTGCCGCGTAACAATACTGTTACTCTACTTGCCACACTACATAAGTATGCATTGTGATAGCACGGATAGAGTGATAGAGATAGAGTGATAGAGCATGCAACGAAGAAAATATGGTGTATCGCCAAATTTTTTGGTAGAGTGTAGTAGAGTATGTAGTCAAGAAGTAGTTGTTGTATATGTAGCGCACAATAGGAGCATAATTAGGCTGTGACAGTGCTGATATAATATCTCCATACTACTGCTAATATCAACAGCGCTAAATTTACCGATATCAGTTGTCAAACTCCTAATAAACTATAAACACTCACTAATTTCAATTACCAATAATATACCACTGACACTGCTGTCAACAACCAATCACTCAATAATATGTCAGACTCAAAAGACGATGGCAATGCCAACAATAATAATGGTATACAAACTTTTCTTCGTATACGACCAGCCGCAGGTACTACCTACTTTCACCGAGATGATATTGATTTGAATAGCATTGCAGTAAAGTTACCAAAACATTCAGAAATTATTAACAACTCACAAGTGGATATTCCTTTTCATTCGGCGGAGGTATACTTGATGAGAAAGCTACACAGAAGGAGGTCTTCCTTGCTGTTGGTAAACCTGCACTGCGTAATGCATTGGGTGGATACAACTCTACTATATTTGCGTAAGTTTCTACCATGATATATTGCATATTATAATTTTATATAGAGATGTTTTGTACCAACAAGTAATAATATCAATTGCAGTTACGGCCAAACAGGTTCGGGGAAAACTTTTACAATTACGGGAGGTCCAGAGCGATATGATGATAGGGGATTAATACCACGATCACTGGCATACTTGTTCAAATCAATAAAGAATGATGAAAAGAATGGCACATCCTACTCTTGTTACATTTCATATCTAGAAATATACAATGAATACGGCTATGATTTGCTTCAGGAAAGTATGAAAAGCAACAACACTTCATCATTTGGCGAGGTAGAAGTACCAAAGGTAACAATGTTGGAAGATGAAGATGGTAACTTCCATTTTAAGAACCTTTCAATGCATTTGGTTACAACTGAAGAGGATGCATTGAATTTACTCTTCCTTGGTGATACAAACCGTGCTATTGCCGCAACAGAAATGAATCAAAACTCAACTCGATCACATTGTATCTTCTCGATTGTTTTGGAAAAGAGAATGGCTGGTGCTGATACTGTTACACGGAGTAAATTGAACATTGTGGATCTTGCTGGATCTGAGAGAGTTAGCAGAAGTAATTCTGCTGGACAAACTTTACGTGAGGCAAAGTATATTAATTCATCGTTATTCTTCCTTGAGATGGTAATAGTTGCACTGCATGAGAAGGAGAAGAAGAGAAAAGATGTTCACAGTAAGCTCTGTTTGATTGATATATTGTACATAGGAACTGCTGCTGCTCATTCTCACCTTTTTAATGTTGCTGCTAGTTCCATATAGAAACTCGTTGATGACATCAGTACTCCGTGATTCTCTCGGAGGCAATTGTAAGTTATATCTCTGACTGCTTGTAATTTATATACGACCTTTCTTACACACTGAATGTCTTATAAACTCAAAGGCAAGACAATGATGATTGCAACTATATCTCCAGAGTCTCAACATACGGATGAATCTGTATCCACTTGTCATTTTGCACAACGAGTTGCTCTAGTGAAGAATTCAGCATCTATCAATGAAGAAGTTGAGCCAGCATTAGTTATACAGCGTCTCAAGGCAGAGGTTCGTAGACTACGAGAAGAAGTAGAGTTTTTAAGCGGCAAGAATGATGACGATGATGATTCCAGCTGTGATGGAAATGAAGAGAAACATCGCGGTGGGTCTACATTGTCTCAGGATCAAATAAATGAGTTAACCGATTCAATACAGCGGTATATTCAGGACGGAGATGAGTCTTCTCAGCTAGACTTTTGTGGAGGTATTTCATTGCCCAAGATTCGAACAGTATGTTCAGTATTCAAATCTATGCTACTTGAATCCAAAGATAGGACTGAAGTTTCTGACGATGGAGGTAGTAGTAGTGATAGCAGTGACGAAGAATCATCATCATCAGAGAAGGAGAACAAACGGAATCCTCTCCCAATTGGTGCTACTATAAAGGGCTCGGCAAAGAAAGAGCGCAGACACCAAGCTCAGAAGCATCAACGTGTTGATTCTGTTTGTGGAGTTGCAATATGTCGAGACAAACGAGTTATTGACGATCCGAATACGGCATTTAATTGGTTCAAGGAGCGGCATCCAAGTGCAGCCACCACCGAGAAGACTAAGGACTTATTAAAAATGAAGTATACCGAGGTGTGTGTGTGTCGTGTTCATTACATTCGTATGATTGTTTCATTTGCTAAATTCTTTGCTTTGTCACCAGGCAAAGAATGCTGGCAAGAGTATCGATGAGATCCGATCAAGGATAAGTCATCACAAGGAAGCTATAGCAAAGCTTAGGAAGAGCTATGCAATTAGCTTAGTCTCAGGCAATCAGGATGAAAACATGAATGAAAGTGATTTTACATCACAAGAAAAGCATCACACTGATGCCATCGAAAGGGAAAAGATAATCTACAAGGATACATTAGAGAAGTTACGAGGGCTCAAGAGTACAATAGAGAACACTCAAAAGTCAATGAAAGAGGACAGACTCAAGCTTCAAAGTGACTTTGACACTTGGTATCATCAAGTATGTTATGAAGATAGTAAAACGAATGCCTCAACATTGAATGAAAGTCATTCTCAAAGTACAAATGAGTCAAGTAGTAGAATGGAGGCTCGACATACTGCTCGACGTGATGTTAGAAACGATGCCCAGAGGAAGATAGTAGAAGTCAAAGCTGAAAGTACAATAAAACAATCGCCTACTAATACCAAAGACTCTCAGAACGAATTCAAATTGCCACCGGGGATAAAGTTGACCGGTAACCCTGAAGCAGATGAAGATATCATTGCCTTTTATAAGGCAAAAGAATTGTTACTATCGAGGACGAAGAGATGATATAATATGCATAAACATAGTTAATAAACGGTATAACTCATACACAAAGCATTTATCTTCAACTGTGCCTTATTCCTCATTAATTAGGGCAGGATCCCTCGCTTACTATTTGTTGTGTATTTTCAATGGTGGTGTATGTCCCTCTTTGCCCGCGGGCAATAGGCGTTTTTGTCTTAGGTTATGTACGATAGGGTTATGTATTGTTCTGTTGTTTTGGTTTTGTTGGAGTTAATATTGTTGGACTAGCCTCTAAAGACGTGTATAATAATATAGAATGAAGAGAAGAGGATTTTCATACATGGGTGATTCATCTTTGGCATCAATCGATAACGATACAATGAAAAGATCGGCTTTAAATATACCACATACAACAAGCTCTATAATGTCCAATGGCGAGAAGGGAGGACCACCTAATAGTAATGGCGGACCACTAATCAATCCTATAGAGCATGATGATAGATTTAATTATGGTGAGTTTTTAAATGTTATGAAGTTATAAGTATGTTTTGTTGCAATCTAATATACCATACAAAACAATATCTCCATAATATAATCAGCCCTCCTGCTCGCCTTGTATACTCTCCAAGGTATTCCTATGGTAAGATCTTCTTGTTTCTTTTCTGCCATATATTATATATTGCATATGTGTGCATAATATAATACATATGTATAACTAACACGAATTTTCACTCGATATTGCATATGTATTATATGTCTAATACTAAATCTCACTCGATTAATAACTTCAGGGATTAAGTGCATCAATTCCATTTTTAATACAACAGAAGGTACAAGCCATTGCATCCTCAGCAGCAGCGCATCATGCAACATCCACAAATGCAGCCGGGGAACTCGTAGATGTTGCAGCACATTCATTAGCAGACTTGACAAAAACTGCATACAATGCCCAAGCTATATTTGCTTTGTGTTCGTGGCCATTTAGTTTAAAACTTTTGTGGGCACCAATTGTAGATGCATGCTTCTCGAAACGATTTGGTAGAAGAAAAACTTGGGTAGTACCAATCCAATTAATTGCAGGAGCATTAATGATTGGCGGTTCTGATTATGTTGAGAGTGAGCTAGGATTGGATAACGCTGCAATGTTGGCTAGTAGCGGTGCAGAAGCTGCCGCCAGTTCAATGAATGTACAAGGAGTAACCTTCTTCTTCTTTACATTATACTTTTTAATGGCTACACAAGATATTGCAGTTGATGGATGGGCATTAACCATGTTGAGTAAGAAGAATCGAGGAAAAGGGCCAATCTGTAATTCGATTGGTCAAAATATTGGTTACTTCTTGAGCTATGTGGGTTTTCTGGCATTAAACGACGCAGATAGTAGTGAAAACTTGTGGCGGCCATTATTAGGTTTGCCAAGTAAGCCGGGTGTCGGACTCGTAAGCTTGGGTGGCTTTGTAAAGTTCATGGGGAGTTTCATGGTTATCATCACAGTATTGGTTGGCCTATTCAAGAAAGAAGTTGATATGAGTATCGAAGGTGGTGATTGCTGTACAATTAGTTGTGGCACTGATGTAAAATCCAACAATAATGATATGGAGACACTGCTACCAAAGAAGAATCAAGTTGACGATGAAGATGACGACGATGAAGATGCCGAGATCGATGCATATGAGATAGGAATTATGGAGACATATCATCGACTATGGTCTGTTGTGAAGCTACCAGCTGTCCAGTCTCTCATTATGATACTGTTGACATATCGACTACCATGTGCATTATCAGATAATGTCAAGTTCTTAAAGGCTGTTGAGTTTGGGTTATCAAAACAGACAACAGCTCTACTCAGTCCAACAATCGTGCTACCTCTAGGGATAATGGTGCCTATAATTGCAACAAAAATCTTCCACGGTCATCCACTAAAGCAATTTATGTGGGCATACAAGTTTAGAGTGACATTTGTAGCCTTGATAGATGTATTGATGTTGTTGGCTATACGGACCTTCCTCGCTGGTAACTTAATACTTGGCGGTGTGGGTATGTCAAGAGCAATATTCTGGGGCTTGTTGATTGCATCTACTGCACTACAAGCTACAGTCCATTCAATGCAATTCAATGCCCAGATGACCTTCTTTGCTCACCGTGTAGATCCTGCTATTGGAGGTAGCTACATGACTTTGTTGAATACATTTGCTAACCTGGAAAGTCCGCATTTGTGTTGTTTTGTCATATGAATTCGTGTGTTCAATACAAAGTCTCTATGATATGGCTACTTCAGCTGGCCTTAGTTTGCCTTTATTTGATTGTCTTTACAAACCACATGTACTAACAGAAGTCACTATCATCTCTCTTCATCGTCATAAATTCCAGGGAGGAACTTGGCCTTCCAGCTTCGTAATGTACTTGATAGGGCAATTCACTGTCCCATCTCATTGCACTGTTGGTGATGATGGTGTGGAGGTATGTACCGGAGGAAGAGATGCCTACTTCCCTCTGCAAATAGGACTAAGCGCTCTAGGGTGTTTGTGGGTATACTTCATGGGTAAAAGGGTACATCATGTTTCAGAGCTACCGGACGATGCCTGGAGAACACATTTATTAGACAATGAAGATGAGGAAGAAATGCAAGAGCTCAATAAGAAGGGCGGAAAGCATGCTTAGTAATCTCCGCCCTATAATTTAAAGATACCCTTGTGTCGATCATGGCATGATTCATTTCTCTAAACAACTACTTCATAAATTTACAACACAACTGAAATGATGGCGAATACTACAGTCAAGTTGAACGTCGGCGGAAGGCACTACGAAATCTCTTCTAAGCTTATTGAGAAGTTCCCAGACAGCGTTATTTCAACTATGGTGTCCACTAGCCGTGAAGATGAGGTTGTGTTTATTGATAGGAATGGTGATACCTTCGCTTATGTGTTAGACTTCATGAGATATGGAAGGTGAGGCTTACTTGTTGTAGTTGTTCCACCTTATTGTCAAGACAATCAAAGCTGCTAACATTCTTCCTATCTAGTATTGATCTCCCAGTTACAGTGTCAAAGTCTATGTTCAACCGTGACCTTGGATTCTATGGTATTAACTCTGAAGGAGGCATCAATCAGGAATCTTTAACTGAGGTTGTGAGTGCATTTCATCATACCAAAGTTGAGCACGATATGTTCTTTCTCGCATTCGAGGCTTATTACCAGTACGGTATAAAGAAATCACAAACATTGGAGTATGTTCAGGTCGACATTGGTAGGGATCATAAGCTCTTTGACACAAGCGGCATCGGGCCTGAAGGGAAATCTCTGTTTGAGAACTACCTTGACAAGTACTTTGGATTGCAGGTGTGCATGGGAAGCCAAGCTGAAAATAGACCAATGTTTCAAGCAACTCGATGTGGTTCCTTCTTTGTATGCGCCAAAGATGAAGCATGAACAGAAAGGAAATGAGGATATTATCATTTGAGTCTTTAGTTCAGGTTATTTATGGTCAGATAGAACTTACTTTATATAATATAAGTAGACTAGAACCAACTGGCATTCTGTTCTTTCTGCTGCTTTATCTTTTCTAAATCGGCCTCAGTAAAGTTCAACACAGTCCCTATAGCCGGTTCCATATGATCTCTAACCGCCACATCCGATGCTAGATAATTCACCATTAGATTCTTCAAGTAAGATATCTTAGCTGACTCTGCTCCTGAATCATGTAATGATGGCATGAAGCCAGTTTCTCCATTCTGTTGTGCAACAAATATCTCCTTTGCTTTCTGTCGGTATAATCGGAATGATTCCTGTTATAGATTGGGGGTAAATTTAGATGAGTGTCAATATCAGCATATCAATCATATATAACCACACACCCTCAAAAACTCACCTTCAAATCCCTATACTTTGCCTCATACTTTCCAGCATCCACTCTCTTCTTCTGATCTTGTATTTCCATATTCTTCTCCTTTTCCATATTTAAATTCGTTATGGCATCTTCCTTCTCCTTCAAACAAGCTTCATATCTATGTCTCCACTGAGCTGCCAATAATGCATCGGCACCCGAACTTTTTAACTTTTCATTCTCAGCCAATAACAAATCATACGATTCCTTCCACCGTGCCTCCTGTTCAGCCAATTCAGATCGTAATGCTGTAAGTTTAACATGATCAGTCTTTGCTTGTGCCAATTCACTTTCAATATCCTGCCCCTCTATTCTCATTCGTGTAGTTTGGACACTATTCGTATGTAATGCTCTAACAGTTGCATCAGCCTGTTTCTTAGCAACCTCGGCTCTAACTCGAAATCTACGAAATTCTTCTGATATAGATGCAACTTGTTTCTTAGTTTCCTCTTCCAATTGATGTGATTGATCAGGACTTAGTGAATACGGTGGTAATGTTAATGGTTCACCGGTATCACGTCGTATATAATCAGATAATGCTGATTCAGTTTTAAAACATATCCATTGTTTATGTCTCCGAAAGGAGGGTGTATTCAGTGGATTTATATCATTATTATTGTTGGTAGTATCTGGAGATTCATATTCAATTAATGCCCATACCTCATGTGAATCATCTAAATTATTATTCGTATCCATTACATCTCCTCCTCCACTACCGAAGGGATCATTTGGATCACAATCATCTATTATTTCTTCCTTAATTCGTTGACATACTCTTATAATTGTAGTTTCATTGAGATCTATTGTGGACGAGCCACCGCCGTTTGACGCTTGACCGTTGGATGTTTGAAGTTTATCAATTTGTTGATTTGCCTCATTCAATTGTGTAGTTAGTTGTTTTACTTCGGCTGTATATATATCGGTTGATGTAGAATGTATTATATTGCAAAGGTTAATAGTATTAGTATAATAATTACATATTATACAAACCCAAAAAATTATATGTCTACTGGTATCATACATATAACCTGATTATATGTACATACATATAAACCAAATAATGAAATACTCACATCTACGATCATCTAATACCCCCTCTTGTTCTTGTATCCGTTCCTTTGCCAACTTTAATAGATCCTTATACTTTGCATTGGCCTCGCGTAATTTAACAAGTTGTTGAGTTTGTTGTTGTTTTCGAGTAGATTTTGTTGGTACCGCCGATGATGATACTGGCGGCGGCGATTGCACAGCTCCTCCTCCCGATGAGGAGGTTGTTGAATGGGTACTATTATCCATTGGTTCGACTGGCATAATAGAAAATGAGGAGTTGAATTTGCCTATGCAAATATCACGCACTAGTGACCCCGAGTCACGGATCACAGGGCACCACCATGAAGTTTTAGTGTCTAATGCTCTCAAATAAGGACGGACTGTACATACGTTGTAGTCATAGTATGTTAGGCAAAGAAATGGACTGTACATAGAAGATTTGATATCATATATTCATTCATAATTTTATCTATGCAGGATGTGACTCAAAAGGCTGAGACTTGTCAACCAGCACATCCAGCCTATCTCAAGTTGCCTCGCCACCCCCAAGAGTACATAAACTTCCTAGTAGTCGTAGGCAATTTGCTTCTGGCCGGGGTAACCAGCACTAAAGTTGGTAATTTTGGGAGCTTCAGCCGCCGCAGTGGCTTCAATGGTAGCCTGTCCCATCAAGAGCTTGTGTAAAGCAATCAAATCGATCAAAGGAACATCCTTCTTATCAGCCTGACTAACCTTGGATCGACCAGGATCTCTCCCTACAAGTAGGAAGTCTGTCTTGCCACTTACAGCACTGGTGACCTTTCCACCAAAGGACTCAATCATCTCCTTAGTACGGTCTTTTCCTTGATTCAAACCAGCTCCTCCGCCAATTTCGGGAAATGTTCCCGTCAATACGAAGCGTTTGCCGTCCAATACATTAGCAACTGCTCCATTGACCCCAGGCTTTGGAACGACAAAACGGGCCTTCTTCCCACTATGAGCAACAACAGCAGTTGATGTACTCTTGGCGGCAGTAGGGACGATTGCATGGGAACTTTTAGCAGCCGCAGCTGCAGCAGGTACGACAGGGCACGCTTCTTCCGACTTGACAGGTTCAGGCTCGGGCTTTGAAGCAGCTTTTTTGGCAGCCGGCTTCTTTGTTGCCTTCTTTGCCTTCTTCTTGGCCGCAGGCTTGGCAGATGAAGTACTAGTTGCAACAATGGCACTTGATTTTCCTTGAGCCGATATTACTCCGGTAGCAGGCTTATACGCATCTCCAGCTAAGTCATCAACCGTCACGGCTTCTAATGTAGACAACTCTTCAAGAGTGTGTACTCCCTTTAGAAGACCTCGCAGCATACTCAAACTTACAACGACTACGTCCCGTTTTGATGCATCATTGATCTTTTTGGCAGTCGTATCTTTCCCAGCAAGAAGATAGTCTGTTATATGGAATCGAATGGGAAGAAGAATATTCGGATTAGCGAATGAGCAGTTGCATATACGTATAATATATGGAAGGAATTATATAAATCATACAATACTTACTGGTCGTCTTGGAGAACCTTGTAATTGCTTTCCCACCAAAGGACTCAACCAAGGCCTTCACAATAGTATGTCCATCTCCTCCACCGACTTCAGGGAATGTGCCAGTCAATACAAACGTCTTCCCATCGAGAAAGTTGTCACCAACCGCACCATCAACCCCAGGAACGAGGATAAAGTTTCCAGACGATTCGGGTGCACTTGCATCTTCCGCCATGATTGCAACAGCCTTTCTCTTCCTTCCGGCCCAGTTATTACTATCCATACAATGCTGTGTGAATAGACTCTTAGACTCATCATCCAATCCGGCAACACCTGTCAAAAGAACTTCTTCCATTGCACAGAGATCACGAAGGGATACTGCCTCATCACTTGGGTCAGTTAATCCACTCTGGACCTTCTTTGGCACTCTCCAACATTCCAACTTATGCCACCTTCCATAACTCCCAGCCACCTGTGTTTTGAAGTAAGAAAGTACATATAATATATGATGTGATGAGTATAATATAAGTATATCATATATCATATTTAAAATCATAATACACAACCAAACAACAACGCACACTATAAAACATACCTTGTCCAAACTTCCTACACGAATACTATCTTTGGCAATGGTACCCTCACATGATTTACACTTTGATCGTCCACTACGTGCCAGCTCAACCTTATATCCAGGGACTTCTTCCTTCTCGGCCTCCTCAAACCATTCGTAACTGGGTACTGACGTATTACTTGCATACTTTTGATACAACTCATCATCAAAATCGTCATCTACCTCATTTGGATCGACTGAGGGTTCATTTGCCGAGCCTCCAATATATTCGGTAAAAGTTCCCTTTGCAATCTTGCCTGACCTTTGCAAATCATTGAGTGATTCCCATGCTGCTTGGATGGTTCTAAACGCTTCAGCGCTACCACCCTTGTCCTGTCATATAAATATAGGTATGATACGAGTTAATATAATGATGCAAGTGTGTAAGATAATATATAAATTTATATGATACGAGCGATAAATAAAATAAGAGCATAAGTCATAAGATAATTCATAGAGCACAAGATAAATCCCAAGAGATTATATCTTTCAAATATAATCATTATGGTAATAAGATAAAATAAATAAGAGATTACATCTTTCGAAATAGACACAATAACTTACGGGATGGGCCGTCAACACTAGCTTGAAGTATATTTTCTTAATAACCTTCACTTCTTCATCGAGAGATTCACAATCGTCAAAGATTGATGCGTCGGAGATTCCCAGATCTGCTAAACACTTGCTGACTTTCATGATATATGTTTTGGTATCGAATTGTTTGCTGATATAGTACCTTCTGTGGTAGAGGTAAGAGATAGATTGGTGCAGTTATGTATTGTAAAGATTGTGAATTTCAGAAGTTGGTGGGAATGAGTAAGAG
>Ga0214479_100406_pt1 | contig 25956 bp, 19 predicted proteins | sample M1_20Mar14CPVII9_5_FD_165054 | JGI IMG/M metagenome (GOLD analysis project Ga0214479, IMG submission 165054) | Marine eukaryotic communities from Monterey Bay, California, United States - M1_20Mar14CPVII9sort6BwellE14 | ecosystem: Environmental > Aquatic > Marine > Unclassified | place: USA...
CGTCCTAAGGATGAATTGGCTCCCGGGTTTGTAAAAGAGTTGGTGGATTGGGGAGCCGGTCCACGCGCTGGTCAGTTTTTGATTTCCGGCGGCAAAGCGATGGCGGCGATGGAAGGTCGTTTTTCAGTTGGGATTGATGATATTAAAAAAGTTGCCATGCCAGTATTGCGACATCGTGTTAGCACGAATTTTCAAGCTCAAGCCGAGGGGATGACTACCGAGGATGTAATTCAAAAACTCCTGGATGAAATTCCGGAGCCGGACGTTCCTAAGTTTGAGAAATAAGTATGCCAACGTTTCTGCCAATTGCGATTGGGACCTCGTCGTTGTTGGCAGGAATGGTCGTCTTCGATTTTAGTTGTGCAACTCATCCAACCTGCGATTTTTAATGTCAGTAGAAAAGTACCTTAAACCTTCTGTGATCAACCAGATCAAGCGTCTTGATTTGCGTGCGCAATTCGTGGTCAAAGGTTTTTTGCATGGATTGCATGCGAGTCCCTTTCATGGGTTCAGCGTGGAATTTAGTGAACACCGCAAGTACACCGCAGGTGATGACCTAAAAGATATTGATTGGCAGGTTTACGCGAAAACGGATAAGTACTACATCAAGAAATTCGAGTCGGAGACCAATATAACGGGTTACCTGTTGATGGATTTGAGTCAATCAATGGGTTACACGTACGAGCAGGAATTAAATAAATTTGATTACGCGATTTGCTTGGCCGCGGCTTTGGCTTATTTGATGATTTCGCAGCAGGATCCCGTCGGTTTGGTGACGTTCAACGACAAAGTGCGTCAGAGTCTTCCCCCAAAATCTAGGCGAACGCAACTTGGGAATGTTCTTTCGCTGTTGTCAAATCTTGAGCCAAGTGGAACCACGGATCTGCTTAATAGTCTCACTCAGATCTCGGCGCTGCTAAAAAATCGCAGTCTATTAATGGTTTTTTCTGATTTCCTCGTAGATGAAGAGGAAACCTTGAATGCGCTCTATCGCTTGAAGCATGGTGGGCATGATGTAATTCTGTTCCATATTCTTGATGAGGCCGAAGTGAATTTTCCCTTTCGAGGGATTTGTAAAATGCTTGATCCGGAATCTCAAGAAGAAATACAGGTAGATGCGGCAGCGACACGAAAAGATTACCTAGAAAAGATGCAAGCGTTCCGCGAGGGGTTGGAATTAAATTGTCGAAACAGCGGGATCGACTACGTTCCGCTGGATACGAGTATGCAATTTGATAAAGCACTCCTGGAGTATCTCCTTAGTCGTCGGGCAAGGGGGTAATCATGACCTGGGTGAATTTCGCGATGCTCGGTGTGGGCGGATTATTAATTTCGATACCGATCGTGTTGCATTTTTTAATGCAACCTAAGCCCGTTGAGATGGTGTTTCCCGCTATGCGTTTCTTAATTGCGGGTCGGCAGACTAACCGCTCTAAGATGCGTGTTCGCCATTTTCTGCTTTTGCTTTTACGGTGTCTGCTGATTGCGTTGGTCGCTGTCGCTTTGGCGGGGCCTTCTGTTGCGTCTAATGAATTTGGGAACTGGTTGACGCTGGGAGGTATTGCGTTCAGTGGGTTGATTGTGGCTGGTGTTCTGGCGTTCGCCATGTTTGGCAAGTCATCCAAGCGTCTGCTTGTGGCGATTTTGATTGTCTTGTTGCTAGGGCACTTGGCTTATGGGGGGTGGGCTGCGTCGAAATTGCTCACTTCGGAGTCAGCCCAATTGTTAGGTGATGCTCAGGCACCGGTAGCAGCATTAATTGTGATCGATACTTCTCCCCGGATGGAGTATGTCAGCGAAAATAGCACTGGCTTGGAAAAGGCCAAGGAAGCTGCGATATCATTGATTCGCCAATTTCCACCCGATAGTCAGGTCTGCGTATTAGCCACCGATAATGACCGCCCTTTTTTTTCAATCGATCTAGCCGCAGCCGAACGGAGGATCGAATCGCTTGCGACAGATTATTCGGGTGGGTCGGTTCCCAGCGCCATGATTGCCGGTCTGCGAATCCTTAAGAAAACACCTCAGGATCGTAAAGAAGTTTATGTTGTCACGGATCTTACCCAGCAGAGTTGGGTGGGAGAGGATCCAAAGCTCTTGGTAAAGCAATTGGATAAAGACAGTGGGATCAGCACGTATGTTTTTGACGTCGGGGTGTTGGATGCGACAAATTTTTCGCTTGGTCCATTAAAACTTGCAAATGCCGAGATCTCTAGCCGGGGGAAACTTTCCATTTCGACGGAACTGACTCGATTTGGTCCAGCTGATCAGCGGTCAGTGAAAATGGTTATTGAGAAACGCGAACTTCCGCTTCCCATCGTGAGAGATGGCGTTAGTCGTTTCCCAACGGAGTTTATCGAGGCTCAAAGGGTTACTGCGGATGTTCGAGAGGATGCCTCTGTGCCGTTGAAATTTAGCTTTAGTCAGCGCCTCGAGCTTGGAGTGTATCACGGTCAAATTAAGTTAGAGGGACAAGATGGGTTGGTGGTGGATAATCAACGATATTTCACATTTCGGGTTGGAGAAACAAAGAATGCATTGATTGTGCATCCCGATGACGTCAATCCACGTGTGATGGAAAGTTTATTGACTCCGCGTGATAAAGTCGAAGCGGGAACTGCTCGGTATGAATCTGTCACGATGGATCAGATGACATTCAGCCAATTGGAGGACTGGAAAGATTATGACGCGATCTATTTACTGGATCCCGCGCCATGGAAGGATGAGGTTTGGGAGCGGCTAGAAAGTTATGTCTTCAATGGTGGCGGTCTCGCTATTTTCCTGGGGCACAATGCTGCCAACGGGGGTGTCGCCGATGCCAGTTTTACGACACCTGCTGCGGCTCGTGTTTTGTCAGGACCTCTTGAGCAGCAGTGGTTTAACGAGGAACCTGATCTCTTTTTAAGCCCGAAGGAGTTGGTGCATCCAGTTTTTGATTCAATTCGCGACAATGAATCAACCGTCCTCTGGAATCGTTTTCCGGTGTTTATTCACTGGGGGATTGAGTCAGGAATGGAGGATGGTTTCCCGACACAGACGTTATTGCGTTACGGTAACCGAGAGCCAGCGTTGATTGAACGATCGATTGGATCCGGGCGGGTGATTGTGATGACGACTCCAATTACGGAATACGGTTTTGTAACTCAGCGTGAGAGCTGGAATTCGCTTCTCTCTGGAAATCCGGTTCCTGCCTTTTTGTTGTTGGATGGCATTGCTTCGTATCTTGTGGAAGGAGATGCTGAGTCGTTAAATGTACTGGTTGCACAAACGGCAGTGCTAAATAACGACCTGCGGAAATTCCCTGAATCTTACCAAGCTTTCGCTCCCGATCCCGAGAAAGCTCCGACTGTTTTAAATTCGGTGGATAACAAGATAAAGTATCGATTCATCGACGCGCCCGGACAGTATCGTTTAAAAGGGCAGTTTGATCAGGGAATTGTCTTGCGAGGTTTTAGCGCAAATATCGGTAATGCAGTGACTGATCTAACTCGTATCGAGATGGATGAGCTAGACGCGTTTCTTGGGGCGAACCAATACCAATTAGCAACGAAGCAGGAGGAGCTCCAGAGACAGCAAGGCACGATGCGCCGCGGTAAAGAGTTTTATCCGTTGATTGTGGTGATGATGTTAGTCGTCTTGGCTGTGGAGCATTTAATGTCGAACCGTTTTTATTCGAAATGAATTTCAGTCAAGCAAATTTTATTGCATTCTTTTTAACCAAGTTTTAACACGAACGTAAATTGGAATTAATCACTTTTCAACCAGTATTTTCCTGGATCGTCCTCGCGGTCGTCTTTGCCGCTGCGCTCTTGATGTTGCTGGTCGGTCCTTCGTTTGTCGAATTGAGTCGGTCTCGACGGATGACGTTAACGGGGTTGCGACTGGGAGTGATCTTGCTCGTATTTCTGGCGATGTTGAGGCCGGGGTGTGTTGAGAAAATCGAGAAGAATCAAGCTGCAATCTTATTGTTTTTATTAGATTCTTCGCGGAGTATGGAACTTCCTCACGTTGCCGATGATTCCAGTCGGTGGCAAGCAATGGTTGAGATGGTCCGCGAAAATGAAGGCCGCATTGCCAAGCTCGCTGAAAATAAGATCGAGACAAAGTTTTATACGTTTGATAATCGTCAGCAGTTGTTGAGTGTGGAAGACGGAGTTGTGAATCTTCCAGAAAAACCGGAAGGGGTTGAAACAGACATTGGTTCAGCGCTTTATCAAACGAGTATTGATGCTCGAGATCAGCGGTTGTTGGCAGTGGTGATGGCGACCGATGGCAATCAAAACGCGTTGGAGCCAGAAGTTGAAATATCACAAGCGGCAGAGGCTTTGGAAGATATGGAAGTTCCGTTACTTGCCGTGCAGTTGGGGTTAGCCGGGGATTCGGGGCAGTTGGCTGATGTGGCGATCACAAATTTCCCTGAACAGTTGGTCGTAAATAAAAAGAATGATTTGATCGCGAAAGCCACCATGGTTACCCGTGGTTATGTGAACCAGAACGTGAAAGTCGAACTTGTTGTTTCAGATAGCACTGGGGTTGAGCAAATTGTGGCAACGGAAGTTTTTCGTCCCACCAAGCCTTTTGAAGAAACAAATATTGAGTTGAAGTATCGTCCAACGGAACCGGGGGAGTTTCGAATCAAGGTGCGGGCAGTGCCAATGCCGGACGAAAAAGCGGTGAGAAATAATGAATTGGACGGATTTCTGACGGTGCGTGACCAGGGGATGCGTGTGCTGTTTGTGAACGGAGCGTTGGGGAACGAGCAACGATTTTTAAGATATTCGCTACCCGCACTTGACTTTGTAGACATGGACTTCGTTCCGATTTATCCCAGTGAGAACGGCAGGCGTCAATGGCCGCTAAAAACACTGGAGTCTGAATTTCGCGATCCCAAGAAGTACGACGTATTTATTCTTTGTAACGTAGATGCGACGGCGCTCAGTTCGGCGAGTTGGGACGCGTTGGCCGAGGCAGTGGGATCCGGCAAGGGATTGTTGATGTTGGGTGGAACTCATAGCTTTGGAGCTGGGCAGTACTTTAAGACAGCGCTTGCTGATTTACTGCCAATTAAAATGGACTCGAGGGAGCGACAAGAATTCGATCAAGATATTCGCCGAGAGCTGCACATCAATTCGCCGTTCAAATTAAAGCCGGTTCGCAATGATTTTTTGACCCGTATTTCCGATGTGGAAAGTTACAAAAAAGCTTGGGCAGATCTTCCACCGTTGGTCGGGGCAAATCGTATTGCGGTGAAAGAAACGGCTACGGTCTATCTCGTCAGTGACGATGATGCGAATCGGCCAATCATGGCGAGTGCGACAGTCGGTGGGCGAGTTCTTGTATTCGCCGGTGATTCTACTTGGCGTTGGCGGCGACTTGGGTTTGAAGCCGAATATAACCGGTTTTGGAGGCAGGTTGTGCTGTGGCTTGCGTTTTGGGACGCTCGTAATGACGAGGCAGTTTCAATTGAACTACCTAAACGACGATTCACTGCAAAGTCGCTTGTGAAGTTTGGGGTGGTCGTCAAATCAATCGCTGGTGAGGTTGTTGAAGACGTTGACTTTGATGCGAAATTAATTTTACCTTCGGGTGAGGAAAAGTTGATTTCAATTACTAAGTCAGGAGCTAGTTTTCAGTCCGTCTTGGAACCTGAATTGCTTGCCGAAGCAGGGCTATATCAGGTAAAAGTCGCAGCAAGTAGAAATGGAAATGCGGTCGGAGAATCTGCCCGTGAATTTGTGGTAATGGATCGCGATAAGGAAAAGGCCAATCCAGTTGCCAATCCGGAGCAAATGAAGCGTTTGGCAGATCAAACGCGGGAGTTCGGCGGTAGAGCGATTGCTCCTAAGCAACTTAGTGAAATTCTCGATGAATATCTCGACAATCCGCCAATGACAAAAATTGAAATCCCAAATCGGCGGAGGCTGGGTGAATCAATGCCCGATGCAACAATTTTTATCGTTGTTTTTGTTGGGTTGCTTGGTATCGAGTGGTGGTTGAGGAAAAAGTGGGGTTTAGTTTAAAGGTTAATTCGTAGAAAATTGGTCTAATAAACGACGCTTTTGGGCGAACGGTTGGGTATCGTTTTGTTTTCCAAGTAATTAGGAAGTGAAATATGAGTGAAAATCCGTTTGAGGCACAAACGACCATGCCGGGTGGCGAGCTTCCGCCGGTTGGTGTTAAATCTGCACCGAGTGGTGTGCAGTTCCATCTTACCGTTTGCTTGATCCTTGCGATTTTAGGAATTCTTGGAAGTTGCCTGGGAGGCTGTACGGCAGCCATCACTGAATTTGCACAGTATCAAACATCGAGTCGCTCTAATGCTGAAGGGGGTGTTGGTTCCCCTGTGATTTCCAGTGATGAAGTTAGTTTCACTTTGGAACAGGCACAACCGGCGTTGAATGGGGTTGGTTCTTCGGCCGAGTTTATTGGTACGACAGACGCGGAACCAGGGAGTCCCTCTTTCGAGTCTCAAGCTCAGCAGATTGGCCGCCACCCCGTTTTGCGAGTTAGCAATGTCATCATATTGTTGTTTGGGATTATAACTGCAATCGTTTTGCTGTTGGCGTGCATTAAGGGAATGCGGCGTCAAGTTGGAACGCCAAAATCAATGACCTTTGCACTCGCTGTGGCTATTTTTTACAAGATTACGGGGATTGCTTTTGGGGTGTTGGGGGGAGTTATTACTTGGATAGAAATGAACAAGATTCTCGAAAACGTTACCTTAGCGCCCGAACAAATGACACTTATGAAAATTAGCTTGTGGGCAGCGATTGGATTTACAGCCTTCGCTATTTTTCTCGCAGTGATAATGGCTGGATACTATGTTTACGCCCGAGGTGTTTTCAAGCGAAGTGATGTACTTGCCTACTTCGATTCAAAATAGTTGAAGCTTCTAAACTCTTTCTTCGACGAATAGGTGATTCATTCAGGAGTTGCTGTTAGTTCAGATTTTGAAATTCCATTGGTCTTGCTGGTATTTTGTTTGAATGAGCTGATTTGTCAGATCTTGGGGCCAGTTTTTGGTTTGTAAGTCTGGCCTCCATTGCGAAACAATTGCTTCACCTAATTTTTGACTCGTTGTTGGGAGCTGGGTCAAAAATTCCAGATGGCTGCGTCCCTCGCGATAGTCCGGTTCTCGAATCGGCTTTCCAAGGCATTGGGCGATCAGGCTTAAATCGAAATTGCACAACAAGGTCCCGTGGTAGATAAGCCAATTCCTTTTGCACCTCAGAGCATTTCCTGAAAATTTCTGACCCTGAAAGGTAAGATCCGAAGTCCCTTTCATTTCCACTGGAATTCCCAATGTTTGGATCGCGGTCTTCATCTTTCCAATGACGAATTCGTGGGCACGGTCGAGCATTCGCAGTTCGGGTCGGCGTCGGTAATCAAGTAGAACGGCATACATTAGACAACCCGGGCCAGTCACAATTGTTTGGCCGCCACTGCACCGCCTGATTATTTCGATCTCGTTTGCGTTGCAATAGGAGCGATTGGTTTCAATATCGACAGGAGAACTCCGCCCGAGCACCACGATCGTTTGGCGAGGCTCCCATAGTCGCAAGAGTTCTGGGTGATCTTCGTTTGCTTCCGCGTAATCGAGTAACGCTTCGTCAATTGCGAGGTTGCCAGCTGCTGTGGGGTGGGTGTATTGAAGCAGTTGCATGGATGAAGAGCCGAAAAAAATTAGATTCGCTGGATGGAAGCGGTGCTTGAGTTGGAGTCGGATTCGCGGAACAGCAACATTGTCACAGTTTGATTTAACGTCGATTCATTTGCCAGACGCCCTGATCGCGCCGTGACCGGTAGGTTGCGGAAAAGCCATTTTCCGAGACAGTCGCCGAATAGTAAAAGTTTCCGACCAGTGGTAGTTTTTTGCTTCCCTCAAGAATCATCAGATCTGACTCTTCGTGGACAATTGTCAGAACTGGACGATAGCGGAATGGAATTACCTTCGCGAAAGAACCTGTGAATTTAGCCTGCACATGTGTTTCGTCGAGTCGACAAAATTGAGCATTCAATTTTCCGCGATGTCCGGACTTACAGCTTTTCCAGCTGCCATTCCATTGCCCGGCAATTTCAAAATCTTGTCCCCAACTTAAGCCGGAGAGACTCAGTAAAATAAGCGGCACAATCAGTGCCAAAATATAAGTTGGCTTCATTTTTTGATTCCGTGGGCGGTAGTAGTTTTTCGAGTCTGAACGAACTCAATAAGACATTGGGAAAGTATCTTACCTTCTAATTAAGAGAGATCCTAATTGGGGCATGAAATGCCCCCTAGTGCTTCCGGTGAGACGTTTGGTTTCGAGCGATTGGGTTTGTTCAGCTAGGATCGTAACGTGTTTTTCGCATACAATAAATGTCGCTTCCGACGCATCATACTACATCCCACCTTCCCTCATTGCGGGCACTTGTTTTTCTTTGGAAACTGACCATGTCGCGCTGTTTGTTTTTCCAATTTGTTTTGTTTTTGAGTGCAATTTCATTCAATCCTTGCCACCTGTTAGGGCAGGAAGAAATTGCGGCAGACCAGTTGGCATTTTTTGAAAAGAAAATCCGACCGGTTTTGATTGCCCATTGTTATCAATGTCACTCACAGGATTCGAAGGCCCTTAAGGGCGGTTTAGCCCTCGACACACTGGAGGGAATACGAGCGGGAGGGGACAGTGGTCATGCCGTCGTGCCGGGAGATGTCGAGGGAAGTGTTTTAATGGAAGCGATTCGTTACGAATCGATGGAAATGCCCCCTAAGCAAAAGTTATCGCAGGCCGTGATCGGTGACTTTCAGAAGTGGATTGAGATGGGGGCCCCCGATCCCCGCAAGGGGGCGAGTTTAATCAAGCGTGAAATTGATTTTCATGATGCGAAGAACCACTGGTCTTTTCGGCCCATTCAAAGAACAACGCCTCCGACAGTTGAGAATAAAACCTGGCCTACAAGCTCCATCGACAACTTCATCCTTGCTCAGTTAGAGTCGAAAGGACTTCGGCCTGTTGGTGATGCGTCTCGACAAGTGCTAGTTCGGCGATTGTATTACGATCTTATTGGATTGCCACCGTCACCGGATCAGTTGCAGGCCGTGCTTCAAGATGACAGTCCCGACGCAATTGAAAATTTAGTCGACCGTTTATTAGCATCCCCACAGTTTGGTGAGCGTTGGGGGAGGCATTGGCTGGATGTTGTCCGGTACGCGGAGTCCAACGGTCGCGAGCGAAATATAGTGTATCCCACGGCGTGGCGTTACCGCGACTATGTCATTGATGCGTTTAATAACGACACTCCGTTCAATCGGTTTATTCAAGAACAACTTGCCGGAGATTTACTCACCGATGCTGGCGATAATGAAGCGATCGCAACAGGGTTTCTGGCGATTGGCCCAAAGTTACTCAACGAAGGGAATCGCGAGGCATTTGTCATGGATCTGGTCGATGATCAAATCGATGTGACGACCCGTGCGTTCATGGGGTTAACTGTCAGTTGCGCTCGCTGCCACGATCATAAATTTGATCCGATTCCAACCGCTGAGTATTACTCGATGGCTGGGATTTTTCGGAGCACCAGCACTTTATACGGAACCAATAAACAACAAGGTAATCGTCAAGGAAGTTCATTGGTTTCTCTGGCAATTCCCGAATCGGAAAACTCGGCTTTAGCAAAACAAAAAAAGCAAGCTGAATCGCTGACACGGGAACTGCGGACGGTTCAGAAGTCGATTGCGAAGTTTCAGGCAAAGACCAAAGAAATTGCCAACCGAAAAAAGAAAGATAAACAGTATAAACCTGATGCCAAGCAGACTGCAGCATTAAGGAAATCGCTCAATGAGGCGAGAAAGAAAGCGAGTACTCTGCAGAAAAAAATTAAAAGCCTCGGAGCGAATGATATTGAATTCATGGCGATGGGAGTTCGTGAAGGTAAGGTCGCGGACTCCCCGATATACATTCGAGGCGAGGTGCGAGGTCGGAAAGGGACGGCGTCGCGAGGTTTTTTAACCATTCTGGAGTCGGATTTAGAGCAGACATTTATTGAGAATGGTCAAAGTGGCAGAAAAGAGCTTGCCGATTGGATCATCGCTCCCGAGAATCCAATGACTGCGCGGGTTGCGGTAAATCGAGTTTGGCATCATTTATTCGGCAACGGGATTGTACGAACGGTCGACAATTTCGGTGCAACAGGGGAAACGCCAACTCATCCGAAGTTGCTTGATTTCCTAGCGGTTGACTTTCAGGAGCAGGGATGGTCGATAAAACGCTTGATTCGAGGTCTCGTGCTATCGAGAACCTATCAATTGGCAGCTGATTATTCTCAAATGAACTACGAAGTTGACCCAGACAACTTTTTATTATGGCGACACAAGTCTCAACGCGTGGATGCTGAGGCATTACGAGATGCAATGTTGTTGGCGAGCGGAGACTTGGATCTCAGCCCGGGCGAAGGGTCTCCCATTTCAAAGTTGCGTGGTGAGTTTGGACGTGGGAATTCGGTGGCCGTTGTGAGTGCAGCAAGTCAGCATCGAAGTGTTTATCTTCCAATTGTTAGAAATGCGGTTCCAGATGTTTTGAAATTATTTGATTTTGCTGAGCCGAGCATTCTGGTGGGGGAGCGTCCAGTTACAACGGTGCCGACACAGGCTCTTTATTTTTTGAATAGTGAAATTGTGACTTCACAATGCGACCGACTGGCCCAGCGATTGTTGGCCCATGAGGCGATTGACGATGCAGAACGAGTCAATTTAGCGTTTCAGTCGGTTCTCTCTCGCGATGCCACTGTTGCGGAAGTCGAACGAGCCGAGAAGTACATTAAAAGACTCGCAAACGACATTTCAGCTGATGATGCAGAGAGACGGCAGCGGATTGCCTGGTCAGGGTTTTGCCAAGTCCTGTTCGGTTCAGCTGAATTTAGGTACGTGGACTGATTGAATATTTATTGTTGAGATGAAATCGGTCTTTTGACTGACCGATTTTGCGTGCAACCGCTCAATGAGCTTGGGATGGGAATAAGAAATGACATTCGAATTTTCGAGAAGAAATGCATTAAAGACGCTGTCGTGCGGTTTTGGCTACATGGCGTTGGCGGGATTGACCACCGACGCGGCGGAGGATTCGAAGAATCCCCTCGCTGCTAAGAAGCCTCATTATCCGGCGACCGCAAAAAGAGTGATATTTTTGTGCATGCGGGGTGGCCCGTCTCACGTCGATACTTTTGATTACAAGCCTCAGTTAGCAAAAGACTCTGGAAAGCAGGCGCCAAACCAGAAAAGCAGAAAGCTGATGGGGTCGCCGTGGAGTTTTCAAAAACATGGCGAAAGTGGATTGCCCATTTCAGACCTGTTTCCCCATCTTGGAAAACATGCGGACGACCTGTGTTTAATTAACGGCATGGCTGGGGAAGTACCGAATCATCCCCAGGCGTATCTAAAACTTCACACTGGTAGTTTCCGGTTTGTCAGACCATCGGTGGGATCCTGGGCTCTGTACGGATTGGGTACGGAAAATCAGGACCTGCCGGGATTTATTACGCTCAACCCGGAAACGCGTGTCGGCGGCGCTCAAAATTATGGCAGTTCTTTTCTGCCTGCTTATTACCAAGGCACTGCCATCGGGCAAATTAATCAGTCTTTGGCTAATGCACGGTTTGGGAATATTAAGAATTCTCGCTTCAGCGAATCACTTCAACGTCAACAACTCGACTTGCTTCAGGAAATGAATCAGGAATTGTTGAATAAAAAAGAAGTCAGCCCCGAACTTGAGGGCGTGATCGAATCCTATGAACTTGCGTTTCGAATGCAAAACGCAGTTCCAGCGCTGATGGATGTTTCCAGTGAGTCAAAAGAGACCCTTGCTATGTACGGGGTTGGCGTTAGAGAGACAGATAATTTTGGGCGGCAGTGTTTACTGGCTCGCCGGTTTGCTGAATCTGGCGTCCGATTTATCGAGCTGTGCCATGGTAATTGGGATCAGCACGGAAATTTGAAGGGAAAGTTGGAGTCGAATTGCCGAGCAACCGACCAACCCATCGCTGCATTGTTGTCAGATTTAAAGCAACGGGGAATGTTGAAGGATACCCTGGTGGTCTGGGGAGGTGAATTCGGAAGGACCCCACACGTAAAGAAGAAAGATGGTCGCGATCACAATGCCACGGGATTTTCTACCTGGATGGCTGGAGGAGGGGTGAAGGGTGGTCAGCGAGTGGGGGCGACTGATGAATATGGAATAACCGCGGTAGAAAATAAAATGAATTTCCACGACCTACACGCGACAATGTTGCATACACTCGGGCTGGACCATACCAAGCTTACCTATCGCTATGCTGGTCGCGATTTTCGATTGACTGATGTCTATGGGCGTGTGGTCGAAGAAATTCTTTCGTAATTAATTGCTAAATAAATCGGGGTGTTTGAAGCTTGCCAAAGCTAAAACCATTGCATGCTCATAAAGGGAATGGCGAGTAATCACACCTCCGGTCAGCGACGCGACCGCCCCGCCCTGTTGCTTTGAGTTGTGTTGTTCGAAAACTTGATCGTTGGCATGCCCAAGCTCAACTCCCGAATCGACCAAACGTTTTACGCTTGGTGGAAGTGGGAAAGCACCGCTTCTGCCGAGCGTAGAATATCCGCTACGATTAATTATTACGATCCAGGCGCTCGCGAACAACGTATTATTGATCGTTTCAATCCCTCCTTCGATGCCAATAAAGAAATCCGCAGTCGGGCATAACTCCCGAAGTGCTTGGGCGCGATTGGTTGCCCCTTGTAGCGTTTCTTCCGAACTCATTGGCTGGTCGCTTACTCCGGAGGCGACGTCATAGCCTTCAGAAGAAAAACTCTTGTCTGGAAACATGGCTTCGAACCCGGCTCTGGCCGATTCTATTTTGACTGGATTTTTCGAACCGACTGCGATCGTTAGATAGTTGGTCATAATTTCTTTGGAATGGTAAGCGAGTAAGTTTTAGGACACCAACCGGAGTGAGGGGTTGGGGTGTCGGTGGGTAACTTGAGTTTTCGTTGGACGTAGAAATGATAACGTTGATTGGTTGGCTTGTTGATGACCGCGCATGAAAAAACCCGTTGAAGAATCCTGGCTCGGATCCAACAACGGGTTTTAACTATCAACTAGTAGATTGCTGATTGAACAGCTTACCTCTTGGAATTGTCATTGATTTGAGCCTTCAAATTGCTTTGAAGAGAACATTTCGTTCCAACGATTCTCATAAGATCATGCCCACGGATATTTCTCATTTTGTCACCAAAATGAGGTTTCTAATTATCCTTAGAAAGGAGGTGATCCAGCCGCAGGTTCCCCTACGGCTACCTTGTTACGACTTAGTCCCAATCATCGAGTTGACCTTCGGCGCTAGCCTCCTTGCGGTTAGCATCGCGACTTCGGGCCCCCCCAACTTTCGTGGCTTGACGGGCGGTGTGTACAAGGCTCAGGAACACATTCACCGTAGTATGCTGACCTACGATTACTAGCGATTCCGGCTTCATGCAGGCGAATTTCAGCCTGCAATCCGAACTGGGCAACGTTTTGTGCGGTTTGCTTGATCTCGCGATTTCGCGTCGCTTTGTACGTTGCATTGTAGGACGTGTGCAGCCCTAGACATAAAGGCCATGAGGACTTGACGTCATCCCCACCTTCCTCCGGTTTAACACCGGCAGTCTCTCCAGAGTCCCCGACATTACTCGCTGGCAACTGAAGATAAGGGTTTCGCTCGTTAAGGGACTTAACCCGACATCTCACGACACGAGCTGACGACAGCCATGCAGCACCTACGTAAGAGTTCCCCGAAAGGCACTCTCTGCTTTCACAGAGATTCTCAAACATGTTAAGTCTAGGTAAGGTTCTTCGCGTAGCCTCGAATTAAGCCACATCCTCCACCGCTTGTGTGAGCCCCCGTCAATTCCTTTGAGTTTCAGCCTTGCGACCATACTCCCCAGGCGCTGTACTTAACACTTTCGCTACGTCCGAGAAGATGTGGGAGTCCCCACGGACTAGTACAGATCGTTTACAGCTAGGACTACCGGGGTATCTAATCCCGTTCGCTCCCCTAGCTTTCGTGCCTCAGCGTCAGAAGGATCCCAGAGAGCCGCTTTCGCCACCGGTGTTCCTGATAATATCAACGCATTTCACCGCTCCACCATCAGTTCCGCTCTCCTCTGATCCCCTCAAGACTAGTGGTTTCAAACGCAATTCCACGGTTGAGCCGTGGGCTTTCACATCTGACCTACCAACCCGCCTACGCACCCTTTAAGCCCAGTGATTCCGAATAACGTTTGCACAGTTCGTATTACCGCGGCTGCTGGCACGAACTTAGCCTGTGCTTCCTCCTAGGATCGGTCAAAATTTCCTCCCCTACGACAGCTGTTTACAACCCGAAGGCCTTCATCCAGCACGCGGCGTCGCTCCGTCAGACTTTCGTCCATTGCGGAAGATTCTCGACTGCAGCCACCCGTAGGTGTCTGGGCAGTGTCTCAGTCCCAGTGAGACGGGTCATGCTCTCACACCCGCTAACCATCTAAGCCTTGGTAGGCCTTTACCCCACCAACAAGCTAATAGTAAGCAAACCGCTCCAAGGGCAATAAATCTTTGGTCCGGAGACATTATTCGGTATTACTCACGCTTTCGCATGGCTATCCCGAACCCTTGGGTACGTATCTACTCGTTACTCTCCCTTTCGCCGCTGTCCGTTTTAAAAATCAACCGAAGCATCTTTTTAAAACTTCTCGCTCGACTTGCATGCCTAATCCACGCCGCCAACGTTCATTCTGAGCCAGGATCAAACCCTTCAATTGTATGCTTGCTATGAAACTAGTTCATAGACGACTAACATTGTTAGTTTGCAGGCTAATCTCAATACCGAAGTAATGATTTCACTTGCAGCAAAGTGCCAATTAAATAAAGGCTTTGTTGTTGCCAACAAAAACCAGTTGCTTGACCGGGCCAGGTAGCTGGAATAAATGCTACCTAGCTTGGTTCACATGATCTTATGATTTGCATAAATTCAAAAGAATTTAACAAGAGGTATCTACTAAATTGTCAAAGAACAAAATCCTACCCGAAGGCAGAACGCGTCCGCAATTACTGCGAACAAAAAACGAGTAGGAAGAATTCCCACTCGTGAGGTTCACCATTCTAGGCATTCATCGGCAACTGTCAACGGTGATCAAGAAGAAAACCAAAACTTTTGCCAACAATCTTTTAAACGCTGAGCGTTCAGAAGTTCGCCAGAAGGAAACTCACAATTCAAAGCCAGTTGGCTTCGAAGAGGCAGAGTATTGTATATCCCTTCGACTTTGCCAAGTGCCAAATGCAAGATTCTTTTAGATAATTTCAAACTACGTTCTGAAACCCTGTTTTAGTCGGGTTTTTGGGCATTTTGGGGCCAGAGATTCTTTGGTTGATTTGTGACAAACCGTCCAACCGCAACGAACAGTAAAAGTTTTCCGTTGCCACCGATAGGCTTTTTGAATGGCCTAATCTCGTTTCGCATACTCCTGAAGCATTTCAACCACAGCCGGTCGCGAGACCTGAAGCTCTTTTTTCTGTGTATGAGTGATGAGTTCGTGTAATTGAATCATCAAATCCATCTCCAAGCTTACCGAGGATCCGTTTTTGGATTTTTACTGGAATGGTTTATGATAGCCGGCAACGACGAAGTTTCCGTCGCGGGCGGTTGGGGTTCGGTTGGGGTTCTAATCGGATAAGTTTTTCAAGTTGCCGATTAACTATGGATTGATCACACGTTACCGGACAGATACTTGCGGTTCAGTTAGCGTGGGAATTTAAAGTTCTTTTTTAACCGTTTCGCCATTGGCGTTACGGCAGCCAGTGAGGTTATGTTGTTTATGGCAATTCCAATGAGATTTGAAATTTGGAAAGTGGCAGTCAGTTGCCTGTTGCTTTTAGTTCCAGAGTTGGTCAGCGGTCAGTCTGCTGCACGGCAAACAATATCAACTAGCCATCGGGCCACTGCTGACCAGCACGTTGTCGATCAGGCCGACGGTTATGAAACTGAAGTGGGTATTTTGTATCGCGGCGGAGATGACCTCACAGATTACATGAAAGAGAAGTGTCGCCTGGATATTTACTATCCAAGCAACATCAAGAATTTCTCTACCGTAATCTGGTTTCATGGAGGTGGACTTACCGGCGGCAAACGAGCGATTCCCAAGGAATTGTTGGCGAAAGGAGTCGCGGTTGTCGCAGTTGATTATCGGCTGCACCCAAAAGTGAAGTCCCCGGAATATATCCGTGATGCTGCTGCTGCCGTCGCTTGGACGTTTGCCAACATTAATAAATACGGGGGGAGTGATAAAAAGGTATTTGTTAGTGGGCACTCGGCTGGCGGCTATCTAACTTTGATGGTTGGCATGGATAAACGATGGTTGGCGGAATTCCAAATTGACGCTGATCGAATCGCGGGGCTTATTCCCTACAGCGGTCACACGATTACACATTTTACCGTGCGTGCTGAGCGAGGGATTAGTAATAAGGTGCCAGTCGTGGATAAATTAGCACCGCTTTATCACGTCAGAAAAGATGCTTCCCCAATGTTGATGATTACCGGTGACCGCGAATTGGAAATGCTGGGGCGATACGAAGAGAACGCTTATTTTTGGCGCATGATGAAAGTTGCGGGGCATTCGCAGGTGGAAATCTTCGAACTCGATGGGTATAACCACGGACAAATGGCGAAACCTGCTCACCCGTTACTGTTAAAATTTGTTAAGCAAATCGCACAGCAAATTAACTGAGGCTCGATGCCAAAAATTGGCTGCCGTGAATCAGTTGCTGCAAATTAGGTATCAACCATAAAGTGCCGAACAATAATTGCTGGGAAATTGGCACCCGCGAAAATTATTATTGACTGGAGGTGACTATCGGTACGCAAAACGCTCCCCTGCGTGGCTCAGACAACAAGGGTTTGTTCTCTGACTTGAACCACATTGTTTTCTGGCCTCCGTTCTTGTTATTGCTCTCCGCGATTGTGTTGAATTTTTGGAGTCCGGACAAGGTAATCGACGGCGAATTAGTGCCCGGGAAATTTTCCACAGCGGTCAATCTCGCCAACTCATGGGTGCTGGATCAATTTGGATGGCTTTTTAGCGTTTGCGCTTTCTTTTCGGTCACGCTTTGTCTGGTAATTTGTTGCACTGTGTTTTGGAAGTCAGGTTTTGCGAGCATTCGAATTGGTGGGCCTAATGCCAGGCCATTAATGAGCCTTTGGAACTGGTTTTCAATCACAATTTGTACGACCATCGCGATCGGAATTTTATTTTGGTCCACGGCGGAGCCGATTGATCATCTCACAAAGCCGCCTGAATTTGCCAATGTTGAGCCTGGGTCTCGCGACGCAGCGGTGCTGGCTTTGTCCACAATGTACCTGCATTGGTCGTTCACCCCTTATTCTCTGTATTGTGTTGCCTCGTTGATGTTCGCCTTTGCGTTCTACAACATGAAGCAGCCGTTTACGTTGGGGGCAACGCTGACTCCTTTGTTTGGCAGGTTCGCTATTGGCCGTGGATCAGCAGTGATCGACGCGATTTGTTTGTATTCACTGGTCGCCGGAATGGCCGCAGCTCTCGGGTCCGGGATTTTGATGATTAACGGAGGCTTGCACGATCTTTGGGGTGTGCCCAACGCAAATCAGTGGGTGCTGGGAGGGATTGCCTTTGCCATCGTATTTACTTTTGTGATTTCAAGCGCGACGGGGTTGATGAAGGGCATTCGGATTCTCTCGGATATCAATACCCGGCTCTTGTTGGGGCTGGCTTTGGTTCCGTTGCTATTTGTGCCAACCTTCTTTCTTTTTTCGCTTGGCGGCGAGGCTTTGTGGGATTACGTCATTCATTTTTTTGGTCGTAATCTGGCAGTTTCAAAAACAGCGACCGGCGAGTTGCGAGTTTTTGCGCCGGATGAGTGGAGTAAAGGGTACACCGTATTTTACTGGGCGGTCTGGATGGCCTGGGCTCCGATCACTGCCTGTTTTTTAGGGCGAATCGCCTACGGTCGGACGGTGAAAGAATTCATGCTGGTCAATTTTATTTTTCCCTCGATCTTTGCAATCGGCTGGATGACCATTTTCAGCGGCACCGCGATTTACTACCAAACAGGCGGGCAAGTTGATTTGGCGGAAGTCATTGCGACGAAAGGGCACGAGTCGGTTTCGATCGCAGTCCTAAATCAGTTTCCGTTTGCTGTCGGTCTGGTAACGTTTTACTTGTTAAGCGCATTTATTTGTTTTGTCACCTCCTCTGACTCAAATATGTCAGCGATGGCGAGTGTTTCTTCCACCGGCATTTCTCCGGATAATCCCGAAGGTAATCCTTGGCTAAAGATTGTTTGGGGAGTCACGGTCGGGATGGTGGCCTGGATCATGATTTGTTTCGCTGGCGGCGTCGAAGGTGTTAAAACCCTCTCAACGTTAGGGGGACTGCCCGCTGCGTTTCTGGAGATTTTAATCATTGTCGCACTTTTCAGGGTGGTGCTGTTGCATCGCCGACTCGATCGTTTTTCTGAATTGAATTCCGAATTGATTTCCAAATCCGTATCTGAGGCCGCAGGCGAAGGCGAGTCGAAGTGAGTATTGTTAGACGCGAAATGTTCATCATTTGGTCATGAAATAACTGTATTTTGGATCGTAATTGCAAAAACCTGAAATCTGGGTAGTCTTGGTTTGAACGCACCGGAGGGGTGGTTAGTCCGCTTCTCGGTAGACGGTGAACGGAACTGCACTCCAGCCAACGGGACCGGTCGTGGATCATCAACCACTTTCGAATTCGAGTATAGAGTTTTCAGAGATCCAACTGCTTCGGCAGCAAATTGTCGACCAGATCGATGGTCGCATCACCGATGTGTTGAAATCGTTGCCGCAAGAATATTTTGAGCAATTGCGAGAGACAGAGAGGCTCGAACATTTTAAAGCGTTGGTGGCGCTAAAGGTTTGCGATGTTGATCAAGAGATTATGTTGCGGCAACAAGATGGAAGTCGCGTCACGATCATTTCAACGCAAAATTATCCCGGGCAGTTGGCGAGGATGATGCATGAGTTGCCCGATGAATTTCCGCTGGTTGGTGCAAAGATCTTCACCAGTGCGAACGAAGATTTCATTGTTGATGTGTTCGATTATAAAATTGAAGATTCTCGGTCAATCGAGGAGGCTGACAACGACGGGAATGACCGCGATGAAATCGTAGCCGAAGTCATGGAGTTGACGGGGGCAACGCGATTGGAGGTTTGCCAGTTCATCGAACGGTTTCACTGCGATCATGAAATCCTGAGCTCAGCCGAAGAGATTGCCTCTCAATATATTGCTCTTCGGGAAACCGAGCACATCAATGACATTAAAGTGCTCTACCGGTTGAGAAGTGCAAGTGTGCCCGGCGGAAAGCAGATGGCCAAAATTACAATTTCGGCCGCCAGTTCAACGACACGAGAAATTGTTCAACGAGCCGCCAGCTACCTTGGTAATTGTGGATATGATATTCGCCGCGCTTTATGTGAGAACATCGTAGTTGGTGACACCGTCGAAGTTGCGTTGTTGACGTTTCATGTGGTATTTCAAGAGGCGGGTCGGACGTTCTTGTCGAGAGAGGGACGTCAGGCTCCCCCCAATGATTGTAGCGATTGGATTTGCCGTGAAATGGAAATGTTCTTGCGTATTGATAGGGAAGTGATCGAGCCGGATTCAAATTCTGGCGTTTCGATCTTTGAAGAATTCGGTGGTCTTGAGCAGGCTGAGGTTTTTTGTGGTTTGGCAAAATTAACTCAGCATAAGCTGAATTTTAAGTCTGATCTCGAGCTTCCACATGAGCGGATCACACGAGCCCTTTTACAACAGAAAGGTCTTATTTCGGCGTCACTTGATTGTTTTATGAATCGTTTTTGCCCGCAGCGCGGTAGCTCTGGCGGGTTAACTTCATCGGTCGATTCGATCGCTGAAACGCTCGAGTCGATAAATGGCAGTACCGATCGAGCCATCGTCGGGGCGTTTGTCGAGCTGGTCTCGGAAATTCAACGTTGTAATTTTTCGGTGAAGCGGCGTCGTGCGTTAGCATTTCGGATGCCGGGTTCGGTGTTTGAAAATCTGGACCGTGGCGAGACTCCCTTTGCGGTTTTTTATGTTTTCGGTTCTGGTTTCGATGGAGTGCATGTTCGGCTACGCGAAATCAGGAGCATTATCTTTATAACTCACTGCGCGTTTTTGACGAGGCTTGGCGGTTGGCGTCGGCTCAGCAACTTAAGAATAAAGATATTGCCGAAGGTGGCGCTAAAGCTGTTGTGGTGGTTAAGCCCGGGGTTGATCATCAAAAAGCCGGACGGGATTTTGTTGACGGGCTGCTTGATTTGGTGACGGAACTGAAATTGACGAACGCGGTTGATCAACCTGCAGTTGAGGATGAATATCTTTATCTCGGTCCAGACGAAAACGTCTCAGACGCTTTAATTGAATGGGTGGTTGAGCGAAGTCGTGAGCGACGATACGCGTTTCCATCCACGATTATGAGTAGTAAACCGCTTTCGGGAATCAATCACAAGAAATATGGGGTTACAAGCGAAGGCGTGCTCGTATTCCTCCGGCACGCGCTTATCGAAAGCGGAGTCGATCCTGACCGCGATGCATTCACGATTAAGTTGACGGGTGGACCCGACGGAGACGTCGGTGGGAATGCGATTCGAATTTTAATTCGGGACTATGCCGATAAGGTCGCGATTGTTGGGATATCTGATGGAACGGGGTCGGCGGTTGATCCCCAAGGGCTAAATCACGAGGCGCTGCTGACCTTGGTAGAACAAGGGTTGGGGATTCACCGTTTTCCTCAAGAACTGCTTTCAGCGAATGGCTATGTTTCTGGTTTGGAGGGGGAATCTGAAATTGCCCGTCGCAATAACATGCACAACGAAGTAAACGCCGATGTGTTTTTGCCTGCCGGTGGTCGACCATCAACAATGAATGCAACCAACTGGCGTGATTTTTTAAACTCCACTGGCAAGCCGAGTTCTGCAATTATTGTCGAGGGCGCAAACCTGTTTATTACCGATGAAGCCCGAGACTATTTAGGGCAGTCGGGAGTAGCGATTGTAAAAGACTCATCGGCAAACAAATGTGGAGTGATCTGCAGCAGCCTTGAGATCATTGCAGCCATGTTGTTGAGTGAGAAAGAGTTTCTGTCCATTAAATCCGTTTATGTGGAAGAGGTGCTTCAATTGTTGAGGCAGTTGGCGGGAACGGAGGCTTTGGGGTTGTTCAATGAGCGGTTGCGGCAGCCAGAGGTCGATTTGCCTCGCATTAGTGTCATGATTAGTCGGCAGATGATTCGACTTGCCGACATAATTAACGATGGATTTGAGGGATGGTTGCCAGAAGAACATGCTATCTCGAACGAGTTCGTGCTGGCCTATCTGCCGCACTCGTTAGTGTCGTTTTTGGGAGATTCAATGATAGAGCGGATCCCTCCAAACTATCGACGGCACTTGGTGGCCGCTATTTTATCGTCCCGAATTGTCTATCGCGAAGGCTGTCAGGGACTGGCCTCCATGCATGATTCTGATCTTGAGCAGCTAATTCGATCGCAGTTGTACTACGAAGAGCAAGTTCGAAAAATGATTAATCAGCTCGAACAGAGTGAGCTTCCCAACAAAGAGGAAATGATGCGTATTTTAGATTTCGCCGGTGCGAGAGGTCAGCGAGATTTGCGAATGCCGAAAATGGCTGGCAGGGCGATGCCGTAAGCCAAGCCGTTCAGTATGGTGGCGTGTCGATTGCGGCTTGCCGATCGGTAGAACGGGGGTGTGACTGAGTTGTTTCGGGCGAACTCACATACTGGCTTAACTTTAGCTTTTGGCCGAGCTTCGCTGTTTTCGTCTTCTTTTGAAGAGCATTGCCAGTCCAGTCAAACCAAGGATTGAGGTAGAGCCAGGTTCCGGTACTGAGACGATAACACTCCAGCTGACGGATTGTTGTAATAAACTGGTGTCATTGAGTCGCCACCAGTCGAGCGAATTGCCGCTGAATGAGTGGTCGAGAATTGAATCATAGGCTGTGGCTTGAATCGAGTAGGTGCCGGCAGCAAGCGACAGTGAGTCGATCGAAACAGATTCTCCAAGGAGGCCGAGGGAAATACCGTCGACATACCACTCGACATTTATTACCGATGCGTCGACTGAGTTGACCCAAAGAGTGTCGTCTGCTGAGTAAGTACTACTGTCATCGAGCCATGAATCGAGTGGGTCGACCTCTAAATAAATTTCTTCGATAAAACGTTCGCGGCTGATTGCGTCAAAAGGACGATTGAGCGATCGCATCATTGAGTTGTCACTTGGGCGATAAAGTCCAAATTCGTGATAGCGAGCTCCCTCGTAATAATCGATTACACCGATGTCGGAATTGGGGTCGTCATAGCCGAGCCATCGATCCCATTTACCAAGCGATGGGTCGGACGTCACATTTACCTGATTAGGTTCACCGCCGCCCCAGCTTTGTCCGCTGGTATAGTATTCGTCGGCAAGGTTGGCAAGGGAATGGCCGACCTCATGGATAGCGATGTCGAGTGCTGCCGTATTGCCTGCCGCCCAAACGGCCCATTGTCCACCGCCTCCACCGTACTTTTCCGAATTGACACTTCCTAATCGCATGTCGATATCGATGCCGGATCCGCTTAGTGCGGTATTCACCGCAGTGTTGGCTTTGGCGGTGTTGAAGTAAAGGAGGCGATCGATTCCGTTCGTGTTGTAGGTGGCGTCGAGTGCGGTGTCGACAAAAATATTGTTTAATGGATCGTCAGCCCCTGATTCATTGCTGATGACGTTGACTCGATGGGCGTTGAAAAAATTCTGGTAGCGGGGAAAAGGAGTAATGCCAGGGCTAAAGAAGGCGCCCAAAGTGTCATCGACATGGTCGCGGTAGGTCGAGGCGATTTCACTGGCTTGATAGCCGTCACCCACGAATATCATGTCAACTCGATTGGAAGAGTCGCCGTTATTCATCACGGTCGTTAGCGTTTGGCCAAAACAGCCCGCTAAACTGGGATAGCCAATTAATAACGCGAAGATCAGCGTTCGAAACATCGTCTTGCCTCAAGGAACTGCACTGCCCCCAATCTACTTACTCGATAAACATTGTCAAACTTTCGAGCGGAAGCGGGGTGCAATAAACGAGCATTGGAAATTTGAACGAGAATTGATGCTATTCGCTCTTGGTAATTAACGTGGCACAGTTCAACAGAAGCGGTTGTTGATATTTCAGTGTGTTTATATAGGCGCCGGTTGGCAACCGCGTGAACTGTTCTCCCGAGTGCTGGTTTTCAGGATGCACAGTGACGCAGTTAATGGCGTCAGTTGATGGAGGAATCGCTTGGGCGGAGGAATCGTTTGAGGACGCGAAAAAAAGTGCTTGCGGCGACCAGCATTACCATTGGCAGCATCGCGGTTACGATGACGAAAGAACCGATCTTCTCTGGGTTTCCATTGGCGGCATTGTACAAATTGCCAAGACTGGTCGCTGCCGCGGCGAAGACAGTAGTGATGACTAAGACCGACATGATCGAAAATCTTTGTCGTCTTGGATGACGTTGTCTCGAAGAATGTGAGTCGATTTCTTGGTTCGGCATTTTGGTTCTCTGTGAGCGGCAATCTCGAGCCGTTTAGAATATGTAAAATCAGTCGAGTGCTTTGCTAATACGCTAGCGTGACAGCGATTCGCAATCAAGGTCTTCGTATCTTATCTATTGTGCGTGGTGTCAATAAAAACAGAAACAACAGAGTCGCTAAGTTTACTGAATTACTCAATTTTCCGCTTTGTAGTGACGATTACACCTACAACCGATTAATACCACGGATGGTAGGTCGGAATTTTTCAGGTTTCAAGAAGTCGTAATTGAGCCTGTGAAGGCACGGATTTCCCGATTACGTGCTCATAAAGATTGTTCCCCCCGAGGAACGGACCCAGTTTTCAGAAGGATTTGAACCCATGCGATCCCTGCTAATAGCCACCGCGATTTGTGCTGCGGTCGTCTCTCTTACCGGATGTACATTCACGGTAAGTGGCCCCTGCAATTCATTTACTCATCAGGCCCGAATCAAGGCTTGCGGATGCAACGGTAACGTTGCCTGCAACGCTTGTGAAACCGCTCAAGAGCCTGTTGCTGAAGAAACCGCTGCGGATTGCGATCCGTGTGCAAAGCAAAGAAAAGTTGGTTTGTTGCGTAACATGTTCCCCTGCAAGACGGATGCATGTGAAGAAGCAGCATGCGAAGAACCAGCTTGTGAAGAACCAGCTTGTGAAGAAGAAGCTTGTGAAGAAGAAGCTTGTGAGGACGATTCGTGCGAAAGAAACGGAATCGCAATTCCTCGCGTAGGCAAGAACTTGATGAACAAGCTCGGTAGCCTGGATCTAATGAAATCAAAGTGTGGATGCGAGTCGGACGCTTGTGGTTGTGAGGCAACTGAAGAAGCGGCAAAGCCTGCACCGGCGATTGCTGATTGTGGTTGCAAATCTGGTGCCTGTGACGACAAGTGTCGTAGAGCTCGCATCGGTATTCTAGATCGCGTCACTGCATGCAAAGACAATTCTTGTGCCGAAGACTGCGAAGCAGAGGGCGATGGATGCGACGATGGATGTTCTAACGGACTGTTCGGACGAATGAACGGTATCTCAGTACCTGGCGGTCGTCTTGCTGGAATGATGCAAGGCGGGGTTATGCAAACTGCCTTAAATCAACAGGTGCCAATTGTCGACGCTGCTGGAGCAGATTGCTGCGGTCGTTTCGGCTGTGGTAGAGATGGCAAGCGTTGCATGACATGCCGAGCAAAAATGGGCTTTGGCAACGGCATGGGCCTAGCTAACGGCATGGGCTTAGGCAACGGCATGGGCTTAGGCAACGGAATGGGCTTAGGCAACGGAATGGGCTTAGGAAACGGATCTGGTATCGGCCACGGAGCTGGCATTGGAAACGGAAACGGACTTGGCTTGCGTTCTCACATGGGCTGCGGTAACGGTACTTGCGGTCAGTGCTCTGGGTGTCTAAGCAATCTTCGGAACGGTCGACCTTACGCTGGCCAAATGCCTCACACGGCACCAGGCCCGGGGATGACTGGAATGGCTCCCCAGTACGTTTATCCGTACTACACGACGCGGGGTCCACGGGATTTCCTAATGGCGAATCCACCTACGATCGGATATTAATCGATCGACCTGCAATCTGCAGGAATCTGACTGAAAACGAAATTGGCTGGGCAGTAATACTGTCCAGCTTTTTTTTATGCAATTAAATTTTAAGTAGCTTATTTTCGCAGCTTGTTTTTTGATTCCAGATATTTAATGACTTGCTTGGCAAGTTGTTCTACCGGAGCACTGCCATCGAGATGAACCTCTGGGTTGGAAGGAGGTTCGTATGGTGCGTCGATACCGGTAAATCCTTTTAGCTCCCCTGCCCTTGCCTTTGCGTACAGACCTTTGGGATCGCGTTGTTCACAGATTTCTAATGGTGTGTCGACAAATACTTCAATGAAGTCTGCGTCATTGCCGTTGGCGATAACCATTGCGCGAACGCGGTCACGATCACTTCGATAGGGGCTTACGAAGGCAGTTAAAGTGATCGTACCGGAAGAACAAAAAATATCGGCGACGCATCCGATCCGGCGAATGTTTTCTTCGCGATCTTGAGGCCCGAACCCAAGGCCAAATCTCTTTGCGAACTCGAGCCCATGATTGGGTTCAAGTAGTTCGAAGCTGGCGTTAAGCCCGTGTCGAATGTTGTCGCCGTCAAGAACAAAGCTGCGATGATTGGATTCGTAGAGCATCGAGTCGACGCAGTTCGCGACTGTGCTTTTACCGCTGCCGCTGAGCCCTGTAAACCAAACGACACAGCCTCTTGGTCGCTTGACGGATTGTTCGTGCCACGTAACGAGTGTTTTTTCGGTCATCAAAATATGTTTGGGGGGGGGGAATGCGATCAGCTTACC
>Ga0214479_100407_pt1 | contig 25906 bp, 23 predicted proteins | sample M1_20Mar14CPVII9_5_FD_165054 | JGI IMG/M metagenome (GOLD analysis project Ga0214479, IMG submission 165054) | Marine eukaryotic communities from Monterey Bay, California, United States - M1_20Mar14CPVII9sort6BwellE14 | ecosystem: Environmental > Aquatic > Marine > Unclassified | place: USA...
CAAATAATAGCTCTGCAGTTGTTAAATAAAGAGCGGCGTGTGCCAATCGGAATGAAGTATTGTGTTGCTCATTATCGGTACCCTCTGATTGGCTGATGAATTCTTGGAATATATTCTGGGATGAAACAGCATTGGAGCTTGAAGTGTAATACCAACATGCAATTAAAATAATAGTGATGACTGCACTCATAATCGAAATATTATTACAGTGACGAGCCTCACAGCTAGCTACGTATAATGAGCTTACAATATTGCAATTTTATGTGGATACACGCAGTATCTTCCTAAAAAAAATTATATCTCTATTACTTATTGCAATGCATTGCAATATTTATCAAATATAGCCCTATATGAACATGAACCAACATCATTCGATTGCAAAGAACATGAGGAATACAATGGTGCCATCGTCGTAAGTATTAGATCATTGTATTGCAAGTTCGCTGTCCTAATCAACACCCTACGTAGAGTAGGGTACTTTACAAAAAAAATGATTTTTTGTCTCTCCACCGGCCAATTGCCAAAGTGCCAAAACATATTGTACTAATAAAAAAATATGGTGAAAAGGTTGGGGAAAAAGAAGTTGGACTTTAAGCTAGTGGTATTAGTGATAGTAGCAATAGGATCCCACCTTATAACAAACATAATATACATCCCAAAAATTAGTATTACTAATGTTGAGTTAGTATTACCAGAGCTCGAATATGATTATTCCTGTTACACCCCAGCGATGACTGCTGCAGCAAACAATAATACAATTGTATATCTCATATTACCGTACTATGATATGCACAGCGAGACTATTTACTCTTATATCCACAAGTTATGCTCTTGCAACAGAGGAAAAGATGATATATGGACTTTAAACACTGCTGCATCTACACCTCACTTTTATATTGGTCCAAAGCTATACGTCAATACTGGTTTCCGACGAGTGCTGGCTGAATTCAACAATACTTCATGTGGTCCCATATTTATTGATAAGCCTCCAGTGGAACCCCACCTTACAATATTCACAACAACCTATTGCGACCATTTGTTAGATGAGCAGAAAAGTATTAGCATTGAACACTACAAAAAGTTTGGTTCAAAAGTTAATGACACCAAGTATATATTCATATGTCACGACAATTGCCCCCACGCGGAATGGGCTCCCAATATTTACTTTCTTACGCCAAGACACAACAGATACATTGTCCCATCATTCTTTCCCCCTACAATAGTCGGAAGCTCCAAACGAAGGAAGAACAAAAGCCCCTTAGTATTCCTTGTGTTGGGAGATTTTATGGATGGTGGAAAGCGAAATATTAATAGTTTAAAAAGAGCCATTGGTGCTAGTCGTGACTATAATTTCACAGTCCGTTTTTTGGGGGGTGATAAACGCAACAGCACTAGATCAGAGAATCTATTACGTAAAGTCTTCCCGTCTGATTATGACAAAATTGATCTCATCCCAGGGCCGGTTGACACTTATGACTTTATGGAACATGTTTCTGGGGTTGATGTAGTTCTACCTCTGGTTGACAAGGCAATCTTTAATAGCAAGTACCAAGGTGGGAAAAAGTTGACTTCATCGGTATCATGGGGACTTGGTTTTCATAAGAAAATGATATTGTATCGACCCCTTGCTGAGTTGTTTGGCATACAACAAGACAAATTTTACTATTGGCTGCACAATGAATCTGAAACGTTTGATTTAGCATTCCGTGCGTGTTTGGAGAACAACCTCAATCCCAAAAATGGTGTTTTTATATGATAATGTAAAAGGGATACTGACTAATAATACTAATAATAATAATGCAACTACCACCACTGGAAAAGAGAGCACACTCTGCACCATTTGTATCGATGCCCAACCCCTTCCAACTCCACTCTTTCAATCTATCCGAATGCAACACATCTCCATCTATTTGGCGAGTCAACGGTAATAATTACATTGAGCTTACTCTACTCTTAGACATCCTTCGGCACACAATTTGTGTACAAGATGAAACTATTATCATTAATACCTCCTATCCTTTTATCTTTTGCTGTACATATATCTCAGTCTATAGATAGGGTGACGGCATTTCAACAATCATTGCCACCGTCACCACTTATCAAACAAAAGAAGAAGAGAACACATAATTTTGCAATAGCACTAGAGACAAATCCAAATCATCAGATGATGAATCAAAAGCAGATGCACAGCGTCGTAAAACAATCTTTGGTAGTGCAATGGCAGGGTTGACATCTTTCCTTGGTGGTGTTGGTGGCAGCACCAAAGCAGCGGCAGCAGCGGCGATAGACGATAAAAATGAGAAGCCATTAGCAGACTATCCTATGCGACGATTACGCTTGCCAAAGGGTGGACTAGGGCGCCAATATGTTATTATACAAGTATATATTGAGGGGAATGGTCCATATGATTTCATGTTAGATAGTGGACTTACTACTGAAATGATTACGCCTCGTGAGTATGATGTTTGATGTGACATATGATGTGTTCACTTTTTTTCTCTACATATGTGTTCTCAATATTTATCTCAATATATCATGTATAGATCTGCAACAAATACTAAGCCTTACTAAATCATCTGGCTTTACTAAACAAGGCTTATCGGCAGGAGTGGTATCACAAAGTCAAAATCTCATACAGTTGAATGATGTATCACTATTTGCTAAAGGACATGAGCCCTTCAGATTGAATGGTCCGCTCAATGCCATTGTTACCGACTTCCCACAAGAACAGTAAGTTAGTTATGACGGATGATTTAATATATGTTTCATTCATTGGATATATCATTAGGTACATATTAACTAATCACAACGTCCTCTCTTCTTCTTCTACATTCGTACCTTAATTCAACCACAGTCTAGATCCTTCGCATGATCCCGTAGAGGGCATGCTCGGAATGGAAGTACTGGAACAGTTTGATGTTGATTTTGACTTTCCCGCTGGTAGGTTACGTCTATGGAAACCGCATACAGTAGAAAGTGTTGCCAAAAAGAATAACTTGGCGTCGATAGATGCACTTGTTGTGAACGAAACGTTGCTGCTCGGTTTTAGATTGGTAAATGCATTATCAACCAAGGATAGTAGTGGTGAGGGTGTTGCAACTCAGCCATTCTTGGGCGTTGTAGATTGTGGTGCAAGTTTCTCCGTGGTGAACTGGCAAGCTGCAAAGCTGCTTGGACTACCTGCACAAAATGATGGTTCATGGAGAAAGAAACCGGCCGTGACAGGTCAGTTATTGCGAACAACTGATATTCAATTGAGCTATGTCGGCGGCCAAAAGACTAAGTCATCATTCACTGCCCCACCATCGGACTTCATGCCTTGGGATAAGATTCAAGTTGCCGTTGGAGATCTGCCGGTATTTACACAGCTACTCGGAGATGGAAGAACGCCATACAAGGGTGCTGCTGGTATTGTTGGCCTTGATATCTTGACTCAAAGAAGTTTGATATTAGAAACTAGCTCTACACGTCAAAGGAGAATATATGTTGGTAAGATAGGGTGATTATTGTAGGTACATAATATAAAGTTGACGTAAGACTAAGAATGTTTCATTTGCAGCAAGAGCATTTGGATATTTTAGATGAGGTGGTACTTATCAGACATAAGTTTTAGTTTTAGCTTTATTTTTTGTATTAGGAGTGGGATCTGGCTGACTGGCTGAGCCATTTCACTACTTTGTATCCTAGTACCGGTTGAGTGAAAAGGTGATTTTAGCGATAAAACAAAGAATAGTACATAAGAGGGTACTAGTAATATTTTGAGCTAAAAATAGAGGTTAATAATAATACCACCATTGTGTAGAGGAGACTGCTAGCATTCCAAATCACTAAGATTTATGCTCATATCTTGTGTTGCAGAGAAGTTATGAAGGATAATGTGTTTTTACATAAAGGTATCCTTTGGTATCCTTTGTGCAAAAAAAAGATCTCTTTAGAGCAGATGACTTTGAAAGATGAGAATCAAGGGATAGTGATGAAGAGCAGCGGCCATCTAACATTACTATTATAATATCGATCTACTGACTGCAGTATTGTTTATAATATTAATTTATATAGCTGAGATCTTCTAGGTACACAGAAGAAAAAGATACACACATAAGAAGGTGCACCTAAAAAAACATCATTGCAACTAAGAGTCTTAAACAGTATGGGTGCATGCTCGAGTAATCCAGCTGCAGTAGTAGCCAACAACACTACGGCACCGCCATTATCATCAAAACAGGTACCAAATGGTTCGATATTGAATAAAAAGGGCGGCGGCCAAGGCGGAGATACCAATTCAAGAGAGGTTAAATTTACAAATTCTACAGAACAAAATCTTGGTAAGATTTTGTTTTATGTCATCATATCTTTGCAATTGGTATATATATCTAAAGTAGCCCACTAACATCTCTCTCCATTATTCCATTATAATATACTCATCAGACCATCCTCCTTCTCCTCCGAGAGCTCCTCCTTCCGCTGCTAAAGCTCCTCAGCCGCAAAATATAACAACCAAGACCGACAATAATGAAACTATCAGCAGCAGCAATACAAACACAACAACTGCACAGTCTACTAAGAATAATAATGAAGAAGCAACAACAACAACAACTCAAACAGCAACAGATCCACTAAGTTCAAGTACCAAAAGTATAAACTCTTCATCCCATCGTCGTCGTAAATCACGTAACTTAACACACTCTGATTCTAAAATAGGTTTAAATGAGATTATTTGTGGTGACTTACCAAATCCAAACTTAGTTCGAATTGAGGTCCCGTTAGGCAAGCCTATTGAGGAAGTATATGATGGTGTTCACGATGGTCCCGTATTAGGATCTGGTATTTCCGGTATTGTCCGATTAGTTAAACATCGTACTACACAAGTTAGTTATGCAGTGAAATGTTTAGATTTAGCATTAATCGATAGTGACGAGGGATTGCGTCAACTCAAGGAAGAAATTTATATAATGTGTCAATTAGATCATCCTAACATTGTCCGATTAGAAGAAGTTTATGAATCACACTCGGAGATATATCTAGTACAGGAGGTATGTAAGGGTGGCGAGTTGTTTGATAGGTTAGATGAACAACCTGATTATCATTATACCGAGGCACAATGTGCACGTCTTGTGAAACAAATGTTAAGTTCAGTACGGTATATACATAATAAGGGTATTATCCATCGTGATTTAAAGTTGGAAAACTTTCTATTTAGTGAATTGGAAGCTGGTAGCGAATTGAAAATGATTGATTTTGGTTTGAGTAAACATTTTACTTTTGGTGAGGTCCATCACGAGGCTGTGGGTACTCCGTATACGGTGGCGCCGGAGGTTATTAGGGGTAGTTATGATGAACGATGTGATGTGTGGGCGATTGGTGAGTAGTCTAGTGTGTGTGTGTCCTCACTTTGTCAGATTGCAATCCCCCACTCTACTACCCTGCCTACCTCACTCACTCATTCCTCTTCTTTAGGTGTTATCACATACTTGCTCTTAAGTGGTGAGCCTCCATTTGGTGGTTGTGGAGGACCTGAAACTCTCATGCAAGTTCGAGATAATATATTAAAGGGTGCCTTCCAATTCGAGCCTGTTGACGTGTGGGAAACAGTCAGTGTTGAGGCAAAGGACTTCATCAAAAGCTTATTAGTTATTGACCCTATGGATAGACCTACTGCACATCAAGTTAAGGAGAGTAGGTGGTTGAAGATGTGGGCTGATAGAGAGAATAATGGTAATGAAGATAATAAGATCAATCCTCAAGTAGTCAAGGCATTGGTCGGTTTTAAAGAGTACTCGGACATGAGAAAGTTACTTTGTGAAGTGTTGAGTTTCACTCTACTGCCTGAACAGATTCAAGGATTGCGTATGGAGTTTGAGAAGTACGACCAAGAGGGCACAGGAGAGATCACATTATCCACATTAAAGAAAGTATTAATCGGTAACGCAGTTAGCGGTAGTCTTGGCGGACTTACTGAGGATGAGGTGGTTGATATCTTCAATGCAATGCGTGTACGAAAAGGAGAAACTTCTATTCATTGGCATGACTTTATAGCCGCGGGTCTATCTCAATGCCAAGTTGACGATAGGAACCTCCGACTGGCATTTGAACGTCTTGATCAAGAACACAAGGGATACATCACCTTGGATAACGTCATGGATTTGATGGGTGATGATACGTTCGATCCTAATGAGGATCAAATGCTCAAGATGTGGGGAGAGAGTATGAAGGACGTCAACAACAAGACGGCACTCATCAACTATGATGATTTCGTGCTTCTAATGAAAGGTCAGAAGAGAGATCGGGATAGTCGGTTCCTAAGAGCCAGTCTTGAAGGACTTGCTCCTGTTGCCGAGTTATTAGAGGGAGATGAGGATGACAATGTGCCTAGTACTCCGCTTGGCTCTTTCAACGAGAAGGATTCTCCAATGAAAGCAGGAGCAATCGAGGCTATAGTGCCGCCCTTGGACTTGAAGAAGATTCCGACCGAGTATTCCAGCCCCAGTCGAAGCAATAGTGGCAGTGGAAGTGGTAGTGGAAGCAAGTCTCTTCTTAGAATGGGTTCTAACTCAGCACCTGCCACACCACTTCATATGGGAAGACGCTTTGATGAGGTTGATCAAGGCGATTCTCCTCTTAGTATGGATGCAGATGATACTCCGGAGGGTGGCCGTGTAACATTCAAGGATGCTGCAGTGTTCAAAATGCCAGACTTGGACTTAACACCTCCTCAAACTCCCGTACGTGGTCCATCGGACTATGTTACGCCGGCATCTTCTAGAGCAACATTCGATCCTAATTTGATATCCATATTGGGACCGCCAGATCTCTCATTGTCTGGAGCCAATGCTTTACAAACAAGATTAACAAGAGGTCGGTCTGTATCCATGGATGAGAAGGAGAGGGTGAGGAATGCATCATTTGATGAGGAAGATCCCGATTACAGGAGAACATCAACGTTCAAACGGGACAGTCGTCGTGCCATTCAAATTCCCGAACACACCCACAATGTTTCAGAGATCGAAAGGGCAATTGCAGATAAGACAAAGACACCCCTCGTCGTCAACCGTAAGTTATATAGAGCTCATCGAGAGTTTAGACATGCTGTCACAGAAGCCTGTAAACGATTCGAGGATGAGCAGATGAGGCGTGCCAAGGAAGAACTGCGGGCTCAAGAGAGTGCCACTGCCAAGCATACCGCAGGGTTGGTCATGAGACACGGTCAGTCATTATCTGATCAATCTATCAAAACGTTCCTTAAGAAGACGTTAGATGAGCAGCAGAAGAAAGTGGATCAAGCAAACCGTCGTGGAGGTAGAGGACGAAGGAGTCGTAAGAAGACCATTAGTGATATGTCCGGCATGTTGGGCCCCTCGGCTCCAGGAGCTGACACTACCCCCGTTGTATCAGCAGAAAAGAGGAAGACTATGGATGCAGTACCCAAACAGGAAGTGTTACAACCAATCCATGAAAAGGAGCATGATAACAACTTATTACGTAACCCTACCAAGCCTGGAGAATTTAGGAAGACAAACTATAATCCTTTCATGAGAAAGTGGAGTATAGATGGTAATACAACTCCACAGCTAAGCACTTCGGCATAATATTGTGTGATACTGTTTGCTCATTAGGGTTAGATTTTGTACAAAAGTACTTGAAGTAGTAAGAGTAGAGAAGACAGTGTTAAGTAAGAATAATATCAGTAAAATAGACGGTATCCTTGGGTATCCTATTGTGTCAAATTATGAGAACACCTCCTTCAGTTATGAGGATGATATCAACAGGAATCTATTGTAAAGGAACAGAAGTAATAAGTTATGAAGAGTGAACTTGCTTTTCTGGCAAAGACAGCGGTGAGTGGAAGAATTGAATACAGAGAATGTGATCAAATAATAAGGATACCACTGAAAAGTTAAAATTCAATCACCTCTTTCCTTCCTTCATAGGTCGTTTTAACTGTTGTAGATAGCCTCATTCCTAGAGTAGAGACGTTAGCAAAGTCAAAGATGAATCAGCATAGTACAAAGACTAAGCAAACCCTACCATTGAATTCCATAGAATCAAAGGATACCACTACCAGTTATAAAGACAAAAGTCAGCAACTGGAAGATGATATGAGCTTTTATGATTGCTGGACAACATGATAGAAACTGTATGAATAGTATGCTAGAGATATGCAGTTTATAGTAAAGTAATTACTAAAATACACACGGAAGCAGCTTCTGTTTAAGCATGGCCATTAGGCATTAAATTTACTTTTCTTCTTGCTTCTTCTTTACTAAGTCGTACCCCCAACCAAACAGATCGCCGCGGCTCTACCGAGGTGCCACCAATATAAGTGTTCCTCATCTGTTTTACTTAATATTCTCTCCACTACTATATAATCCCCCTATATAATATCACTGAATCTCCGCTTTCTTCCCCAAACTAACTCGTCCTTAAATCACCATCAAATTGCCATCACAAATCCACCCAAACACTACCCCATACTACACTTCTTCCAGCCCAACCTCCCAACACTTAATCTCATCATCCTTTATAGATCATCATCTGAATCACTATCATTCCCACCATCATCATAGAAGAAGTAATTACCATTCTTCTTCTGTTCTTGATCCTTCTGACTTCCCTTCTTATTAATCCTTGGTCTAAAGTTGACAGGATCCCTCCTGAATGTTACCTCCAAAGACTTGAGGAAGGTATTCATACCAGTTAATAAACTCTGTGGTGCCGAGGCCGTTGCCTCTATACCGGGTTGACCACTATATACCACCACTCGATCAGCAAGGTATGTTGCCATGATGAAATCATGCTCAACCACAAATGCAGTCTTCTTAGAATGCATAATAAACCGCTTGATAACCTTGGCACAGTTGATACGTTGTTCACTATCAAGGTATGCCGAGGGTTCGTCGATAAGGTAGACATCGGCAGGTGTACCCAGTGCCAAACAAATGGCAAGACGTTGCAATTCACCCCCCGACAAGTTCTGCACGCCATTATCAATGATACCATCCATATTCAAGGGTTTCATGACATCACTTACAAACTGTGGATGGATGTAACTTTCACGAATACGCTTGTGAAGTAACTGACGAACCGTGCCTTGGAATTTGGGGGATATTTTCTGAGGCTTGTACGATACGTTAAGGTCGGGTGCACCGGCCAACGCGGCCTCATCCAACTTGCCCTCCTTCTCAAGCCTTGCCTGTTCATCACTCTTGAGTAACCCGGCAAGCATACGAACGAAGGTAGTCTTACCCGTACCATTCTCCCCCAATAATACAATAATTTCTGAATCCGTAAACCTTCCCTCCTCGACATGTAGGATAAACTTGGCTGTACCCTTCGTCTGTGTCTTGGTCATGGAGGGGTAACTATAATCCCGTAACACATCATTCTTACCCAATTCACCACCACCCTCGGCACGTTGACTAATCTTAAAGGTTAGCGAATCATCACGGAAACGTAAATTCTCCGTGGGGATAAATCCAGCCAAGAAGGCATTAATACCAACCCTAACACTAAACGGCATGGTGACCACACCATACCCACCCGGACTACCATACAACACGCAGACGTAATCACTTAAATAATCCAATACTGCCAAATCATGTTCCACCACCAATACATACCGTCTATCTCCCAATTCGGTATGATCCAATACCTGTCGGATCATATGTGCCGCAGTTAATCGCTGCTTCACATCAAGGTATGAACTAGGCTCATCAAACATATAAACATCCGATGCCTGAACAGCCACAGCCGCGATAGCAAATCGCTGCAATTCACCACCACTCAACACGCCCACATCACGATCCAACACATGTGTTAACTCCGCCTCCTCAGTTGCCCACGTGAAACAATCCCAACCTTCCTTCTCGGTACGTTCATCCTTCTTTTTTAATATATCACCAACCAAGCCACGTACCGCACGGGGAATATGATCAACATATTGTGGTTTAATTGTTGCCTTGATATCATCTTCTAATATCTTCGTGAAGTAATTTTGTAGGTCGGAACCACGGAAGTGTACTAATATCTCTTCCCAATCGGGTGGACTGTCATACCTTCCCAGGTTTGGTTTCATTTTACCTGCCAATATTTTCAATGCGGTGGATTTTCCAATACCATTCGTTCCTACTAATCCCAACACTTGTCCAGGACGCGGCATGGGCAATCTATGCAACTTGAACGAGTTGGGACCATATCGATGTGTCGTATTCTTCTCCAAATCTTTCGGCAAATTAATAATATTAATTGCCTCAAATGGACATTTCTTAACACATATACCACATCCGATACAGAGTGGTTCGGATAGGTAGGCAATTTTAGATTTGGGACCAACTTCAATACATAGTTTGCCAAGTTTAACGACTGGACATGACTTTTTACATTCCTGACGACATTTCTTTGGTTTGCATTTCTCGGCTGTAACGATTGCAATACGTGTTAGGTTGTCACCGGGTGTTTCGGCTTCCTTTTTCTTCTTGGGTGGCATTGTTTGTGTTTTTTTATTATTATTATATACTTGTGATTGTGCGTGTTGATATCTTAATATGCTGCGCGGAGATACAACTCAATTATTATTAATGCAAGAAGTATGATGTGTCAATGATGAGACCTTCAATTGTTATTGTATTGTTGAATAATAGGGACGCCGCGTCTTTTGTTTATTGTTTTGTTTATTGATTTGTGATTTGTGATTTGTGAGGTTGAGAAGTTTTCATGGTAAAACTCTATAGAGGGCTATTATAAAAGACAACAACAAACATGAGATTTCTCTACTCTAGAGTCTAGAATCAATCAATATAATGCACTACGGAACCAATGAAACAACTCTATATCATGTGTAAATACGATATCATTACTTGGAGTATTTAAAAATAAGACTTCAATTGGTGTGTCACGGGACATGGTATCTTTTTCTACTCTCATAAACGCAACCACCATGAGATTTCTCTACTATCCTACTAAAGCGGCCTCCTATTATCATCTCATAAACACCCAAAACTACCATCCAAACTATCCTGTACAACGTCTATAATGTGATTAATTCATTATACCATCTCACAGTATCAATCTTCCAAGGATACCCCATTGCAACAACTAACTAATCACAGTATCCTTTCATTTTCATAACTTTGCAACCAACAGTGCTATGGAGATGATTCTTAGTGATTTAGAATCCCCTCACTGCCCTCGATATTAGTTTTTGTCAATCGAAAAACTACGGTATAGGGTCATTCCGTCAATTCTTAGCCCATAAGGCCAGTGAAATTCACCACTATGTAATAATTTGACCAAAAAACAAAGTTGACCTTGTTAGAATCAGCTTGAAGAGACAATTCGATTAGTGGTATTATTGATATATATTAAGAGATTTACAGCTCGCCTATCGGCTCGCAAAGTTTGACATTTTGAGAAAATGGGAGTAACAACACAAACACAGCTCGAGCTAAAGCTCTCGCATAATACAGTCAACATTGAGAACGTTAGTCTAAAAGATGGTTGGTACGTGGTATATATAAGACCAACACAGCTCATGCCTACGGCATTCACAACGGCCTGACGGCCTGAAGAACGACAACTTTAATAGTCGATGCCCAATGCTTAGTTGGTATAGCCCTACCGGCACCATTCAATATAGTAATTACGTCCAATGATAATGTTTAGTTGGCACTGGTAATGGTTGATGAACTATCATCCTCAACACCAGCTGACGCTGCTGTTGTTGTTGAAAGGAAGGTTGGTACGTTTGGAAGTAGAGACAGGTTGGTACAACAGCAGATGAAGAAGGTTGATTGTTTGGATGGTTGATTTGCTGTGCCATTACCACCTCCTGATGAATCATGATGGTTAACTGGATGGTAAGTAATGTTTATTGTTACGAGTGGTGGTTGTGTTATTGGTACGTGGTGATGATCATGTTAATTGGATCAAACTCGATGCCTCGAATGTGTCCAATTCCACTATTGTGAGGGTTTGGGTATTTGCAATTGCAAAAGGCACTGTGTAGAGTGTTACGATGGAGAGACCTACGATGTCACTCATTGTGGGGAAGGGGTGTGTGAAGTAGCGTACTGCTCGAAATGTGTAATTGACACTTGTAAAAGTGGGGAGAATAGCTGCAATGATTGCTTGAGAAGGGCAGCACGTCAGCTATAAAGAAAGAGAGGAATTACGGGAAGAAACTGAGGAGCTGCGTCGTAGACTTGAACTTCTTAATGTATGAGTAGATATGACTTAAAGCTTATGATCCTGTCTAATATTTCATCCTAAAGTTCCGATCACCTAAACCTCCTCTGCTCTCGAAAGTAGATATATGTATGCACATCATATGTATATCTTATACCTCACAATCCTCAGGAATTGATAGATTGGATACCATACTTGATGTAACTCCATTGGGCTTCTTCTTAACACCCAGGCATAACGCTCTTAAGCTCGCTTCAAATGCCTCCTCGTCCTCTTTTAATAATTGATGTAATGGTTTACGCTTTGTTAGTATCAGTTTGCCATTATCGTCCTTTGTATCGACGTCAAGTACTTGATATATACTACTTTGGCTTGATGTTAATGAGGCGGCACCAATATCCTCCCAATTTGTAGAGTTCCAACTTGTTTGCAATACTGGGATTTGCTTAGGTACTCGTGATTTACGCCTGGTAGAAAAAGCAGGTACTGCCTTATCGTGTCTTGTTTTTGTATTCTTCGATGAGCTGCTGCAGTTGACACATACTTTAACAGCAAATGCTTCATCCAACCTCTTCTTCTCAGCGGCATCCATGGCCATAACTTTCTTCTTTTTCTTGGTCGTAGGCAATTTCATTTGTCTTGTTTTCTACTTTGCCGCTGCAGTTCACTATTCCTTGATATTATGGAGTTCTTTAGCATGACTGATGATGGGTCGGTGGAGTGTAGAACTGTGCTCCGCGGCACTACTCGGCGATGTTGTGAGTATGTGTGATTGAGTTAGAGAAGAGTAGCCACACGGGCCACTCGATGATGTCCTGTGCAGTTTATAACTTGCGACATTTACAAACTCTCACAGACTGTCCGCCCGAAGAATGCTTGTCTTCTAGTTGTACAGCCTACAGTTGCCTCGTCTTCCTCCATCGTGGTCTACTCTTTCTTATTAGTATCGTCCAATACCAAATCATCAAATACATTATTCATATTTCGTCTCCTATCACTACCTTCTATTGTCCATGGCTCTACATGCTGTTGTTTTACTTGACTTTTTCGTAAGTTTGTACCACTCCAATATTCATCTAATTCATTCAATCGTTCCCCTGCACCACCGCTACTAGTGTTGGATGCTGTCCATGATTCATTTGCTGTACTTGTCATGTTGGTACCACCACTGCCAAAGATGTTACCACTCCCTGATCTATCTGATGCACTAACACTACCAAGGCTATAGTCAGAATTACGTGAGAAGATAGAACTTGCCAATCCCTCATCATGTCGTAATGTATCCTGTACTGATCGTTTATATGTCTTATTCTCTCCTCCTCCACCACTGTTGCTGTTGTTATTGATACTTCTCAATGATTGTGTTTGTGCTTTTGATAATAGTCCTTTCTTATTCATATTATTATTATTCAGTAGTAGTAGTGAACCAAAATCATCATTTGCATCAATTGAATACCTACCTCGTGGGACATTAATTCCCTTGCTGCTTCCCTTACTGCCAAAACTTCGATTACTATCAGATCTTCTAGTTTCATGATTTGACTGTAATGATCCCGTTGATGTGTTGTTATTGTTTCGTACTGGCTTACTAAATGTTGTTGATATGTCTGATGATGATCCATTGGATTTAAATTGTATTGGTAGCTCAAACTCTTCTCCAATGTTGTTGATACGCTTGTCCAACTCTTCAGTAGGGTTATCTCCCCTGACCTCCTCTTCGTTGGGTGTTTGCTTTGTCTCATCTACATATTCATCACTCTGTTCTTCATCTAATTCATCTAATATATAAAGAAGAGAAGAAATAAAGTAGATAAGCAGTGAAACTTTGCAAAGTGTATAAACACACAATCTTGTGTTCAAATTCAAAACAAAGTGTATATCCGAAAGATGCACACATCTTAAGTCTTCAAAAGAAACAAAGTGTATATCCGAAATCCCATCAATCTCTCCTAACCCACACATCAATATACCAACACAAACAAACACACACAAACTTACCCAATACATGATACAACGAAGCCTGACTAGTAAAACTATTATCATAATTATCATTATAATCCCAATCGGTATTAATCTGCCATGATTCTCTCTTCTTATCTGACATTGTATTGTTGGTAGAAAAAGAGGAGGTGTTGGTATCCTCGTTTACGGCTTGTGCAGAATCTAGAGGAGATGATTGTACCACTAGAGTAGACTGGGGTGGATGTTGTTGTTGTTTATTATTTGTGTAACGAGATGAACGTCGTGCTGGTCTTCTTTGTCCATAATCTGTATATGATAAGATTGGTTGTGTCTCGTTGTTATTATCGACTGCGGCAGTGGTATCCTTTAATTCCTTATCATCACCGCTAGGAAGGCTAGATGAGCGACGACGATATGCATTATCCTCTTGGTTATTACAGCTAACATCAATCTCATTATGATCCTCCATATTAGAATATTGAGTGGAAGAAGACATGGATGAATCAATTATTGGTATATGTTCTGGACGACGTTGTTGCGCTTGTTGTTTATTGATATGTAGAGTTGATGTAGATGAGGTAGACTGCAGTCCGGATTGAATATCAAAATCAGGGGCTTGTTAAAGAGGCCACACAGTTGCTGTGGTGATTGATGGATGGATGGTGAGGCTTGAAACGGATACCGATAGGCCTAATCTACTGCCGTGCCATCTACTGCCTGTAATCGTGACGGTATTCAATACTGCATAGACTGATCTAAAAAACTACATAGATAATAAGTGTGTAAGCAAGACCCAATGAAGAGCAAGAAGGTCAAATGCATCCAAATAAAGAGAGAGCTCATAAATCAAATCAATACCTCCGTTCATAACATAATCATAAGCCAAATGAATCCTCGAAATCGAAATAATACCAACGCCACCAGTCACTCGAATGTGTCCAAGAAGTCTTCTTCTTCTTGCCGCCGTATCCCTCGCAGATCATCAGTTGTATCCAAATCATCTTATCAACGTGATGAATCATTATCAAGTACTTACATTGGAGATGTTATTGTAGATACTGAATTGAAGAATCAAGTTGTCAATTGTGACGTTGACATTGACAAAATAGAAGTAGAAGCAAATGATAATGAGCCCAAGAATAAGAAGCCGTATGTGCCACGAAGATTATCACTCTATGTAGAAGATAGTGCACTGAATCAAGTAACAACAACGACAGCAATGATGAACAACCGTGTACCACTTAGAGTATCATCAACGGTGTTCATTGGTGATGTTGTTGTGGAGTAGAGTAGACAAAGAGATATAATGATAAAGTGTATATTTAGAAAGGTATCTTACATGATCCAATCCATATGCCAATACTGCCTGGTTACTATCAGCTCATACTTATGCAGACAGCATAGGTATGTATACTCAGCGCTAGTCATCTCCTTGTCTACATAATATCTTCTTCGGCAGTTTTCATGTCGGTATGTGTATTATCAATTCTATTCATTAGAATTATATACAACATCTACTAATATAATACATAGCTTGGGTCTACTTCTTCCTATTCCTATCTAATACCTAGTACAATACAAGAGAGTAACGAGGAGATACTCTCTCATCTTCTCAAAGAACCATGGCATCATCAGATCTTGAGGTAGCCGCCAAGTCTTGAGCTAATATACTCGCCGCAATCTTGGCATCCTCTCTCGCTACACGTTGAGCATATGACAAAGACTGCTTCGTCTTCCTTCCATATACCTTGGATAATCTATATGTATCAATCTTCATAGCATGACGCTTGATTTGATCTACTCCATCACCATCGACATATGTAAGATCTGAGGAAGACATGACATTGTTGTCATGTATATACTCTAGGAACTGTGCATTCTGCTCTCTAATTGCAGCATTAATAGCACTTCTTGCCAATGCATGACGATAACGTCCATTGGATGTAATATGCTCTAACCCTCGTAGACTCTCTCCTTGGATTTCATATCGAGTTGGAGATATCTTAAAGGCGGCCGATTTAGAAAGAGTCGATGAACAGAGACAACGATGTACTTTTGCCAATGTCTTGGCTTGGGATTTGATGGCATCTATTTCTTCCTTTTGCAGCCAAGATGATGATGATGAGTTGCCAAGTTGAAGTTGGTAGCAACGCATGCTAACTGAGGATGAGAATTGAACAGCACTCTCGATACTAACTCGTCGTGGTACTGGTCGGTTAGTCTTCATCTTTTCTTTCGCTGTGGAACACAAGTTATATTGTTAGTAGAGGCGATTGTTTGATGTTGAGATGACGATGATGGCATGATGTAATGATGCGCTCTCTTTGATGATTCTATGCAGCTCTGATTATGTGACGAGCACATGATATAATGTATGTTATTGTTATATTTATGGGCCGCTCCTCTTTATCTTTGCGCAGTGATTGAGGTTACAGAGCTGAGCACTACTCCCTCTATTCATTTGCACGATTATCAACTCCATATAGTGCTTCTATCGGGCTACAAGAGGCCTTATCGGATGATAGCTAATCGGATGTTAGTCGTTGGATTGTAATCGTTGTTTGCTTGAAAAAAATTGGTGAGAAATAGTCATCAGTACCGTTATTCCTTCAAGTTAAGACAAAACATCAAGCCCAAGGTTAGACACTCCAAGAGAAGAAGTTGACCTACATATGTTGTATGTTATTACTAACAACTTAACTCTTAAACACTACATTACAAACTCATTACATTATATTCATTCTCAATCACATCTGCTCTCCTCCAACTTATACTCATACCTCATTATAATTTAGTACTCGGCGTCGGTACTCCTACTGCTCGTCGAACAGGTCCGTCAATATGAACAGTTTCAGTTTGTGTATTGTACAAGGCAAAGAAGGGACGTGGCAATTCCTCACAATACTTTCTCATTTTGAGCTTGGCATCTGTCTCATCACAAAGAAGTGATGACAGTGTAGGAGAAAGATATAGGATGAGTATACATTTTTTGTGCATACGATATGCACACTTTTCAAATACTACACATGCCACTAATACCACTGACTACACTCACCTCCTAAACTCTCTGCTAAGAAGTAGACTGGTTGATATGTTGTAATCGGAAAATCTTGTGTGGCAGCCACGGCTGGGTCCCAAGGCTTGATGATCGGACGACTGGGCATGCCATCTTCTCCGACTTCATATGGCTCATTATCCTCTCGTTCCTTACAACTATACTCCAGCTCTCCAAATGATGAGAGTAATCCGGCTCCATATGCCTTGTTCTTACCATTCTCTTGACACAACCCAAACTCAACAGAATGCCAATAACATCGAGCTAACTTTAACACGTCCTCATCACTGGCACCCAAAGAAGCTAATCCAATCTCTTGACTAAAGTCACAAAAGTCTCGATCTGCAAACATTGGCACGTGACCGAGCAGCTCGTGACAAATATCGGGCTCGGGAGTATACAAAGGCATGCTTGGATGACGTATGTATTGGGTACAGAAGAAAGTTCTGAATGCAAGACCATTCAAGAAATCTCTTGAACTAATTAGACCTGCAACTGGTCGTAGACGGAAGTTGGTTTGCAATTGTAGGAATGATGATATAGATGATAGTTGAGGTATAGCATTCCGATGATAGTTACAATGCTTCTTCATCATGTTCATGGATTTCTATGATGATGATGTATGTTTGAGATGAAAAACATGATATGAGCTTGTACATAGTATGAAGACATGTGACGGCTAGGCATACTCAATCTACGCCTCCTCACCTTGTACTCCTTACAAGCGTATGCATCCCACAACTCTTCCATAGTATCCCAAACTAGTCCCCAAGTTTCTACCTCCTCTTTGGTATACTCTGTCTTGGGTATCTCATGATGCATCCGAGGTTTAATGCCTGCTCTGCAAGTTTGGCACGGCGTTTCCTATATTCTACATCATTAAAACCTGGATGATCCGCTTCTAAATCGGTACCAGCATCTAGGGTGCGGTTTGCTATTAGATCCAAATCTGATATGTGCCGAGGGAACCATTGAACCTAGAAACAGGTTTAGAGATTGTGATGAGTATGCGCTATGCATATCATAATATGATATCGTATGCACAAGATATGCACTTTTTCACACAAGTCATAGCTCAACACACACATCACTCACCTCCTTCTCATCCAATACTAACAACTTATCAGTCATACCCTTCAATTCTTGTAACAAGGCATCAACATTTGTATCTGATAATGAACCATAAAAGTCGACAAAGAAATCAAACACTTTTGATTCATCATTGGTGGATACAGGACGTGATTCTATTCGTGTAATGTTTACATCATACTTCCAACTGTTTCATATGAGTGTAATATATTCATCATATGATGTTCGTATATGAGTTTGTGAACACATGGGCGTCAGAGCGATGCAAGTATGCAATTGTAAAAAAAAAAGTGCACAAGATATGAGCAAACCTCCGTACTTACAAGAATCGCAGCACATCATGCAATGCACCAACCCTATCTGTTAATTCCATTAATACCGATGTACGTGGTCCCTCTACCGGATGGTTAAACTTTGTTGTTGTTGTACTATTGCTGCAGTTCTCATCAAAATTGTTCTGCAAAATATCTAAATTTGGGGTATTGTTCATTGCAGTAGTAGTGTGACTCTCATGATCTTCGTAATTATTCTTATGCCATGATTCATAATTAGTATAATCTGGACTTGTTGATAAAAGTACTGATTGTTGAGTATTGTTAGTAGCAGTTACAGTGGTATTCTGATTAGTTGTATGATACGGTGTCACTGTTACGAAAAATGAAGAGGATTTTGGAAGACGACGACTCGATGATAGAATTGACCTACTGATCAGTGACATTGCCGCCATGATAGTAAAATAGTGAAGAATAGACTAGGGCGCCCTACTGTGGTATTGCAAGCGGATAATGAGCAGAGTACAAGCTGGCGCAACGATCGGGCTGTTCGGTTGTCATGACTTGTCATTTTTTTTTTCGAACTTTTACTTGGCTTTGGATCTGAGGATACCAATCACGGAGTTGCCACCAATTGAATATGGCTTATGAATATATGCTAATACCGATCAAACTGCCCACTCTACTCTTTTCAACGGGAAAAGAGTATAATATGAGGATCTGATGAGAATTGGCATCATAACAAGCCCGTCTTGAGTATTGTGCATACTATCCGTCCAAAGTCTCATAAAAAATTAAAAATTAAATAGGTGTAAACTCTAGATACGATTTCATATTCACAATATTGAGTATCATATACTGATATTATAGTCAATGCATCAATTTTTAACGGTATTTTATCCTTCTTTTATGCTCCGATTGTCGTGGTATTTATATTGATCAACCTGATCACCAACACATCAAGTACCTACCCATAAAATACAAAATATACATTGAGTTAGAGTTGGACATAGTATCAGCAATGGACACTTCTGTCTGGTCTACTCTATTTACCTCGATTATCGCATTTTCTATTGGTATAGTATTAAAAGTTGCGCATAGTTGGCAACATAATGAGAGCTGCTCTGATGACGACAATAATTGCAACGACAAGGACAAAGAAAATATTATGTCAACATCATGTGCCAATTGTGGCAAGATGAGAGAGGAATGCAGCGGGGATCTCAAAACATGTAACGGTTGTAAGATGATGAAATATTGCAGTAGAGATTGTCAAATTACTCACCGTCCCCAACACAAAAAGGAATGTAAGCAGCGAGCTGCCGAGTTGCACGAGGAGGCATTGTTCAAACCCCATCCGCCAAAGGAGGAGTGTCCCATTTGTTTCCTACCCATGATGGTATGTGGTGAGGTGAGAGGTTCAACTGTTTTTGAAATGATTTTTCTTATTTGCAAATACATTTGTCTGATCTACCCTCTCACCTGATTAATTTTTGAGGGTCCCAGTCAAAAATTTGTCTAGGATACCGACCAAATTTCGCCAGCCTCTCACCAAAATTGCAATACAATGGCCTCCAATATTTACTGGCCTAAAATTGTGAGAACAAAGTTGGACAAAGCCTATATATACCAAAATTAGCTGCTGAATCGATTGGTGATATCCATTTGCAATAAAAATGTACGTAGGAACAAGTATTATTGCAATAAAGTTACTGTTATGGGACCACCAATATGTGAAATTGCAACTTCATTATTGCAATGATCAGCCTCCACATATTTACTCTACATATATATTTAAGCTATATTGCACTGTATAGATCATTGTCTATTATAGTTGTATTGATTTGCAATGGTGAACAAATTTTACTTAGAAAGGTACTTTGTGTAGAATGATACTTTAGATACCTTTAGAAGTCAAAATTTACTTCTAGCTTGGCGAAATTTGAACGGTATCCTGGACAATTTTCACTAAGGAAAATCCCCAAAGGCTCAGCGCTCATGGCATGTTTGTATGGTTTAGGTGCATCTGGTCTACCTCAGGATGGAACAAAAGCTGTCAAACTATTTGAAAAGGCAATCAAGCTTGGCTCGGTAGTAGCTCATAATCATCTTGGGCATATGTATGATAAAGGGGATGTCTTGAAAGAAGATAAAAAGAAAGCAAAGTACCATTACGAGCTGGCAGCCATTGGTGGTAGTGAAGAATCACGTTGGCATCTCGGCCGTCACGAGATTGAAGAAGGCAATGTGTCAAGGGCCGTTAAGCATTTGATGTTGGGAGCAGAGAATGGGGATGACGATTGTATGGAGATGATCAAGGATGGATTCATGGGCGGAGTATTCACAAAAGATGTATATGAAAAAGCTATCCGTGCTCATGGGGCAAGCAGAAATTTGATGAAAAGCGATGATCGTGAAAAGGCCGCTGCAATTCATAAGGAAATGATTCCTCCGGGTACGTTAAGCATTGCAGAGCTTCGCTCTTAGTGTAGTGATGCTTCACTCGGTGGTTGTTGTTCTATTTGAGTTATGGGTAGTCTGATATATTATCAAATTAGAGCTAGTTGATTCCACATGAGTATACTTTCTTGTTTACATCTTATCATTTACTTCTATAACACAGATGGATTTCAAAATCTCTATCGATTAGCAACATTGAGCCCCATACACTGAGCCCATATGAATGTCGTTAATCAGATCATAATCCCTCAAACTACTCGTACATTTCCTCTACTCCTACATCTAACAACATCTTATTACTAGCACCTTGGAATCCCCCTTGAGCATATTGATATGATTTCTCTATCGGAATATCATATCCACCTCTTCATTCTTTCACATCTCTACTTCTCTTAGCTCCCATTTTATCTAATCCTCCCTAAAATAGCTCCTAACGTCATCATCACTACTATTACTATAACATAAGTTTTCAAGAGTCTCAACTTTGTGTATACTCCCTCCTTCTTCCGCTGCATGTGATGCGGTCATATCCTGTCGCTCCTCTTCTTCTTCATTCATATCTCCAGAATCACAAACCATGAAATCTTCCCAACTAAACACATTCAACTCTTCTTCTCGTTCATAATATTCTTCCAATGCAAAGTTTTGATAATCTTTTGATGTATAGTACAATCTATACTTTTCATCTTGTGTTGTTGTTGGACGGTATGTCGTTCCTGTTACTAGATGACATCCGGAGATTACTTCATCTATGAAAGATACATGACGGCTTCTACTACTACTCCTTTTTTATCTTGTAGTGGTTGAGAGTTCTCCTCAATAATAGATACGGCTCGTGGTCGTCGTTCTAGATGCATATCCATATCCTCATCTGTATTCGTCCATCTCTTCATCGTCTAGGATGCCGCTGGCATACTGATCATTCTCGAGTGTTTCAAGATCTTCAAGTATGTCAGATATGGCACTGCTTTGCAATTGAGCATGAGTATACGATGATGTGGTTGCAACATTCTTCTCCTTGAGATAGCGCTTTGGTAGACCAACTTGACATACAGACTCCTCCTCCTCTACTTCTTCAACGATGGGTATCCAACGGCAAGTCTCCATGCTGCATTGACGATTATCATTTGCATATCGTGTACAACTACCAAGATAATTGTCTTGACTATCGATAGTATTGCTTGATGTGTCTTCATTATTGTTTCCAACAATATCTGCATAACTACGCTTAATTGCAATTAATGGAGGGTTTGATATACTTATGGGGAAGGTTGCTCGTCGTCTTCTACTACTTGTGCGTTGAGCGGTGGGTTTGATTATATCAATATCAATGCTTATTGATGACGACGTAGTTGTGCTAGCATTGCAACTAACCACATTATGGTGGTTGGATAATGAGGTGTTGGTCATCATCATGCAATAGACTTTAGCTGGTGTTCTACTGGTCTCTATAGAGCGTAGTGTTAGTTACCTGTCTCCGGTACTAGCAAATGCAATATGGTATCAATAATTGCAAACATTTCAATATTTAGAAGCAAATCGGCGAGAGATTTACATGGGGCATCAACGATATCGTTGGACTGGAGTTGAGTGATTCACAATCAATTTTTAGGATACCACCAATTGAGATACGTGTCCTATCAAACCCTGCTCTGCAGTTTTTAGAAACTGCATAGAGTATGTGAATCATGGGCTGCTCAGATTCTGGAGATTTGTAAGGAGTTTATGCTGTTTTATACTGACCCTATTACCCATTGGATACACAACTAATAAGCAATCATGCATAGCTAACAGATGGTAGAGTTGTAGTTGAAATTGAAGAGGTATTCTACATTTTAAACTATTACTACTGTAAAGCTCAACATAAAAATCATCAGTGATAGAGTAGATGATATAATAATGCAGAGGTCAACATATAAGCAGAGTATGAATAAAATGGGTACTTGCAAGAAGATACTATCTACAATTCATATATCAAAGCAGCGAAAGATATCTCCAACCAGAACGGCTCAAACTCAAGATCAACAAGACGAAGAGCATACTACTAGTACTAAGTCTATCACAGAGTCCAGCCTAATAAGCTTGCACAAGAGAAGATCATCTATTCAATCAAACAAGAGCATCGATGCTGATAGACCAGACTCTAGACCTTGTCGTGCAAGTTTCAAAGGTGCTAAGGATACTAAATCAAAATGGTATCATTGTCGTTGGTCAATGGTAGATGAAGAGTGTGAATCTAATGATACTGATGCCGATGCTGCCGATGGTGATAGTCTATACCATATCCTTGATGATAGTTGGGGTAGCAGAGGTACCGATGCACAAGATGAATGTTGTTTAGATATTAGTAACTCCAAACGATTATCTTTGTTGGATGTATTGTTGAAAGATGAGTTATCGTTCTTGGCAAAGAAGAGATAGTATCCGGGTTGTACTGTTGTGATGGATACTTTGTATGTTGTAAACTAAGTCATGATGTAGTAGTTATACCGCTGTTGATGCCCTTGTATTGAACAGATCAAAGAACAGTGCCGGTATCTCTCCAAATCATATCTTCCTATTCATTATCATCGCTTTCTAGTCCCCATCGTAGTCCTGTACTATCGATATTGTCAGCTACTTCACCAAAGCGTTCGTGTTGGGGATTGTATCCCTCGAATGTCTCCATAGGCACAAAATTCTCTTCCGATACTCCGAGACAAGGCATCCATTCAATTGCTTTGAGATAATCACCCCCGAAGGAAGCGTATGTCTCCCGGACAAGGCGATAGATATCAATACTATCCGCAATGGACTTGCCGAGTAAAGCCTCTGCCTCCTTATCGACACAATTCATAACACACCGACGAATAGTCTCTGGTAGGTATTGAATTTGGGATAGGGTATACCTAGAATCCTGCCAGCTTCCCATCAACATGCTAGGTGGAGGAACAGTCTTCTCTTCCTCTGATTTGTGAAGACACATAAAGCATTGCCACATATCACTAAACCATTCCTCATGTCCTCCATGCCAGGCGCTGTAATCCTCACCATCCCCAATTAGACGTCCACGGTAGGGTGAATGAGATCCAGGGGAAGTGTAACAATCATTATCAGCCCACCCAGTGAACAATAAATGGTGAATGAAGTTGTAAAATGAAGGATTGTATTCTTTGAATTGATTGATAAACACAGCCTTATCCCAATGATACATCATCTGAGGATCGATCATTGTTAGATCTGGATTCTTATCATCGAACTCATCCCCTAACACCAACCTAGCGTTAATCTTATCCCACTCGTCATAATACTCTGCATGAAAGTTGGACGTTACTTGACGGATGAATTGAAGGAGCAGCTTAGCACGTTCACGAAGAGGTTGTTTAAGAAACTTGACATCTGGATTCAACCGAGGATCTAATTTCATCAGAGCAGGTCCATACCGATGATTCTTCTTACACTCGCAACTTACATAATTGCAACCATCATCTTTTCACACGTATCACAATCAACCCCTTCATTGGAATAACAATGATCACAGAATCCCTCATCATCATCAAATCCATTCTTTAGATCCAGAAAAGATACGATAGCCTTGAAATCTGGACCGCCATTTGTTGGATTATCCATATGTGTCTTCATATCTTTTGATACTAAACGGAGGTTGGAATAGTCTGGATTTTGGATACAACTTTCATCGGTATTCCATGGAAACCAACCATTCTCAGCAACCATTTGTAAGATGGGCATATGTGAAGGTGCATCACCAGGAGGCCAACATAATTTAGATGAATCTAACATGATGTCAAATGCATTCTTCTTCTTTGCAGTGGTTACGGTATCCTTCCTTTGCCTCTTATTGGGAGACGTCCCTGACGATGATGTATCATTCATTATTATGATATATTATAATGATAGTAAGTTGGTATAGGTCTGTGGGATGTTAGTGAAATATGAGTATTGCAATGAGCTTCTATTTTTGGACATAAGATATGCTCACTTTTTTTCTTTTCACTTCGTGTAGCCTCCTCCTTCTTAATCCAAATGTACTGTCGTCTAAGACCCACACCGATAATAAAAGCGTTAATGGAAGATGTACTGACTATGATATCAGCATATGATACTCAATATCGAGTATGAAATCGTACTTTACTTTTTGTGCATATCATGTGTCATTTATTTTGACATGAATTTCAATCTATTTCTAGATGACGGTCTCAGAAATCGTATCAATCCCAATCTAACCCTTCATTCATACACTCCTTTCTTCAGGAAGAGTAGCGGAGGTTGTTACTACCGAGGCATTTTATATGACATCATCCTTTTCAATGGTGGTGGTCTAGTATCCTTGGTATCCACCTTGATTCTCCGTGCCGCCCTGCCTCCTCTCTTGCCTCGCTTTGTTGACAATCGATCCCTGCTAACCAGGCTAAGTGTACAAAGAGTAAACAGGGAGAACCCCTCCTATTGAGCATAGTATTCTCTAGTTTTATAATGGTGGAAAGTCATGATTCAAGGCAACATAATACAACAACTCTTGCATCCCCATCTTGGCATATGCTCGAGCTGCTAAACGAAATCCTTCCCCATATACACTCTCATCAGTTTCTATACAAAATCGAAAATATTGTCGTAACTTTTCATCCGATGGTATTGATTCATCTTTATTGTCAAAGGCAGTCGTAGTATCAAAGGTTAAGTTGTGTTCAATTGAATCTAATCCATCATTGAGGAAGAGATGTGCAACTAGTTGACATAATCCCTCCTCAACTCGTAGTGGTAATGGATCGGTGAATGGAAAGTTGGGATGCAACTTAATCCATGCATGTGTTGCCTCATGTGCCAATATACTAGCAGTCAAATCAGATGGCAATCCACTTAAGATGAGTATGGCCGTCACGCCCACTCCTCC
>Ga0214479_100408_pt1 | contig 25876 bp, 18 predicted proteins | sample M1_20Mar14CPVII9_5_FD_165054 | JGI IMG/M metagenome (GOLD analysis project Ga0214479, IMG submission 165054) | Marine eukaryotic communities from Monterey Bay, California, United States - M1_20Mar14CPVII9sort6BwellE14 | ecosystem: Environmental > Aquatic > Marine > Unclassified | place: USA...
GGGATGGGTGCTAGGTATAAACGGATGAGCATATAAGGATACCTAAATAGCAATCATATGCACAAAAACTCACTCTGATACTTCATCTTCACGATATGCCCCAACGATTAATAGGTTCGGTATATCACTATCCATCGAAATGCTTTGAAGTAGATCTAATGTTACCGTGACACTCCACTTGATGAACAAGAGCATAATAGAAAGGCAGGGGATGAGTATAGAAAGGAAATGCAAAAAGAAACTCAAGTCTGTATCCTCACTCACCTGTAAATCATCGATGAACAATACCAAGCCATTTAAATGAGTACACATAATCTTCAACAACTTCCTAATTGCATATTGCAATCTTGAGATTGCTTCCTTCCCGACTAAAGACTTATCATCATGTTGTCCAATCTCGTCTTTGTTTAGAGTGAATAACTTTTCACAACCGGGCAGTGCTCTAATAAGTAATGACGCATCATCTTCTGCAAATGACTGCTCAATATCATCGTGTATCTCTTTAACATTATCCCCGTCTATAATGATGCTCGTAAGTGATGCCATTGCATCCACAAACGCCGACAGAGGTAGAGATGTATTGTTTAAATCAAATTTACCCGACGTAAAGTTTATACCCATCTTTTGTGCTGGATCTCGTAATCCTTTCATAACCAATGCACTCTTGCCCGTACCACTTATACCACTTATTAATATCAATTCGGGAAATAATGTATTATTCGTACTGCTACTATTGTTACTTCCATCCTCTTTGCCCCTCTTTTTCAACTCGAGTAATTTACTTCTTAATAATTTCATATCATTTTCTCGGCCGTGTAACTTCATATTGGCTAATCGTAGTTGGGCAAGGCTGGGTACTTTGTTGTTACTCCTACCACTTCGAGCTGCTGCCGTATTGACAATTTCTGATAGTTTTTGGGTATTGATGGGTTTGGATGTTGAACCATCCGTATCTACTTTCTCGACCATCATGCTAAGAATATATTATGTATTGTTTTTCCAATCTATGCACAATGTACCTCCAATGGTTGCGATTTGTTATCTTCTGGCTATATATGATATATAATATAGGTACCATTGAGAACTACTAACAAACCATTCTTTCTCAACCCCATTATTTGGGCTAGAATACACATTAATATGATGGTTGAAGTAGATGCTCTTTTTAGAGACAATGTGAGATATCCTACCTAAACATTTCATATGACCAGCTCGTTTCTATTCTCCTACATAGAACAAGTATTGATTTGCAAGCTCGAGAATAATATAGGAAGCATGCAGCCATTTGCATTTCTCCCCACTGCAACCAAGTCACTCTCATCTCTCATATGGTCGTTTGATCGCCATTTTCAACAGTGAATATTTCGTTTACTCGCCATTTTCATCATTTTTTCACCAGTAGGTAGTGTTATGTTACAATATCAATATGACGGCAGAAACTGAGGACGATGAAGCATTGCAAGCCTTCTTTGATGAAGTGGATAAGCTATCCATCAAAGAAGATAGCGATATACAATCCTCGGTCGCCGCCGCTACAGACAAAGATACCGAAGAAATCAAAACACCCAAACGAGATGATGTCGTGAATACCAACTCCAAGAATGAGAAGCAGCATGTTATTGCAAATGCTAAACATAATCAAAAGGCATGGTCAGAATTTAAAAAGTTGGATCTAAATGATAATACTGCCGGCGGAAGCGGTGGTAGTGATAAGAAGATATCATTTCAGATCAAGTCGAGTACCAAAGATAAGAAGAGGAAAAAGAAGAAGGATAAGCTACCGCCAAACAATGTTGATACGACGAATAATACAACTAACACGATCTTACCAATCAATGATTCATCAATAATATCACTTGATTGTCCATCATGGACGTTAATTATCGATACCTGCTCCCTACTACAACAAAACGGTATACAATCCATCCATCAACTAATTGAATTAGCAAAGTTTGCAATAACAAACAATACAAACCAAACTACTAACCAATTACATACACCGTTATATGAACCAATCAGTATTGTTATACCATATGTAGTTTGGGGTGAATTAGATTACCAGTCCAAGAAGATGAACAAGAATAACTCATTGGAAGAAGGGGAAGTTGAAAAGAATGAGACTAATGCATCCATAGCTAGAAGGGCTACACGAATGGTACGTGATGAATTGGAATTATCACAACAGATTAATAGTAGAGTAGATGTACTATCAAGTAGTATATCAAACAATATAGTACCAAGAAGTAGTGGTGTCTTATATTCACAATCAATTGTAGAATCAAATGCGGCGGCTGATAAGTATCTATCCAAGGAGATACAATCGACGAATGATGATTATATCTTGGCATGTGCATTGATGGAGAATGAAAAGTACAAGCAAAGCAATACATTTGGTACCATGGGTAGCAGTGGTAGTAGTACAGGAGGTGTGGTTGTCATCACATTAGACAATAATCTTTCATGTAAGTGCCTTGCTAATGAATTGAAAGTACATTCTCCATCGACTTTTGTCGAGTATTATGAGAAGAGAATGGAGTCATTGAAACAACGTGCTGCTAGTAGATTAGCTTGATCCTTTAGTGTAGGTGTAGGTTACAGAGAAGGTTAGGATATGCAATAGTGCATATCATATGCACACTTTTAGTGGATAGATAGGAAACGGAATACTAACAACTAATTTATACCCGCCACATATCAACCAATAAACTACCTTTCAGTACCTACCCATGGAGATTGTGATGTGCCGCAGATATTCTATTACTATGGTCAACTGCTGCCGGGAAACCTGCTCGATATAACTTGAGGAAACTGTAATAGTCATAAAAGAGATCAGTCATGTTCTCTTCATTCTTCAATCTCACAGACATTGCAAGAGCACCACCAAACTCAACACTTTTCATGATCAAGAAAGGACCAAAGGAAAAGTTGTTGATTGGACTATTTGGATGTTTCAAGACATCTTCCCCCTGAATTATCCTGCTAAGAAGCAGGTAATCAGAGACAAGCCCAGCTTTCTCCAGATCTTGAATCAACTTTAGTGCTTTGAACAATGCAACCTTCCACATTCGGAACATGGCCGGTTTACCTTCCCAATACTGTTTGATTGTGTCTTTATCAAACTGACCTGACACCCAATTTACTGGAGGATAGCTGTCAGGAAAGCACTCGGTGTATAAGGAGTGAAATGCCATACCATGAACAAACAATGGGTCTTCCTGGCTCATCTCATGTCTCCTTGTCACACTCTTTACAAGTATTGAATTGTTGATGACTGTAAAAGCAGTATCTTTCAACTGCCGCAGCCCTACTTGATTACCATCATCATCATCAATCGATAAGGCCAGTTCCATGACATCTAAATCCAATGAGTACTTGAAGAATCTCTCAGTGAATCCATCCTCACTCCCTTCGTCGTCTAGAAGATGGCAGACTTGGTCAAGTATCCTCTTCTTGATCAATCCACAAATATTATTATCTCCCCGTAAAAGAAATCTTGCAATTTGAAAGTCAGTTGTGAACCAAAACTCAATATCAAGCAAATTGAATGGCTTGGACAACACAGATAGAATCCTCTTGAAGGACGTGGGGTCCATCTTACCAATTCTGTTCATCAATGAAGGGAACAATTGTACGGTTATATCATCCTTATATGATGGTCGGTACCCCGATATGATGGTGTTGATCTCTGATACAAATTTCTGTAGCGCTATTGTTGAACTATCACTTGTATTATTGATATAATTGGTAAGGGCATTCTCAATCGTATCTCTTGATGAAAGATGCAAACAAAGACTGGGCAATCCACTACCGATTACAATTCGTCGGGTACGTTCCACATTTGCATATCTTTTACATGTTAGTTCAAGTTGAACAACATCTTTGGGTGATAAATAACTGTATATGTTGTCCATGATACCGTCTTGATCACTAATAGCACTAATGGTACCAACTTGCTTTGTTCTATCACTATCACACAGTTTGAATTTATATAGAGGATTAGTGTGAAAGGATTCTGCTGCCGACGAGTTATTGTTCAGCTCTGCCTCGATCTCTGCTTGAATCTTTTGACATTCTTTACTTTCTTTTTCAGTTGTATCCTTACTTATTGCTTTGTATATTGCCACCTGTGCCTCCTCGTATTTTCCCTGGGCCATAAGGGCAAGTGCACGACGGCAGAATGATTTATACCAGCCAGGACAAGCAAGACAGGCATCGTCGGCATATTGCAATGCCTCCTCTTTACGATCCTGTCGTAAACATATCATGGATAGATTGCTGCATACCTTACCAATTTCATTACCAATCTTAAATGCCCATTCAATTTGATGCATCGGTGCCGTCATATCCCTCTTATCTTCAAGCATACCCTTTGCATGTAGATATAACTTCTTGGCTTCATCTAACTCCCCCCCTCGGAGGGCATTAGCTGCCCTGTTCTTAACACCCCAATACTTAGATTTTGCCTTTAATATTGGTGGAAGATCTCTCTCCTTTCTCCTTGCTAATATGGTATCCCTACTAATATTTGGATTGGATAACACCTCCTTCTCTTCGTTAATCGTTTGAGCCATATCGATACAAATGCAAGACGTATCCACACAATGTTTTAAGATTGATTTAAGACCTGCATCATGACATTGCAATACGCCCTGAATTCCATTTAACAGACTACGGCCGGGAGTATCATCATCTTCTCGATTAATCTCCTGAATAATTCTCGTAGCTCCATGGTTCTGTAGATGTTCTAACATTATTGATCTAAAGAGAAACTTTCTAACAAATGTAAAATCCTCATTTAACCAAGCGTCAACTGCCAAAGAGGCATAGAACTTTTTGCTACCAATCTCACCCAATGCAAAATGAAAGTTATCAACCAATGTATTGACATTGATCGTTATACTAATGCCATTCGTATATTGTTATTATTACCTTGGCCACCCATATCAATCAGTGCATCCAATGGTGTTGTTAGTTGAGCAAATTCGGTAGACTGCTGAAACCAAGGAGTTTCCTGATGGTCCGTTTGTGCTGGTCCTCCATGACGACAATTCTGGATTGACTGTTCTAACCGTCGTATCTCGGCTAGTGCTGCTGCAGTATTATCACTGTTGTCCATGGTAACTTATTAATAGGGGTTCTGATTTTTGTGCTCTGATAAATACTCAGCAGTTCTCTGAGAATAATGATGGTTTATTGGCAACGAATCTCTTATGAACTACAACCAAACTTTGTATCCAGGCTTCGTAGAAGGCTAGAGCTCTACGATATCTTGGGCGGCTAATTTTTGATGAACTCTTTATGTCGTAAAAACGACGGTATCCTCTTATGAGAGTAGTTTTGTGAAATTTTGTGATTAGGTTAGGTAGACTCTGGATTGGATTAAGGAGACGTCAGTATGTCGACTGTCAATAATTGTCGCCGCGGCGTCCTCTCCATACGCAAAATGAAGCGTCTAATACCATCATCATTAATAATAGTAGCTATACTACTAGTTACCGAGAGACGGTGTCTAGTGGCTGACGCATTCGCAGGACCAAAGAGTAGAAATAGAAGCACAAAAACACATCAATTTTCATTGCAAAGAATCAATCATCAATCGGCCTTGTTCTCTGCATCCTCGTCAACAGATGATAGCGACACATCTAATAATGATGACACATCAAATGCATCAAAAAGAGAAATGTTAAAATTTGCAATACCAGCATTAGGCATATACCTCACCAATCCATTACTATCCAATATTGATAATGCATTCGTCGGTCGGACAGTAGGTGCATTAGGTTTAGCAGCACTGTCACCGGCAACACTCTGTATCGATCAGGCATTATATCTCTTTTCATTCCTAAGTCGAGCTACTACCGGATTAGCATCACGTGCATATTCATCAACAACTAACAAATCAGAGAAGGAAGCAAAGGATAATATGAAGAATGCAGCATCACCAGCATTTAGTGTATCAATATTCTGTGGTGTATTACTATCATTATTCTATACATTCAATGCATCCAACATATTAAGTATATTAAATGTTGATAGTACGTTATATAAATCGGCAACCAGCTATATACATTATCGTGGTATAATTAGTTGGGCGGCAATGAGTCAGGCAGTGTTACTAAGCTTATTCATGGTGGCTAAAGATGCAATTACACCACTTAAAATTATAAGTGCCGCGGCTATATTGAATGTAATTGGTGATGCTTTGTTTTGTGTTGGATTTAAGTGGGGTTGTGGCGGTGCCGCTGCCGCTACTTCTATAGCTACATTACTTTCATCTGCTTGGATGGTAGTAGCATTAAAGAAACGAGATATGATGCCATCTTTGAAGATACCAACAAGGAAGGAATGTAGTTCGTTAATGGAGTTCACTGGTCCTTTATTGGCCATTACATTAACAAGAATGGCAGGGTTTATTAATATGCAAAAGACTGCCATGACATTGGGTACAGAGTCATTAGCTGGGTATCAATTGGTTATGAATTTACTTACATTCTACTTGTTATTCGGGGAGCCATTAAGTCAATTAGGACAAACAAAGTTACCTGCCTTGATTGACGGGGATAAGACAAAGGATGCCATGGCTACATTTAAAAGTATAATGATTATATCAGTTTTCGCTGCGGCGGGTGTTGGCGGGATTGCATATCTAACCGCCTTACTTGGGCCTGGACTCTTCTCGTCAAATGTGGCTGTACAACAAGTTGCAAAGTCCACGGCGCCAACATTATTCTGGGCAGTTGCTATGACAATTATGGGGATAGCAGTGGATGGTACCATGATGGCAAGTCGTGATTTTGGATGGATGCTTGGGTTAGGCTTATCAAGCTTTGTAATGCAAGCAAAGTTACTTACATATTGTCATAGTGTTGGAGATATAGTTCGAACGTTTACATTACGATTGGGTACATATACAGTGTTCTCAACGGCACGGGCATTACTTGGGTTTGGTAATATAGGCATGGCTATTCGAGGAGGGGAGAAAGAGGAGGATGGTGGTAGATAGTGTATGAATGATAATGAAGGGAGCAATCTCCAGCTAGCTAAAATACATGCTATTGATACTTTGAATTCCAAAAGAAGTTATGAATTATAGTCAATATAGTCAGCTGTATATATATATATATACAGCTGACTCCACATACAAGAGAAGTAGGGATAAGTGAACACTTTGTGCACAATACAATATGCCACATACAAGAGAAGTAGGGATAAGTGAACACTTTGTGCACAATACAATAATTAGCTCGGCGATGCCGAGTCAGGGAGATCCGCTCTAGAGTTGTTAATTAAGTATCTCGCTAATTCATCCCGAAAATATCCCCTATCCCGATAATCATCCCGGGAGGTAACTATATCCCGTTAAATCATCCCGATATATCCCGATAATGAATTTTCGGGATGTAAACTAGCGGACTTCCTGGCTGTGGAATGGACTTTCTATTTTAGCGACTGAACGGGCATCATGTTCTGCAATTATTTTCTCCTTGCTAGTTGCAAGGCTTTGCCGACAATCAAATGACACCGCCGCTGATGGCCTATTAGTTCTCAATACTATATAAAGATGTCGTCTAATATACAGGAGGGTAACTACTCATCTGATAATGAGTGTGGCGAATGCCAGGCAACACAGAATTTACCTGCTGATTGTTGGGCTAGAGTATTGGATTGTAAGTTGTTTATTTTCTCTATTGCAATACACTATTCTTTGCTATACTTCTTTGTGTTTGTATACTAACATATTCCTATTCTATATATTTAAATTCCAGACGCATCATCTAGCATGCGGCGCCACATGCCGTTCGATACTACATGATGCTCTTCCACTCTTGAAAGAATTACGCATTGATAAATCATCCCAAATGAATTTAGCTGTTGCATCTCGATTCCGTGATATCAAAGAAATACATATTAATTCACTCTTTGAATTGTCAATAGAAGAAGAGGGTACCGATGATGAGTATAAAGATATGTCTATCGATTTCGATACTAAAACTAGCTTGGTGCCATTTCTTGCTAAATTCAATTCGTTAGAACGGGTAGTGTTTGGTATTAAAGATAATGATGGCAATGATATTGATGGTATATCTCCTGCAGATTGTTATTTTTATGAGGGGGATGAAGGCTATCCAAACGAGGGTGTCAGGGAAACGATGCTAGTGTTATTAGATAGTATTAGCGGGGCATTTAGGTGCGGAGCTTTGCAAAAGAACATGCAGATTAGTGGATTATGTTGCCCTGATACTACGGATAAGAATGGTATGCGTGGAAACAACTGTCGTATTTGTACAAGAGCATGTAAACACTTCCCTCTACAATCGGTAGTTGAGTTTGAATGCCGAGGAACGTCATCAAACAGTGCCCTCTCTTTGAGAAGTCATGGGTTAGATGTATGTTTAGAAAGAGCCAAGATTGATAGTCTTTGCGAAACCCGACCGGGAGGGAAGGAGCTACTAAGATCCGACAAACGTTTGTTATATCTATTGGGTAGGGGCAGGAGGTATATCATCCCTTCCAATGATGATGGGGAAGAGGACGTACAGAAGAAGGCATTACACATTGTTAAATACCAACAAGAAGAATTAGATGAGATTAAGAGGGTTATCAATTACGCCGAATTAGATGTCAAGAAGTTGTCTATAGAATCAGTATCGAATGCAATTAAGAGCTCATTTGCAATGAATAATGGTATGACACCCTCGGACGATCAATGTTACATATCGGATTCGTCTCTCGGTTATTTAAATAACAACCTTGGCCTCCCGATCAATAAGGAAGACTTTGAGAGGCCATTGATTGAACTAATGGGGCATACACAGCAAATAGTATGGGTATTGAATCAATGTGATTTATTAGTGAATGAAGACGGTACCATAAAAGAACGTGATTTACATAAAGATATCGAATTAGATTGTTTAAGACTCGTCCGTCGATTCCTCGAGGTAGAAAGTAATCCACCCATCCAGCAAATGACAAAAGCAATACCCACCCTGACTAATAAGTTAGATAAGGGCTTTGAATACAAAGTTGAAGCGGTGACGTCACTACAGCATATTCTTACGAAAGGCACCACAGATCAACGTAAGATGATCGTTGATGAGGGGGCTATTACAAAGTTTAGTCGGCTGTTAGATTCTCCAAACATTTCTATTGCCAAACTTGCATTGCACGTCTTGGTCGATATCACTGCCAAAGGAACAGCCGATGACATTAAAACAGTAGCAGAGACTGGTGCAATCAATAGTCTAACGAGGTTTCTTGATAAAGACGATGATAGTATTACCAAGAATTCATTACTATTACTTGTTACCACAAAAGATCACATCAAAGATGGAACACAGGCAGCATTACTTCCGAAACTTGTCAAAATGATAAAAGATTCAACGGACACACTTACACATTGTTCAATCCTTCTACGTAAAGTCCTCGAGACCAAGAAGCAGGAACGGATTCAAAAAGTGATTGATTCGATAGTACCAAGTCTGATAGAGATGATGACATCAACCCAAGGAGATGGGATAGTGCAAACAAATGTATCACATGTTATGATCAACCTTTTATCGGGAACAAAGGAGCAAGTTGATATGCTTGTAAAGGATACTGACTTGCTTCATCAATTGGTTAGTCTCATTAAGTCTGGGCACAAGGCTCCTCCAAGAAGAGAGCAGCCAACCAGTGATATGCAGCCCAATTCTTCTCTACCCTCCGCCCGTTCACCTAATAAATCAAACATCAAGCGTACGGTTATTCGTCTTCCACATAATGGCCCATTAGGTTTAACGATAAAAAAGAGTGAGGACGGAAGCACCATTATCACAGGAGTTGAGGAGGGAGGACAAGGAGAAAAGTACGGCTGTCGTGTGGGTGAGGTTCCTGTAGTGATATCCAAGGGGAAGGCAACGAAGATCCCTTACGAAGATTTCATTCAACAGGCACAGACTTCTCGTCGTCCTGTGGTATTCAGTGTTCTGAGACCTGTCAGCCATGATGAGGGAAAGAACAATCAAGCAGCTATGTCCTCTACCCTCTCAATGCCCAAGTCTACTACAAAATCTATTGAGCGTATCGATATGGGATCATCATCGGCGGCGGCGTTTAGTAGTCATCTTCTCAAGAAAGCAATATCAGCAGTAGGTAAAGTTGCTAACATGGCCACTGAGTATCGGGATCTACTATTACAAATGGGTATTATGGAAAGTCTGATGCATGTGCTCGACAATAAACCTCCTCCACACATTACCAAGGCAGTAGCATGGTCTTTTGAACAGTTCTGCAGCGGAAATCCTGTAGACTTTGACACATCTCAGGCATGGTTGAAAGTTATACCCCAACTTTTCTTGAGTAACGATGCAGAAGTATATACACACGCTTGCGAGGCACTGTTCCGTATCCTTAGTGGTCTGAAGGAGGACGAGTTGAATCAAGTAATAGAAACGGGGCTTGTTGACGTAGAATGTTTGCTCAAGAAGTTACCATTCGTTCCAAGTGTTCAACAGGCTGCATTCAAGTCTATTCATCAACTTTCAACTGGAGATGATGTATGTATCAAGGCCATCCTTGATCACAATGGTATGGATTGTATCTCCAGGACATTGTCATTGTTCAGCACAGATGAGTCTCAGCAAGAACTTGCTTGCCAAGCCCTTCTTTCTCTCCTTTCTCACGATGAGGGTTTAGTTCAGACTGCAATCGATAACAATGTTCAACAGGGATTGCTACAGATGCTGGACAAAAGTTGCTTCTTTACACAGGAGCAGTGTAGCAAGAAAATCAAAAAGCTAGCGTTGACTAACATTCATCAAATGACAAAGACTCGAGACTCTACTCAAATCAAGCGCCTTGTGGCCAGTTTCTGTATTCAACAGCTATGCGGTGTTCTTACTGACGACTGTGACATGGCCATCCTAGCTCTCCAGTCCTTGAGCGATATACTCAAAGTTGGTAAGGATGAAGAGATGAAGAAGAAAAAGACAGAATTTGGACACCAGATTCCTTCAAAGAGTGTACGGGAGACTGAGAAGAAGCTTGATATGCTCATGAATGAAATCAAAGACCTCGAACAACAAGATGCATGTGTAGTGCTTCTCCAGCAAAAGAAGGCATGGCTCGAGTTTCATATTCAAAACGAGCGTGTAACGTCTATTTCTAAGGCCATTGAGGTGTTAAAACGACAGCAGAGTGAAACTATGACCAGCTTTGAGTCCATTAAAGATGATGTTTATGTAAAGAGAGACGAGACAATGAAGTGCTTCGAGAAGCAGATCAAGAGCGCGGAAGGTGGGCTCAGTTCAGCTCAAACCAAACTAGAACTGCTTGAGAAGGAAGCCAAGAAGGGTGCACACCCTGTCGATATCTGGGCCAAGAATGATCTCTCTGCCGAACTAGAGCTTGTAACGAAGGAGTTAGAAAGAGCCACTGTGAAACTTGAGTCGATGAGATCTACCCGGAGTGATAGAGGGAAAAAGACTATTCGAAGTACCTGTACTAACGATGTGAGTGCTGCGTACGCTACACTTGGAGCTGAGATTGGACGGTTGTTCGTCCAAGATGGTACTCGACCTGAAAAAGAGAATGATGTCCCAAATGTTCAGAATGTCATCAGAGGCAGAGGAAAGATGAAGACACTTCAATCCAGACGTCGGGCAATGCGGAAGAAAGTTATGAATGGCAAGCCTTAGAAGTACTGAAAGTTATGGCTCTGGGGGTTGACAATTGAATTGACAACCTCAAGTTAAATATCAATATTCAATTTATGTGCACCCTTCTCTACTTATACCTAGACTGTAGAAGTGAATAGAATCTAGTACCTAACATAGTTCAAACATGAACACATCTTGTGCACAAAATCAGTACCATCATTATAGCGTTCTATTGTTAATATTAGGTGATATCCTACTTCAGACCGTAACATTAAAGGCTTCATTCTGTGTGTATAACTCAAGAGACAACATGTTTTGGTCATCTACCTACAATATGAAGAGTCGAGTATGCAGGTTCGGTATCTCATTAATGAGTATGGTTGCTTTGCAGTCTCTGTATGTTTAATGTTGAGATGAATGGCTGCAAATATCTAGCAGGTAGAATACGACAACGTTTGTCTATACCATCAACTTTGTTGCCAGATTGTGTAGGGTCGAGTGTTAGAAGAAGTAGTAGCTTTGCTGCAACATCATTGACGAATGACCATTCAATTGCAAAACGAAGAAGATGTTCTACCTCTCAATCATCTTACATTCATATACACCGGTATAATAACATACATCAACATCTGAGATTGCAGTACTTCTCAACATCAACTACAAACGCTGAAATTGATGATGGCGGAGAAGAAGAGTTAAAGTTGATATCAATAAATGATCATTTAGATGAATTGCAACATATACCATTGGAAGATGTTCGTAACTTTTGTATCATTGCACATGTGGTACGTTTTGTTTATTCATATGTTTTATGTATACCATGCTTCTGCTGGCTGTGCATTTTGGCTGCTTTTGTGGTATACTGATGATTATACTTTTGTGCACATCATGTGTACTTTTTTAATGTTCGCATCTCATACACTTCTTCATTCTTCTTTTGCTAACACACATACTCAATATATTGCATGTAGGATCATGGCAAGTCAAGTTTAGCATCTCGAGTATTAGAATATACTGGAAATCTCGGTAAAGAACGACAATTGAATGCATATCAAGTTGGTAGTGAAAGTGATGATAAAAGTAATAACACATTAGAAGATGACAAAACAGCTACCTCCTCTTCGCCATTAGAAACATCAACAAACGACAACTCAAACGAATCAACAACAACGAAGGATGCAAAAGAAGAAATAACACTATTAGACACCCTAACAGTAGAACGTGAACGTGGTATAACAGTAAAAGCATCAGCAGCATCAATGCTCTACCATGCTCCCTCAATCTCAACAAATTCTTCTGGATATATATTATTAAACATGGTCGATACACCTGGACATGCCGACTTTGGTATGGAGGTTAGTAAATCTTTAGATTCAGTGGAGGGTGCTGTGTTGTTGTTTGATGCTGCGCAGGGTGTGCAGGCACAGACATTGAGTGTTTATGATAAGGCGAAAGGTATTGGTAAACAGAGATCAAGGATTAATAATAAAGGTGGTTCTAGTAGTTCACGAGAAGAGGGTATTGAACAAGATAAGGAAGAATCATCATATAATTCAGATGCCAATAAGGCAATATCAGGAGGTATAGAAATATTACCAGCATTGACCAAGGTTGATATGCCATCATCACGTCCGTTAGAAGTGGCACTGGCGGTGTCTGATTTAATGGGGTTTGATCCAGATGAGATATTAAAGACTTCGGCACGTACTCGTATTGGTATTAAAGAGGTGAGTAGTAGATTTGTGTGCATGTGTACTTTGTATACCAACTGACTCATATCATATACTTTAATTCTCTTCCCAGTTGCTTGATTCAATTTGCAAACGAGTTCCTCCACCACAACAACTTCCCGATGACGATGGAGAGATAATACGTGCCAAAGTTATCGATTCATGGTTTGAAACGAAACGAGGTGTTATTGCACTTGTTCGTATATTATCAGGTACACTAATAGAAGGGGATAGAATATCAATAATAGAACCAGCATCATATGACATGATCGCCGAGGGAAATACTACACATAAAGTTGGGAAGGATACATATTCAACTCAAGAGATTGGTATAGTCTTACCGCATCGGATACGTACTGGTAAATTGTCGAGAGGTCAAATGGGGTATGTTATTGCCGGTCTACGAGATCCAAGAGAAGCACGGCCAGGTGCAGTCATGTCATTACATAAAACAATACCGACTCTAATCGGTAATGAACCAATGGTACTCCCCCCTTCGGTATCAAGTGGTCAACATTCAGTACTTTATGCATCCGTACATCCATTGGAAGGTTCAGGATTTGATGAATTGTTTGGTGCCGTGTCTAGATTGGCCCTATCTGATGCTGGATTAGAAATTACACAAACTGCAGGATCGAGCAGTGGAAGCGGAGGAGGACCGTTTCTAGGGCCTGGATTGAGGGTTGGGTTTCAAGGACTTTTACATGTTGAGGTATTCCGTCAACGATTAGAAGATGAATTCAATCTAGAGGCTGTGGTGACTCCACCAAAGGTGCCCTATACTATTAAATATCTCCCAAGTAAGAACAATCAACGATCAGCTGACTTACCTGCCGAGGTAGTAATAGAAGACTTGATCGATTGGCCAGAACAAGGTCTTCGTTTCAAGGTGTTAGAACCAATGGTAGATGTTCGTGTCCTAACACCAATGGAGTATGCGGGCAATATAATGGAATTGATAAAACGAAAACGTGGTACAAAGTTAGATACAAAACCAATAGATGAACACACATGGCAAATCAAATCTGCCATGCCTTGGGGTGAAGTGGTAATAGATTTCCATGACGAGTTGAAGAGTACATCGGCTGGGTATGCTTCTTTCGATGTATCTGAAGCTAATCCGGCACAGCAAGAAGCCAATCTGTGTAAAGTGGATATCATGCTAAACAGTGAGGTCGTCGACCCTTTATCTTTCGTTTCTCACGAAGATGTGGCAAGAACTCAGGCAAAGGTTGTATGTGAGAAGCTACAATCTGTATTACCAAGACAACAATTTGTAACTGTCATCCAGGCCAAGGCTCAGGGTAAGATTATAGCATCAGAACGTATTCAAGCATATAGAAAGGATGTGTTGACCAAGGGAAGTAAGAAGGTAGGAGGAGGAGACATAACGAGGAAGAAGAAGCTATTAGAGAAGCAGAAGAAGGGTAAGAAGAGGCAGCAGTCAACAGGGAAGGTGACACTAAGTCAGGCGGCCTTTAGGGCTGTAATATCTAGATCTAGTTAATCTTAAATTGCTAGGATACAAAGTTATATTGCTATCTCACTATACTATTCAGATACTAAACTGAAACATCTCTTGCATACTCGGCTCTTGTATAGGTAGACGACTAAAACATCTAGTATGACCGAGATTTCAGATTTGTGCACAAGAGATGTGTTCACTTTTCTACTCCTTGAACACTTGAATGGTCTACCTTACTCTTCAAGAAATGAACTCATCAACCTCCTCTTCCATGAACTCATCGATTTCCTCTTCAATATCAATGGTTACAGCTCTGTCCTTGGTTGACAAAGAACATTCATCAAGAACGTCTTTTGCAACAACTATGTCCTTGGCAGATAAATTATCTCCATCAAGAAAGCTATCCAAATGTTTTGGCCAGTTGATATCTATAACATCAAGATCTTCGACGATATCCACAACTAAGTCCATTTCCCCCGAATCCCAAGGGTTAGCAAAGAATGGAGTTTTAGGGTTCTCTGAAAGTTGATAAGTCACTGATCCAAGAACACGCTCCTCGACTTTACTATTACTCGTGACCTCCGATGTTAGGGCAACTTGATTCATGATACTCTGTTCATCCACATAACTAGGTTTCAAAGCATATGATAAACGGCGGCCCAATACTTTACGCAGTCCGGAGATAGATAGTGTCGGCGAAATTCTAGCCACGATGGGGGCATCACTGACAACCTTCCATGAAGTCGTTAGCGACTTATCAACCACATTCTGTCGGATTTGTATTTGAACTATGATGGGGTTCATCTTTTTCTCCTTGCTTTCCAGGCAAGATTGCATGCTTTGTCGACTGACCTCTTCCTTTACCTTATCAAGTGGATACATTTGATAAGCATATGTAACGTCGCTGTCCTTTATACAGTCGATTGAAGAGTCCATATCGTCGAGAAACTTCCACACCTTATGAGAATAATACAAATGATTCATTAGATAATAAGAAACCACATGAACATGTGAATTGACCTTTGACTTACCTTCTGAAAAAAGATATCTGCAAATTGAACATCTTCTTCCTTCAACCCTGCCTTGGACAAGCCGTAGTGTCTCCGAGCCATCTCCACGATAGATGTTCGTAACTCCTTCATTTTTGAATCTTTACATAGCCTGATAGTAAACTCTGTCTTCTTTTTACTTGAACTCAACGGGACAAACACTACTTTCATATCTCTTGGAATCACAACACTCTTGAATAGCTGCCGAATCCCCTCCTCTAATCGGGAAATATCAGTCCTTCTATCACTAGACATACGTTCGTCTTTTGTGGACTTTAGACGAAGTGTTGTTCTTTCCATTGCAACATCAAGACACCGCATGCCTTCTGTGAGACCAGTACTATTGACTATCTGTTCACTCCATTCTTCGTATCTCGTATCATTTGATGCATTGATCAGAAGCCGTTCAACTTTCGTTTGTGCACCTCGAAGTTCTCGTTCGATATTGACAATCTGGGCATCAAAGCACTTCTTTGTCTCATCTTCCTTATCACGGAGCAATTGGCTAAAAGGTACATGTACAGAGATGAAAGTAAGATGATGTGTAGTGATGATAAATCAGGCAAGACATATGATGTGAACACTTACTATGCCTTCCCCAAGGGCGTGTCTGCTCTTGCTTGAGCTACTTTGTCACCAAAGGATTCAGATCGTGTTAATGCCTGCTGCTGTTGATCTTTCATCACTTCAATAGCACCAGCCAAAGATTGAGTCTTCTCATTTTGGATTTGAAACTCTAACCATGCCTTCTTGCTCTGTAGCTCTGTTAGATGCCTAGTTTCCTTATCAATTAGTTGGATCTCATCCGTAAAGTTGACAAGTTTACTTTTGATCATCTGAATTCTAGAAAAAGTTGTAGAATCTTCATCCATTACACTACTTAGATCATCTCGTCCAGCCTCAAATACATCTCTCAGAGCCGTTAGGGCCATGCCAGCAATATCACAACCTGAGGTAAGTAGACCACAGAAGCAGTGGATGCAGTCCTGACTTACTAAATACTTGATTTGTGTATTACTGGCAGTGTTTGTCATATGAAGTATGACTTTTAGAGCATGCTTCTTGTTAGGACAGTAACCTCCCAACATCTTTAATAGACCAGGAACGGCATCATTATCAATTGCAGTTTGTATCTGATCCGTATTATTGGCAAGGATATTGCACATGGTGTGACACAATAGTTCACGATTGGTCTCATCGTGAAAGTATAGTAACTTGGTGATACGTGCCATTCCACGATTGAGGGTGATAGCTTTAACATCACCCACTGATGAGATGAGATGGATCGTCTTAATGGCAGCAGTCTTTACCGATTGGTTGACATGGGGTACAAATTTGAGCAATTGCTCAACTAATTCTGAGCCAATCAATTGATTCAATTCATCCAAGGTATCCACTCCATTAATAAAGTTCATATTAGTGGCAAACTTGAGCTCCTCTCCCGACAATCCACTCAAGATGTGATACACTGCCTCACAAGAGTTGGTAACAACACTCTCATTTTCATGTACCAAGGCCTTGTTTAGGACACACAAAGATGCCTTTGTTGTTGCAGAGTCCATTGGATTATCTCGGCAGCACTTGGAAAATGTTTCAGCAGCGGCCTTTACTATACTAATATCCGAACTAGTGTTTCCTATTATCCGGAGAAGAGACGTAACTAATCCAGCTTGACATAAGCGGTGACGATAACCATCAGCCTTATCTGCAATCCTTCCCACAACTAAGATCGTCTTCGATGAGATGTCAACGTCTGACGAGGTCACAAGGCTGATCAATAGATCAAGTACTCCTGCCTCCTTCAAGAGAACTTCCGCTTGTTCCTTTGTACCATCTAGTAAACTAATCATAACATGTTGCAAATCTAGCTTCACCACATCATCGTTGGCTAATTGTAATACATCTAATAATGTTGGTATGGCCTTCAATTCAATCATTGATTGGATAGGAGGTTTTGTACCCTCAAGGACTTTACGAAGTAACACCGAACAGTTATTCAAGTATTCTATCTTGTCATTAGATTGGTTTGTCTGGTAATTCCAATAGAAGAATTTGTATGATTTCATCATACGAATAAGATGAGGAAGAAGTGATTCGTATACTACTGTTGTTTTGATGTGATCTTTTGCTGCAACAAGTAATCTCAGTGCACCCTCAACACAATCATCGTGCCTCGAATCAAGAAGATTAATCAGACTAGGTATCGCCCCAGCGTCGGACATGGTCTTGATGTCCTCATCATTCCCCTCGGGAGGCAATACCAATTCTACAAGCGTAAGTACCATGACCTTGGTAATACCATCGTTGGCAGAATCTAACAACTGGCTGAATCTTGTAATACCCACTTTATCCTTGACATTGTAGGAAAGGAATGTATTCCTTAGAATACTCAGCATGGAGCTTGCCGCCTCCACAACAAGTGCATCATCAAAGTTGTCGTTATCCGCAAGTAGATACTTTGCTAGAAGGGGTATAACGTCTAAGTCAACCATACACCGGACTGTTTGTTGGATGGGTGGATTACTTTCTATTTCAAGAAATTGGCGGATGAGCTGCAGACAATCTAATTCGATATCTTCATATTCCTTATCTTCTTCATCATCACTATCCTCATCGTCATCATCCGTATTGTCATTAAACCTATTTGTTAATACCAGTACTAACTGTTGCATATTCCCCATTAGATCGGTCAACGGCCTCTCGAAGTCTTCTCGGTCAATGGGTAAACCGATTTCATTCGTCAGATAATCAAGAGATGATACCGATATATAACGATGGCTCTTTGGAGGGATTGAACTATCCGATCTATTATCTACCGCAAATGAACCCATTATAGCCGTCGATATCGTGCTCATTGATAGTTTCTTGACGTCTAATTCGGCATATTCAATCACTCTTTTAATCTCATTTAATTCTTCTTGTTGGTATTTAACGATATGCAGTGCCTTGTGTACACCCTCTTCCCCATTTCCAATTAAATATCTTCTCCCACTGCTCAGCAACCGAAGAAGACGTTTATGAGAACGTAGCACCTCCTTTCCTCCCGGCCTACCTGCGATAATGCTTTCGATCTTGGCCCTTTCGAGACATACATCTAATCCAAATATCCTTTCAGATCGAGCGTTACTATTAGATGAACCGAGGCACTCAAATTCAACAACACTTTCCAATGGGAAACTCTTGCATGCCCGTATACATGTCTCACAGTTATTAGTACGATCCCGATTACCATTATGATTGTATGCATCCGGACATACCAATCCAGATATCTTTAGACTCTTAGGCAAACTCCCACATCTGTATCCTCCACTTAGCATATCAATAAATCCCAACAAGCTTTCCCTCTCTCCTTCATTGGGGTACATTTCATCTCCTTCAAATATGTTTAATAGCGTAGGAGAAAAATCTTCAATAACATCTCCATCCTCATCCTTGCCACCGAAATGAACTAACTCTAACTGATTAAACTTTGCCAAGAAAGGCAATATCCTGATTTTAGATTCAAAGTCTATCAAAATTTCAGTATATTCGTCATCACCCATTCCCTCATTTTGAACTATTGTTGATAGTAGTGAGTTAATACGAATGTCCTTAATATCCCGGAATCGGGATGCCACCGCTAGGTTCATTTGATATGATTCATCAATACATATACTTTTAATGAGTGGCATAACTTCATGTAAAAATTGTTTGGATACGGCACCGCACTCCAAAGTTGTCTCGAATGGGACAACTAATTTAATGAGATAAACCGTAACGTAATGTATTGTATTTCAACAGTAAATCCATAATGTACCGAGTAAGGGGTGTATTGTAATTGTATATTATATTGTTAATAATCCCCAATCATTAAATTAGTTACACCAGCCATGAAAATTATTATAATATTTATAAGTGTAGATCGTGTCGGGGCGGTTTAGGTATATATTGTCAACATATAGAAGGTGATTATAGATATAAATATTAGTATACAGTATACGAAACGGTATAAATCAATATATACAAACCCTCCTCATAAAGAATAACAAATCACATGCACCAACTTTGGAAAAACTTCCACTTACATTCCAAAACATGAGCCAACAGTTGAGAGGGTAATTCGATTTCCTCCGTAGGACGTAAACGTTTACCCACACGTTCTTCGGGTGGTATACCACCCCGTTTATTTGATGCCGTCTCTTCGATATCCATCGTGTACTGTGGCATAATAACGTTAGGTCGCTAATCAGTCCCATTTCGAAAAGTGCCATGTGGTCTTTGAAGAACGTGTACTGTCGTTTGCAACAACCGTATACACTCAGCCATATCTGGAAGGAATCGTATGCTATGATTACTGATATCGTACGCTCCTATTTCAATAAGTAATGGTCCATAAGTTATGCAGTGGTATGCTAATCCTAACTAACTCGACATCCTATATCTTACTTTTATACTTTAATCTCGACTCAGCTTACCCCCAATCTACATTGGTGCACTTGTAACTATTATAATCATCCTTGGAAAATGCAAGGTCATCTTCTTCATCATCATCCATTCCCCAATCGATAGTGCTACACCGCCAGTCGTCTTGAAATGATTGTGGAAGTTTTGTATCCTCATTCTTCGTCAACTCGTCAACTCCCCAGTCTACATTCTCTAATGCCCATGCTGTACAAATACGAAACGCATCAACCCACGCCTCAACTTGACCGGGTTTGGAACACATTACTACCATTGGATCCTTCATACCGTGTAGATTGATGGCAAGAGATAGTGGTGAAAGTTCTTTATCCACAAACTTTGACGACTGATGATTCGTATTATCAGCCAACTTCTCAGCATTGATGACCTGTTGCATACCGAAGGCAACTTCCAACTTTCGAGTTACACCTTTGTTTGACACGACACGTTTCAACTTGTTACCCAATCCCTTCCAAAAGTTATTACCATCCTTTTTACTACCCTGCAACTCCTCCATCATTGCCTTGAACTCTTCTAAACTTATACTCCCATCCGAATCGGAGTCAAACCTTTGCATTATATCCTCAAGGGTATGTCTACTTAATGATATTCCCATACTACGGAAGAAGTCTTGTACCTCTGATCGATCCAGTGCTGTGGGATATGACATGTAGGTGAGAGGATACCATTGAGTATCTCCTTGTTGGCTAGGTACGGACCCTCCGTACCTATTTTTGCACTTTTTCAAATGCCAATATCTCAGCTTCTAGATCGTTTCTAGGCAATCTAGAGTGCACCATCGTGTTCTCCACCCTCGAATTGTACGGATAACATCATCTTAGCACTATTATTGTGTACAACTTATCGATTTATGGTTCATCAAAGGTCGACCATGCAAAAATTCAAAAAAGGCATCCGTACCTATTTGTCAAAAGTTACGATGAGCATAACTCCACAACCACAATGAATCAGCAGGCCAATGGTGGCTCCAAATGACGGCAATAACATGGTGAGCGGACTCTTGCCATTGACGGCAGCCAATTATTTATATTTATTTAATTATTAATTGCAAACTACAACAACCCACAATTTTGACCCCATCACCACCCCCTATTAAGCAGCCTCTACTACTCGCCACCACCGCCGCCAATAGTCCTAAAAACTTCATAGATGTTGACAATGATATTAATGATGAGATTGACGGCGGAGGTACGGTAGGAATAGCCGCATAGGAGGCTGCAGACTACATAATTAAGTAGAGGTGACGATTAGCAACCAAAATTGACAACCGCCCTCCACTAACATATGGATTAAATTAAATATACGCAATATCAATACCCCACAACTTACAGACACCTCAACCTAGTTATACTTAAGAAGTCTGTAATCGGATTTACTGTACAAATCATTATATTTAATGTTCTATCTATTAATCTAGTCTCAACAAAAAATAGTCAAAATTCATGGTACACCTTTACTTAGAATTAATATATCTCGACAACCAATGGTCCTACAAACAAAAATGGTGCATTATATTGAAGCCGAGATGTTACTTAACAATCCCATATGCCGATATATGGTGTAGGACGACGGGAAGCGTGTCTATTATACTGCTAAAGATAGGTACGGAGGGTCCGTACCTAGGATACCGCCAATAAGGAGATATCACAAATTATGAACACATCTTATGCACAAAATAACTTACCCCCACTATTATCCGTATCTATATCACTAAACCGTTCTGTAATCTCATCACCCGTTAACATTGAATTCCTCCGATGAGACGTTGTCCGTCCTGAACTTGCATCTAATAGCAAATTCACTAATGTATCCAACTCTACACGAGATATAATAAACCCATTAGTAAAGAGCATTAATTCACGTTCTTCTCCATCTACTAGAACTGGACCACGTTTTAATAGTACTGATTGTATATTATTATTTGGTGCATAGAATATTGTACTTATTGCATCCCGTGTTGTTTTCTGATGTGGCTTATCCTGTTGTATATATTAGAAAAGTGCATATGATGTGAGCATATGTTTTGAACACCTGATATATATAGACACACAAGACAGCACCCAAATACCAAACACAATTGCACATCCTCCAGCAATATACACCAATACACCAATAAAAACAACCAAACAACAATCGTATATAACTCGTACCAAATAATCAGTATGTAACTCGGGATCTTTCAATCCTAAAAAGTAAATAATAGCATCCATCTCCTTCTGTTCCCATTCCTTGGGTGTATAATTCTTACTAAACACTTGATCAACTTCTAACCTCATACGCCAAGCTGCATTATCATACCTTTCCTCTTGTGTTAATTCTAGGGAGGTCATTACATCTGCAAACCATTCAGATGTGTTGTTATTTTGTTGGTTATTCTTTGTTTGTTTTTTAGATTCGACAGAAGAAATAATCTCCGGACCGTCATCATTAACAACCTCCTCATCCTCACCTAAACTAGGCATACGATTGAAGAATTCTTCCTCATCCTCACTCTCTTCTTCATCTGCTTCACTAAAGGATGACATACCACCACTACCTGGATTGTTAAAACTTAATTTTCTAGAATTTGCATAAGATTTCTTTAATACCTGTTGTCGTTCACTTGATAATGATGCCCGAAATGAATCCCATGCTGAGAAATCATATGCTACATTCATTTGTGAATCATCTAATTCATCTACGTCTATACTATCATTTGTTAATGTTGATAATCGAGAAAGTTGTTTATACTTGTTATTGCAATTGGTTGTCGGTGCATCATTATTATCTTCTTTCTCAGTCGATTCATTATTAACTGCAGCACTATCGGTACTTTGATTAGACTTTGATAATACACTACGTTTACTACTTTGTGTTTCAATCTTTCCTAGTATTTCATCTGCAAAGCTGCTTATTTCCTCATGGCTTAGTACTGATCCTCGACGATTTGTTGTGGTTTCTTCCATTGCAACCATCGCTTATATGTATGATATATGAGCTTGTATCTATCTGATAAAGGGACCGGCGACTGCAGGGATGAACTAGACTATGCACTGCTTTGTAATCTATTGCAACCTCTATCTATCAACCAAGTTATGAGGATATCAAACACCATACACCGATCTTGAGTTGCATATTAGATGCAGGCTTACTACCTAAATTACTAAGTTCAACATGTGACATTGCACCTTCGCAAAGGCCAAATTGACTTATGCAGGGACGAAACATACGGGTCGACATAGAGCAGGCGAACCTCTCAATCGGCAAACAAAAGCTAGCTATATACATTGATTGCAAAAGATAACTAATAACAACCATGTCGGCCTCTTCTTCTAGTTCTAGTGGGTGGACGATGAGAATCTCAGCTCCCATTCAACTCTGTTTGCCAAATCTCCAGTGAAAAAGGAACCAGAGGAGAGTATGTCAGAGTCTACCAAACCAAGCACTGCAGCCAAATCAACTGAAGAGTCTACTATGAAATCTGAATCCAAGAAGAAGAAGTTCTATGTAGGTATGAAACGAGAATCGGTGGCTAGTAAAAGTAAAAGTGACAGTAACATCAAAAGTAAGAAGCGAGTCAAGATCCCGAAGTCTCAGATGACGGAAGCAGAAGATATGCTAGAGAATGCTATTGAGAGCCTTGACACTGTTGAGGAAGCACGAATTCTTCAACGGAGGTTGGCCTTACTTAAAGAGAAGGTCGATTCTAAGGTGAAACACTTTGAAAAGTCGGCTGAAAGGGATGGATTGAGTTACAAGGGGAAAGATGCAGTGAAGTGTCCAGGTTCTGATTGTGACAATTCGTTTGATCCAGAAGGAGAATACAACGGTGGAGTATGTACTGGATGCAATGAGCAGGAGCCTAATAATGACACTATATACTGCATTGAATGTATAGAGAAGTGTGACTGTGGAGAAGAATATTGGTGTTCTAAATGCAGGAAGGAGTGTAAGGTTTGTGAAGAGAAGATCATCTGTAAAGAGTGTGACATTGCAACTGAATGTGAGCACTGTAGAGAGCTTGTTTGTGAAGATTGTACAAGAGAAGTTGGCAATCATATGCATACAATGGTATGGTGCATCGATTGTGAAGGGCAAATGAGGAGTCGTTGGTGAAGAGATAAAGTAGAAGGAGAGAGGAGAGCTGGTGGGAAGCCATCTATTTAGCTATTCAATATGAGAGACCAAAGCACCGAGTTGGATAAGGTGAACAGTGTCATTAATGACTATACTTTGTAGCTATTTTGTGCTACTAATCATATATGTTGCACATGATTTATGATTCCCGGTCTTTATCTTCTACTGCTACTTCTCATCCGGCTTGAGCAGTACAAAAGGGATACTCATCTCTTCAGCCAGTAATGAACCATGAGCACCTTGACATATACATTGTTTCTTGTACTGTTCAACTTGAGTTGGAGTGACCAATGTCTTCCTGCCGATAGATATTGATATAAAGTCACCAAGTCTCGGCCGTACTTGCCATCTCATCAAGTCGGGTCCGAACAATCCATTATCTATTGCCTCCTCAACTGTAAGTAATAAGAAGTTTTCAGATAGTTCCGGATTGGCTTGCCAATATCGTCGAAGTTGTAATTGTAGCCCCGCTCTGCAGTGTAGATATCCATGTCTACCCTTCCCGTGCACGCCTATGGAAGCATATTCTAAAACATCTAATATGTTCTGAGGTAGAGATATCATATCATCTTCATTGACTGTAATGTGACCATGATCTGCCGTTACAACAGCTGCCGCGTCGATACTTGATGATTCATCATTAGTACTACTTTTTAATTCTGTTTGTTGGTTTATATCGTCGTGATACTGACCAGACATTAACAAGTCTCTATTACTGAGTACTTTCCAAAACCTTTCAACTTCACATTCTATTCCCCTTACTACTTTTGTAACTTCCTCATGTTCTACACCAAGTGCATGCATATGCTTATCAGGATGTGCCGTATATAGATAGATGAAAGTAGATTCACCAGTCTTTTCTGCTTTTTGAATTGAGTTGAGAGCTATATCAATCCCTTGACGAAAGTAGTCGATTGCATCTGCAGAGCCCTTCGGTTGACCGAGTGTGTCATAAGCTGTCTCTTCAATCTTTGCCGTTTCAAATAATGATGAACGACTAGTGCCATTTGGTGTATCTCCCGATTGCCATGCTGAAAAGTCGGTTGCATCACTTTGTTTCCTTTCCCTCTTATTGTTATTATCCCCTTGTACCCAGTTTTGATAATCATCACCGTTATATGCATTGATATATATCATTCTACGTCTACTATTGCTACTCGACAGCTGTTTCTCTTGTTGTTCATGTTGAGATGCCAACTTTCGTGCCCAAGGCTTTTCAACGAACACATCATCCCAATCATTAAAGCCCATCTCACTTGCCAATTTATCCTCAGATCGTGCATCACGAATCTTATCTACTCATGGATACGATTTAGGCATGATTTTCATGCCTGATAATAGACCAAGGTAATCACCTAAGTAACTTGTTAGGTAGTAACCTTTCTGAGTTGAAGCGGCTTCGCCACTCAATACTTACTT
>Ga0214479_100409_pt1 | contig 25874 bp, 14 predicted proteins | sample M1_20Mar14CPVII9_5_FD_165054 | JGI IMG/M metagenome (GOLD analysis project Ga0214479, IMG submission 165054) | Marine eukaryotic communities from Monterey Bay, California, United States - M1_20Mar14CPVII9sort6BwellE14 | ecosystem: Environmental > Aquatic > Marine > Unclassified | place: USA...
ATGTAAAGGTTGTAATAACCTCTACATTTCGGACAGCAATACTACCATTATTGCCACTCTTCACATCTCTTGCTCCAATACTCTCTATGTCGGTCAAGAGTTTGGTTTCGGTAGTGCATCTGGCAATGATAATGCTTGTGTAGGTGATTGTACCCCTATTTTCAAGGTAGTCGGAGCATGTGTTCTTAATGGTAACGATGAACAATGCACTGGAGACCAGACAGATAATCCGAATGTTGAAGGCCAAGTAGACGTATGTTCGGCACCCACTCTGGAACCAGCGCCTTCTCCGTTTCCCACAGAATTTAATATTCCTCCTCCAGAGCCTACCCCAGAACCAACGGTAAGTGAGGCGTGTAAACTCTCATGTTGTTTGTATCATATAGTGTCCTTCGCTAATCTCAGCATCCGATATAATATATATCTCTCATATACGCAGGCGAATCCAACATCCAGCCCAAGTTCATCTCCTTCAACAAGCCCGAGCAAGGCGCCGTCATCCCAGCCTACGTCTGGCCCGACATCTCAACCATCAAAAGAGGTAAAGCATCATCTGTTGTTGTTTGTCTGAATCAATCAAGAGTCAACGGTATTGAGGATACCTACCTTAACTTAACATCACACTTTACTCACACATGATATCTCCTGCTCTCTATCTTCACTGCTGCAGCCGTCATCTAGCCCCACGGTAGGGCCTACTAGTTCACCTACAAAGGAGGTGAGCAGCTTCTTTTGTGCCTGTATGGACTCTTATCTTCACAGCCGTCATCTCAGAAACACACAAACACTCACTTTTCTTGTCTCTCTTCTCGTCATTCGTCTCACATAGCCATCTAAGAGTCCATCTAAGAGTCCATCGAAGTCTCCTTCACAGAGTCCAAGTATGGAGCCTTCAGTATCGCCGACATCAAGTCCGACGGCTGAGGTAAGCTGCTTCTGTTGTTCGTCGATTCTAACTCATCTCTTGAATTTTTGAGGATACCTACCTTAACATCACACTTTACTCACACATGATATCTCCTGCTCTCTATCTTCACTGCTGCAGCCATCATCTAGCCCCACGGTAGGGCCTACTAGTTCACCTACAAAGGAGGTGAGCAGCTTCTTTTGTGCCTGTATGGACTCTTATCTTCACAGCCGTCATCTCAGAAACACACAAACACTCACTTTTCTTGTCTCTCTTCTCGTCATTCGTCTCACATAGCCATCTAAGAGTCCATCTAAGAGTCCATCGAAGTCTCCTTCACAGAGTCCAAGTATGGAGCCTTCAGTATCGCCGACATCAAGTCCGACGGCTGAGGTAAGCTGCTTCTGTTGTTCGTCCATTCTAACTCATCTCTTGAATTTTTGAGGATACCTACCTTAACATCACACTTACTCACACAACATGATATCTCCTGCTCTCTATCTTTACTGCAGCCGTCATCTAGCCCCACGGTAGGGCCTACTAGTTCACCTACTCGGGAGGTGAGCAGCTTCTTATTGTGCCTGTATGGACTCCATCTTTTGATTTGAGGATTAGCTTATTTTCACAGCCGTCATCTCAAACATGAACTAACTCTTTTTTACTCTTCTCTCTTTACGTCATGCATCTATAGCCATCAGTTAGTCCATCGAAGTCTCCATCAGTTAGTCCAACGGAGGTGCCAACGGGATCGCCTTCCAAGCAGGTAAGGTGTATGTTATGTGTAACAAGCGCTCTGTGGCTGGTACTGGTATCGAAATCTATACTTTTTGAGTAACACTTACTCACAACTGATATCTCCTGCTCTCTAGCCAACGTCGAATCCAAGCTTGTCGCCCTCAACGAGCCCAAGTAAAAGTCCGTCTGTGTCGCCGACATCTAGCCCAACATCTGAGGTAAGCTGCTTCTGTTGTTCGTCGATTCTATCTCCTGACTTTTTGAGGATACCTCAACATCACACTTACTCACACAACATGATATCTCCTGCTCTCTATCTTTACTGCAGCCGTCATCTAGCCCCACGGTAGGGCCTACTAGTTCACCTACTCGGGAGGTGAGCAGCTTCTTTTGTGCCTGTATGGACTCTTATCTTCATAGCCGTCATCTCAGAAACACACAAACACTCACTTTTCTTGTCTCTCTTCTCGTCATTCGTCTCACATAGCCATCTAAGAGTCCTCTTAACATAGCCATCTAAGAGTCCATCTAAGACTTCGATAGAGCCGACATCGTCAACTTCATCTTGTTCTACACCATAATACCAACAACCAAATCTTCTCAGATAGTCTTCCCGTAACATTGGATCCTTACTATGTCTACCACGTAATGATACATTGCCATTCTTTTGAGCATTCCTTCGTACCTTGGCATCCTTCTCTGCATATAGTAATTCTCTCATACAGAATTCATTCCTTAGTTTGGTATTACTGCTCCACCATTTCATATAGAGAATCCACTCATCATTAGATGTAAGATTGTCATCTGCACTTGTTGGTACTGTTGGAATGACAACATCACAAGATTGAGCACTAATCCGAACTGATTTATCTTTCACACATGCCATTAACTCCACCTTTTGTTCCTCTAGTGTCAATGAATCAAACGACGGAAAGGTATCTGATATATCAATATTCAATAACAACTCATTATTACTATCATTCATACCAACTTGACATTCCAAGTGTTCATCAATTAACTTACTAAAGCAAATAAATTGATGAAATGTTAAATGGGTATTAACAACGTGCTTTAAATATCCATCATGTGTTAGGAAGGGTATATTATTACGAACATGCTTGAGGAAGGTTCGTATATCCTTCCATTGTAATTGATTGTTTGATCGTGCGTTGATTAACGTTTGCCATTTGAATAGATTATCGATTGATAGTAATGTATGTATGACTTCCTTGGTGTTGTTTGTTAGTTGGATGAGGTTGTGATGTTGATGTGTGTTGTTGTTGTTGTTGTTGTTGTTGTTGTTGTTGGTAGAAGTTTGTAAATGTAGAAGTTTGTGATTCAATCTAATATCCTCCCTGTCTTCTTCCAATGGAGAAGAGAGAGGCTTATCAACTAATACGCTATATTCAATCAATTGATGCTTAACTCTTTCATCAATGTAAATTCTCTTCTCTTCTTCTTCTTCTCTACCATTGCAATGTTGTGCAAGAAAAGTAGACATGAAAGTATCATCATCATTTGACGAAGAATCCAACATATATTTTCCTTCAGATGTTTCAACAAGTTGAACAATTGACAATGTTGATGGGTATTGTTCATTGTTATAGTCGTCATACTCGTCACTACTACTTGAACTACTACTTGATGAGCTATATATCTTTACTGCCATTTCGAATTAATCGATGCTCGTCGTCATTGCAATTCTGATTTGTTGAGTTTCGAATGACAAAGGCAACTGAAGACGTCATATCTTGTCTACCTTCCTTGTTGCTTTGTTTGTGTCACCTGTTCATTCCTAATAAATAACATCACAAATGTAAAAGTAATGATAAGCCGAGGTGAAGGTGAGCATCATCTCAAAAAAAATGTTGATATTTTCGGGCCATCAAAAAGGACGGTCATGGTATCCTTCCTTACTAAAGTTAATTACATTGATATTGATAAATAAAAGCCGATACTAATGATGTATTACAATACTAATTGATCTATAAGGATATGGGGGGGCGCTGCCGCCACCGCTTATCCCTAGTGGGCATAAATGAGGAAGACAGTTGTTTTGGCGACAAAACGGTCTCAAGCTCTTTTTATCCGCACCTGTACTAAACTAAACTAAGTACTACTAAGTAGCAGATAATAGCGCGGCACCTTCTATCTTAGCCAAATGATTGCAATATATCAACAGAATCATCTCTTAACTTTTTTAGTAGCGTTGTTATCGACTTGCAAAAACAGCGGCAATTTATATCACCGACAAACATAAGTTAATTAGTAATTGATATAAATATAACACATCATATGCACAAAAAACATCAGCCATCATATGTAGCATCATATCAAGCAGTGGCGATATTACTTAGATAGTTTGAGTGACGGGTACAATAACATCAATTATTATCTCATCAATTATCTATTTTTGTGGGTACACTGGATCCACATATTAGAATCGATTCTTTGCATTATTGAATGTTTCTAGACGAACGAAATGATAAGAATAATAATAAGATATATCTTCATATTATTCAAATGGACGACCTTGATCAATACACAATACAACACAACAATGTGAAATAAAGCACATCATCGTGTGTTCACAGCATGTATATATAATGTGGTGACGGCGCAAGAGAGATTTAAAGAAGATACGACGCCATTTTTAGTTCACTTTTATATGCTATATGCAGCGTTAAAGTTAAATTACTTGTCAACGGGAGAGAAGTAGGGAGATACACGCCAGGATATATACATATGAATATGAATTGTTCATGAGAAGATATGACGAATCTATGACAAATTGCAATCCCTGGCCACTTAATCCAGAGATAATATCAAGTGAGATAAATATCAGAGTGATTGAATATAGCTAGACATTAGTTAGCCAACTTAGCTGCCATACGACATGGGCAAATCATGAATAGGAACAGTAATCCCAAATTTAAGTTTGCCAATACAATATTAGTAACAGAAGTAATATTAATATGACCTTGCTAAGTACAAGCGAATTGCTTTTGGATGGTAACCCCGCTTGTAAGTGTGCGGCTATGTAGGACAAACCCTTGAGATCTCCGGAGGAATTTAGCTACACATCTCAGCCACTCGGCATAGATCCAGCCGAGTAGCCCATCTATCATCACTACAAACAAACCAACATAATTCCACTGCCTTTTCACTGCCCCAAAGCTGAGCAGTTTTAGATTTCTTCAAGTTGAGGCCTTGTATATTCACAACTATACAAATTGGAAAGTTTATTGGGTAATTTAGAGATGAGCAGTAAAAGTTTGATATGACTCTGGTACTCGGGCAGTGCGAGTTTTTAAGAAAAGGAAAGTATTCCTTCTCGAGATTGGGCAGTTGATGAGCACTTGATTATTTGGATGTGTAGCCATGTGTATCGTTTACTCATCATAATATTTATTATCACATATATATATTATCTAATCCTACTCTGAGGGAGTAGTAGTCGGCCGTCATAGCACTAGCCCTCAGTCTATAATATATCGGTTTCAGGTAGCGGCGGTGTTGTTGAAATTGGAATTGCAGTGAAAACCTTGCTTATCGAGTCGCACAATTAACAAAGATATTTTTCAACATTTATAGTTATAATCAAACATAATAACATACAAATGCCACCTCGCAATACAATAAATATGGAACCTGACGAGATATCCTATCGAACAGATCCAGACATTATTGGCAAACGCAGACATCTTTATAATGACAATACAGATCCACCAGAGAATGAAGAACAATATCGTCGTAGTAAGTTGTTAAATAATGCTATCCATAATGATAATGACGATCATAAAAATGGAGGGGGAAGAGATTATCTCCATAATATAAATGACGATGATGATCAAACTGAATTAGCAAGTTTATCAACAATGGATACAGAGGCATTCCGACGATTACGCGCCGAACGTCGCAAGGAGAATGCTGCCAAGAATAAGAAGATTACATCGTCACTACTATCCACCACTAACAACAAGTCTAAAAGTAAAGCAAAAAGTTCACCACCGCGACGGAGGAATAATGTTCGTATTTCTGAACAAGATGATACATCCACAATTAATTCATCATCATTAGCATCAATATCAAATGCATCCAATACAACAGGAACATCAAGTTATTATTCCAATGCATCACATACAACAACAAGTTCGAGTGATACTACTCCACTCCGTGGTACTTCTTCTTTGCGCTCTAAGGGTAGGAATAGTAGATCAAGTAGTAGAAGGAATGGAAGGAGTAGGGGATTACCAATATTTCAAACTATACTATTTGGTATGGGATTAATAATGTTAGGTAAGATGGGTATTATTGAGTTAAAGTTGGAAAATAGTTCGGTACGTTTATAGTTTGCTGTTTGCTCGTTTGTTCTTTTTTGTCCTCTGCTAATTGTGTTGTGTGTTTTATCTCTCTAACTTTCATGAAAATACCTTCTCTCAATATATTCTCAATATATAACTACAGATGTCATTCCTCAGGGGTAGTAATGAAGTAAAGTATGATTATACACCCTATCAAGAAGGTGCAGTACCGGCACGTACATTAGATGCCTTACCCCCCGACGATGAAGAAGAAGAAGTTATTAATTCCGAAACTGAAGAAAAGATTGATGCATTATTAAATGATGAGCAACAACATGAGGGTGGAGATGATACTAGATATTCCAAAGTGTTACCACAAGATGACACGTTGGGTTTAGCAGTGGTTGATAATAATAGTCAAGAAGAAATGGCAGTACCGAATAGTATTATGAATGATAATCATGATGCTATACAACAACAGAATCAACAACAGCCACTAAATAGCATCATGAATGATAATCATGATGCAATTCAACAACAGTTGCAACTTGGACAGACACGTCCTCGGAATAATTGGGATAATCTTGGTAGTAGTCAACAGCAACAACAACCAGTAGTACAGCAACAGGTAGTACAACAGCAGCAGCCAGTTAATAATATAGTACCACAACCTCAGGGAGGAATTGTAGAAGCTGATATAAGTAATGGACAGAATGCACAGTTGGTTGGTTGGTTGAAGGAGCAGCAGGATCGGGTAGTGGCTCAGGGACAGATTGCTGCTACTGCTGATAATACTAATGATATTCAGCCTCAGCAAATTCAACCTGTTATGCAGCAACAGCAAGGTGGAGTTGTTAGTGGTGTTGTTGGGGGCAATATTGATAGTGGTATCATGGGAAGTTATATCGCCACTGATGCTCAACCCCAAGTAGTGGCTCAGCAACAAGTTGATGTTTCACCCCAGGTGCCTCAGGATAGTGGAGTTGTCGGCGGCATGGTTGGTGGTAATTTTAACAGCGGTGTAGTAGGATCAGATTTATCTGCAATGAATAGTAGTCAGCAGCAACCATTGCAAGAGTTAGCATCGGAGTCTTACTTCCGCCAGGCTGTTGAACAACATAACCAACCGCAGCAACAGACGTTTGATCAGCAACAGCCCCTTCAACAACCAATTCAAAATGAGGGTGTTGTAGGAGGTGTAGTCGGCGGTAACATCGATAGTGGTGTCGTCGGTATGGATCTTAATGCTTTACCAATCCAACAAGATCAGGTTGCACAGAGTAGTACAATCTCCGAGAAGGAGCAAAAGGTACTTCACCTACAGAAACTGTTAGCTCAACGACAGCAACAGATGGCAGAAGCCCAAGCCGCACAAGCCGGTCAGCTTCAACAGCAGCAGCAGCAGCAACCCGAGGGAGCACAAGTGATGGAGTTTGATTCCAACTTTGAGCCACCTGTTCAGCCACCTGAACCAGAACAACCAATGGAGGTTAGCAACATCAATGAAGTACAAGAAGGAGGAGAAGAAGCTGTGTCGCAAGAAGGAGTAGACGAGAATCAGAATCAGCTTTCCTATGTTGAGGAAGAGATACAGCCAAATGAGGCGGTGGTCGAAGAAGAGGTTTCTGAAGAAATGCAAGAAGAAAAGGAACCATCGATTGGGGTAGGATTTGGTGGTTCTCGTCATAAAGACCCGTTCGATCAACATAATGATCTTGATGAGCTTAGAATGGCAGCAATGAATGTATCTAATCTTCGGCCACCCGAGCCGAAACGAAGAGTTGAAGACGACGAGAATCCAAGCCCTGATAAAGAACCCGAGAAAGTCCTTGTAGTAGAAGCACCACAAGAAAAAGAAGAAGAACCGCAGCAAGAAGAAGAAGAAGAAGAAGTAAAAGTAGAAAGCGAAGAACAGTTCGAGCCGGCGGTGGTTCAAGTACAACCACCAGGCGGTGCAGTTCCGTATCGATCAACCATTGAACGTGACGCCCAAGTCGCTACTAGAAAACAAGTATATATTGGAAAACAGGCACATCAACGCGGTAGTGAAGCATTCGCGTTACCAACTGGGAGCAAGATTAGTCTTTTGGATAATGATGGTAATGAAGTTGATCCGAATGCGCCACCGCCCATTGAAGAAGCTGCCTCTACTCCCCTTGAAGAGATTGACTTGACAAAATCAGATCCAATGGGTAATGATGCGAGAGTGGGCACCGACAATGCGTTGGATAGATATCTATCTGATGAGGAGAAACAGCAATTACAAACATTAGAAGCTCATCCGCCTGAGGAACAGTTAACACATGCAGAACGATTAGCGAAGAAACATCAGTTATATGGTAATTCCGCTCCTGGGGTAGATTAAAAGGTGTTGTATAGGGATTTAGATTAGAGTGTTTGTAAGATTATAGACGAAAGCAATAATGTTAAGAAGTCGAAGCTTTACTTGATATTGTTCTCTCTACTTTATTTAAGACTAATCTCTCAGTTCTACTCTTCCTCCTCCTTTTAGTTAGAGGGTTTTGTTGATATTGATAAGTCTGTGTAAACCAGCGCTACAGATGGAAAGAATCAACTCATCATATTGACAAAAAGTGAAACTTAGGTTACGAGTGCTTTTCCATCTATTTCAATAAAGACATACGCTGATCAAAGTCTATTTTACTATGATATAGCCGGTTGCTGCTGGCTATTGCTAATAGGTAGGTGTGAAGAGGGGAGAGAAAGATCATTAATCATTGATGCGATCACGCATATCCTTTGGCGATAAAACGCCGGTCATTTAGACACTCAAGCTCAATAAAAAATTTAGCAAACAACCACAACAACAAAGCAATGAAGAACCATTGGCCATCTCAAGAAGACCTATCCTCCGTACCATTATTGCAACAACAATCAAATAATACTAATATGGCACGTCAACAAAAGCTCAGTCCAAAGTCCGATGATTCATCATCCGCTTCAGGTAAGATACATATTTTGTGTATAATATATTTTGTGTTCGTGAATTAAGATAATCCGATTTGCAATGACCCTGATATACTACCTTATTATATACTCTTATACTCATATCAATATTATATAAACCATACAATACTACAATAAAACAGGTGATTCCTACTCAGACTTTGTAGTCAAAAAACAAATGAGAAATCCAGAACAGCCTGAAAACGATATAGATGATGATGATATAAGTCGTATATCAGATTCGAATAATTCACGACGGAGTGTAACTTCTCATCGTAGTACTGGTACTGGTAGTAGACAGCAGCAGAGTAATAGTAGAATAATGAATAAACGAATGTCGGACATTTCAATTCAAGAGGAAGATTTCTCCGAGGAGGAAGAATTAAATGAAGAAGAAGAAGAGGAATATACAGATGAGGATAATAATCAGGGTAGAAGAGTTGATGATGCATTAGATAACTGTTCAGCAAGTATGGCTGAATTAAGTTACAGTAGTGGGATGATGTTACATCCACATCATGGTAAAAAGAAGAGTAAGAAATATCGTGATAATTATGACAAGTCATCTGGATCTGATACTCGTAGAAGTAATGGACGACGTCGTACTAGTATTGATATTGATGGTGAGCAACAACATACTAATAATAAACCATCAAGACGTCATCATCATCGTTCCGATAGTGGTAGATACAATTCCTCCGGTTCAGATAATAGACGCTCCTCCTCATCAAGTAATAACAGACGTCGTAAACCATCCACATATTATGATGATGACGATTTATTCAATGAAGATAATGGTGTCTTATCCACAACGGGAGGATCATCACACGTTAGTGCAGCACGACAACGGTATAAAAACCGTCGTAGAAATTCAAGTGATGCACCATCTAGCTGTTCACCATTAATTGAAACACTATTATCAAAATTAATGGAAATACCAATTATTGGCAATTATATACCAAACATACAGAATATATTTGAGGGTGTTAATATGAAAACTGTTGCAATGTGTATTTTTGGTATGTTTGTTGTTATGAAGTTAAATACGAATAATAATGTTGGACCGAATGTTCATCATGGTATTGAATTGCATAATAGTAATGTTGGTAGTGATAATGTTGGTGTACGTGGTGCATTATTATCAACAGACAAGAAGGAGGAATATGCCAAGGTACCACCACCATCAGCATCAGAGTCAGCAACAACAACAGCAACAGCAGAAACAGAGGAGGAGAGGACATTACAATTCAATGATCCAAAGACAGTTGAATATCGTTATTCCGAACCTATTGTGAATGAAGCTAATGTTATCTCGTCTCCGCCTTTGGCTATTGGTGTTGAATCTACTGATCAGTTGCAACAGCAACAGCAGCAGCAGGCCGTTGGTGCGCCTCAAGCGGGTGTACCTCAAGCTGTGGCAGCTGCTGTTCAACCTGTATCGGGTACATATCAAACTACCGATGGTAGTAGTACTGCACAAGTAGCAGGGAGTGGATATGCCGTTGGACAAACATCGACTATATCCCAAGTGGCACCCGCTGTCCCTGAAGTTCCAGCAGTTGTTCCTACTATCCCAGAGACCCAAGTTGTCGTTGAGGGAGGCCATCAAACAGTAGTAGATGGACAAACTCAAATCTCGCCACTTGAGTTTCAACAACAGCAGCAACAGGCTCAAGCCGAACAGGCTGCAAAGGAGGAAACAGCAGTTTCTGCTTCAATTCCTGAACCCGCCGATCCCAATCTACCAGTACCATTGGCGAGCGGTGCATTAGATGCTTCCCAAATGGCACCTCCCCCTGATGGTGCGGCCGTGGGTGCAGCTGCACAAAGTGTTGAATCACCGCCACCCCCGCCACCTCCCCAAGAAGAAGCAAGTGTAGCCGGAGTGCCGTTAGTTTCGGCCGATTCACCAGCAAGTGGTCTTCCACAGCCAAGTAGTGAGAAAGAAGGAGGAGATACTGCTACTGCAGTCGCAACAACCTCTGATGGAGTGGAAGGGAGTGTAGTTGGCTTGCTAAATAACTTTAAGGATGCATGGGATCCATATGAAAAGACGGATATTCCCATGTTCTGGTAAGTAGTGTGAAACATATCTTGTGTGCATATCTTATTTGTGACTTTGAGGCAACATATTCTCATATATGCTTTCCTCTACACAATATCTATACAGGCATATCCCCAAGGCTGGTGGATCATCCATCAAGGATGCCATGGGAGGATGTCATCGATTCGTTCAGGCTACGGAGTTTGGTGTGACTGATGGTCATGATACTGATACAGAAGTTGCCATTGTCTACCCTGCCATTCCTGGCGTTGCCGACACGGATCGATCACCATTCGTTAATATTGATAGTACAACCCCAGCAGGTATTGCACGAGCCAAATCGCTAGGATTTGCTGATGCACAATTAGCACAAGTGGTCGTATCGCCATTTGTCTTTGAGACGAATGAATTGTTTACACAAACTGCCAAGGGAAGATTGTTTAGTGTCTTCCGACATCCTATTGATCGTGCTGTTAGTATGTTTTACTACATCCGTGTGGCTGACTGGGAGCCATCCTACAGTCCAGAAATGAAGGAATGGACTATTGATCAGTATGCCACATCTGACAAGATTGAGAATAATTGGATGACTCGACAGCTATCTAATCAACTCGGTGGAGAGTTGACAGATGAGAACTTAAACAGGGCCATGGAAGTTGTACGTACCAAGTTTATGGTAGGCTTAATGAGTCAAATCGAACCAACCATGGCACGGTTTGAGAAGTACTTTAGATGGACATATCATGTCAACCCTCCAAATCAGGAGGCATGTCGTGAACGTTTAATGAGTGGAGGTAGTAACTCGAACAAGAGTAACAAGGAGCCAGTTGATGAGAATCATACTGCCTGGCCGTTACTTGCTTTGCAGAATAACTATGATTTGCAATTGTATGCCTACATTGAGCAACTATTTGCTGAGCAAGAGGCATTCGTGTCTGGACTTCCCGATGAGTTTAGAAAGGTTGATGGAACATGTTGTAAATGTGATCCTCCAACCTTTCCACCTGAAGGGTTTACTTGTCCACAGGCAGTAAAGAATGCTTAAGAGATGGATGTTATATTAGAGTCTAGATGATATAGGATAAATGTAAAGGGTTTGTTTTGTATATTTGCAGTACTAGCTGTTGCTCTCAATAAGTATTAGAAAGTAACCAAGTCTGGCTCCAGCTTTCTCATGCTAGCAGTACAAGGACGCTTTGTTCAGCCTGTACAACACGGAGCTTTCATAAGTCACTCTTCTACTCACTCATTCGGACTCTTAGCTTTCGACCTGTCATACTGCCTTCCAGTCCTTTCGTTACCTCCTCGTGCACATTTTCCATGGTAATATCCTCAAACTGTGAAGAGCACCATCCTCCTTCGCTCAAACCAGAATTGACGGTTTTGCCTGCTGACAGTAGCCGCATACCTATATTTACAGGGTTTCCACTCATCAACCACGACGTTAAATAGAAACCTTTCAACTGCTTTTCTCTGTATATTAAATTAACAGGATTGATACCACTTGCATTTCCTCCTAGACGTCCGTAGATATACAACTCTCCTTTCTTTGGCAAAACATCCAAGAGGTGGCCACTCATATCTCCTGCCACAGCATCAAAGGCACATGTAGCACCTAATTCCTTAACCTTCTCCTTCAACTCTGCCTTCCATGTCTCTACTTCTACTCCACCAGTAACAATAATGTGTTTAGCTCCTACCTTCTCGAGTAACTCCTTCTGTTCCTCACGTCTTACAATATTAATAATCTCTATATCCTCCTTGATTGCTAGTTTGTTCATCATCTGTCCTAATTGTGATGCCGCTGCAGTGTGTACAAATGCATTTGACCCGTTTTGCTTTGCAGTGTCCAATATTCCCACTGCAGTATAAGGGTTGACAAAGAAACTAGCACAATCTTCAATCGGAACATCATCGGGCATGGGAAAAGTAGATGTCATGACATTCATTGTTACATATTCTGAATATGACCCCTGCTTTGGATCCTTGGCAATGAAACCAACTTTTGTGCCTACTGGGCAGCGTAAACTTGCACCAAATCCTGTTGAAACTACAACACCACAACCCTCTAATCCCTATGTAATGACAATATATACACATGTTTCATTAGTATAAGATGTATGAACTGTTTTGTATTAGCATAAGATACATGTTTAAACTACTCACAATTGGCATTGGATACGCTGAGGGTTGACTTCCATAAAAATTACCATAATCGGAAGGATTGACTGGAGCAGCTGATACTTTAATCAATACCTCTCCTTTACTAGGAATTGGTGTAGGAACTGTCTCGATTTCCAATGTACATCCAGCTACTGACTTGCCGTCTCCTGGAAGATGCGCGTTGGCAGATTCATGACGATGAAAGAGAGATGATAGTTACATTAGTATATGTGCGTTAAAAGCAATTAAATAATGTTAAATGAAGGGATACTTCCAAATTGAACACAATTGCAAAACATACCTGGTGATTTAACTACAAGGCGTTTCATTTCTTTTGGTATCTCTTCTGTTGTTGTTGCGTCGCTCATATTGTTCAATTATATCTTTTCAATGCAAAAGGTCAAAATTAAATTGTTATACTTCCAAGAAGTTGCAATAAGAGACCAAAGATTTAAAGGACAATAATATTAATAATCATATGCCAATAAATCTAAACACTTTATCACTTACCAACAATTTGTTTGAAAGGTATAGGACGGAGAGAGATAGGACGGAGACGTGTTAGTAGTAGTGCAATGTAGTAATAGAGAAGAGAGGAGACCGGGGGTTCCTTTAGTTTCATTAAAGGTCTATGTATCGACCTCAAGAGGACAGTCTCAACGCATCCAACGTATGCTGTCTTTCGATCAAATGAATTCAATCTTCCAACCACAACATTATCGTAACTCCTTATTATTAGTGAAGAATGTCAATGGTCGATGCCAATAATAGAGAAGAAGTAACTTATACCATACTTAATTGATACAATATAAATTAAAAATGAAGTATATCCAAGGACTCATAATACTTGCAACAATCTTGCTAGCTTCCACTGTTGTTGCAGGAGAAGACGACAACACAAGCTTACGACGACGCAAGAGGAACCTTACAACAAACAATAAGAGGCGTAAGAGGAGAAATCATATCAAGAATCATAACAAGAATAATGATGTAGATGTAATGAATGAGACGGATATTGACTATTGGCAACGTCTATTGCAAAGGAATGGAAGCATGCCTCAGACTCAACGACCTACTCCTCGGGTCACTAATCCTCCGATTGCAATCATTACATCAAATCCAACTCCAAGTCCTGTCACGCCAAGGTATGTTGGTATGTGCATATGATATGTGCATATGATGTGTACATAAGATGTCTATATAATATTATGTTCATATATTATGATGTGCACATGATATGCATTGAATTGCAATCTAATCTCCTCACTCCTCCTCTTCTTCTCCTCTTCTCATCACTTCCATCAATGTATACCAGCCCTACCGTTACAAAAGCTACACCATCTCCCGTCAACTCATGTGGTCTCACCCCTACAGAACGTCGTGAACAAATTGAGAAAAACCTAAGCCCCGTCTCTTCTGCATTATCAAATCAAATTCCGACACCTCAACGCTCAGCTCTCAATTGGATCATCGATGATGACGGTGCTCAATTATGTCCCGATGATGATAGTCTTGTACAACGGTATACATTAGCAGTGTTCTACTACTCAACCAATGGTGATGGTTGGAAGGAATGCAATGCTCCGTCTAACTTTGATAGTCAGGCATCCATTGCAGCTGCTAACTCTGCTTGTACATTGACTACCGTTAACGCCACTACCATCTTCCCAAATGATGTACGTGGTACCAATGCATGGTTAACGCCTGAAAGTGAGTGCACATGGGGCGGCATCTCGTGTTATGCAACCAATACGCCCAATGCAATGAAGGTGAATGTGGTTGAATTTGAAAACAATGGCTTGAGCGGTGTCTTGCCAACTGAGATGGAACAATTGACAAAGATGCGTTTCTTCGCCTTGGAACGGGGTAGTATTGGAGGAACAATTCCAAGCTCATATGGTAATCTCAAGAGTTTACTATTATTGGATTTTGATTTCAATCAGCTTACTGGAACAATCCCCACTAGTTTATGGTCACTGACCAACTTGCGTCAGCTAGACTTGAATGATAACCGATTGACAGGTACATTGAGTGAGGATATTGGAAAGTTGAGTCAGTTGCGTTTCTTCCAGATTGATAATAATAGGATGCAGGGCCAAATCCCCTCGGCTTTGGGAGACATTCCAAACTTCAGTGAGTCTATCCTATGATCTGTATAATCTTATCAAACGCTATACTCTTACTTCTCCTCTCTTTGTATCCCAAAACAAATAGGCTTGATTGGTCTCTCGGGTAACAACTTTCAAGGGGCAATGCCCGAAAAGGTATGTGATCTTCGTCCCTCTCCTCTCCAAACATTGGTCGTCGATTGCAGTATAGACTGTGAGATTCCACAGTGTTGTACTAGTTGTGTTCCTGCTATTACTCTTAACAAGTTAATGTTTGGAGGTTTTGGCCCATAACTAGTTTGTTGAAATAAGTAGGAGGATGTTAGGAGTTGGAGATAGGAAAGTGTTTGGTTTCGTTTCTTATATACACATTCATTTATACCTAGGCTGCTTGAGAAGCTGTCTGTGAAATTAGAAATAAAGTAATTGTTTGATGTTGTGAACCATGGATGCTTGAGAAGCTGTCTGTGAAATTAGAAATAAAGACATCAAACCATGGATGTACATCATATGTAATGTGTGTTTATGTAACACCATTACATTTGTCTATCTTCTAAGACATTTCTAATACCTAACTCATACCATAATACGATCCGCTAAAGAAGAGATTAGGCATTGGCAGCAAAGATTTGTTCAGGGCCGCAGACTTTATCACAATCAACATCGTCATCTCCATCATCAGCATTATCACCGCCATCTGTATCACCACCATCATCGTCAGGAAGTGGGGGGAGTGCATCTTCACAATCGTCAAGCGCCTTTTCTAAAGCAGCGCATTTTTTTTCAAGTGGTGAGCAAGGGCCAGCATCGCACTTCTCTTCGGCATCACTAGCCGCATTATCACAGTCACATCCTTCCTCGCCCGCAAGCTCATCAGCCTCGTCATAACACTTGTTGCATCCGGGAATGGAATATTGACAATCATCATACGCTGTCCACTCTGCATCACAATTATCTTCGGTGGCAAAGCCAAGCTCACGACGAGGACTATTCACCCTAGCTGTATGCATTGAGAAAGAATGTATGTAGTAGTTGTGTTAGTGTTTACAATTATGACCAACATCAGTATCATATAATTTGTACATATCGTAAGATACAAATAACTCACTAACTACTTACCTTGAGCAGTTGACATCAATAGGAGGGCGGCGACGGCAGAAATGACCTTCATGATGAATTATATATTAATAGATGATGTTATTGTTGAATAAGTAATTAGATTTTATGAGCTCTATCTCTATTTACTTACCACAATGTCAAACATCATTTATCTTTTCTGGATCTAGCTTGAGCAATATGAACTTGTGTTGTTTCGAATAAAGTAGATATTGGCGAATCAACGGCGAAGTTTTAGTATAAAATCCCTTTTCGAATTCTTTATCGTTATACTATCTCATTGTATACCAATATCATGTTTCTTCCCTTGCTTCTTAGGCACAATCAACTTATCCAATGCTATCATTTCCACAATATGTGACGCAGCGACCATTCCGTATGTGGCGGTAATACTACATGCTGTTCCTAATGCTCCGTCACATGTTCTAAAGGAAGATATAGTATCTTGTCCTCCCCCCTCTAAATGTTGCAGTGGTGGCTTTTGTTGAACTTCTAATGAATATACAGCTGGTATTCTCCAACTTCGTATTCTAATCTTCTTTCCCTTCTTGGGCATGTCTATCTTTGGAAAACCATATTGTTGTCTAAGCTTCTTTCGACATGAGAATAACAATCGATCCTCTTGAACTTTTGTCAAGTCATCTATTACTATTTTCGTTGGATCACTTCTTCCTGCGGCTCCTCCGCATGTCACGATGGGTATACTATGTTTGACACACGAGAGTATGAGTGACGTCTTCTCTCTCAAGCCATCGATTGCGTCTATACAAGCCGTTAATTGGAATTCTTGAAGCATAGATTGTAGGAGAGTCTCTGCATTGTCCACTGTTACAAAGTCATGTATACAAGTTACATTGCACATTGGATTGATATCCAATAGTCGATTCTTCATTACATCAATCTTCATCTTCCCTACATTACTACTAGTAGCATGTAATTGTCTATTTGTGTTGGATATACATATATCATCCAAGTCAATTAGTATGAGATTTCCAATTCCAGAACGACATAGTGATTCAGCTGCCCATGATCCAACTCCGCCGATACCTACTACTGCTACGGTAGCGGATGATAATCGATCTAATACTATATCGGTGGTGATTGATGTATCTTTATTAGAATATAGCCTTGCAATGCCAGAGAATCTAAGACCTCGGTCAACAAAATAATCTTCATCATTATTACTACTCTGTATATTAATCACATGTCTATGTCTGCTGATTTGATGGGCTCTACATTGGGTAGCAATGAATGATAATTGCCCATCACAATGTTGTCGTGAGTGATGTTGTTTTGATGTTTGTATTAAAGCATCTGATTTCACCGCCAAATACAATAATACAAACCAACAACACCATTTCATAGTGCTACTACTAATATATATCATTGGAGAGCATACTTCTCTTTAATAGTGGCTAGAGCTGCTGCCGATTGCCGACCTCGCTCTAGAGTACCCTAGACCCTAGGTCGAAAAAGGATACCATGTGACATGTTCGCCGTAACGTATCCGACATAAAGAAGTGTTATCAAAAGCAATAGGATAGGTTAGGTTGCTCATGCATGGAGGCGGCCTGTATGTTATATATGATATATAAGCAGAGATTAATAGAGGTATATTAGTTTACATTAAGTTATAATAACTCTCAGTCGTAGAGAAAACACACTAACATTGCAAAAAAGTTTGCAAGGATTTCAAAAGATACTATAGTCGTCTTGGTGAAGATCTAATTGGTATTCAATACCTAGTTCTTGGTGAATATACATAAAGCACTATCAGTATCAAGCGGTGTCAAAGTACAGTATACACTCTTGAATATAAATTGGTATAATAAAACACAGTTAAATAATGAGCTCATCATTCATAGACAATGCATTAACATGTAAACCACTCCAACTAGTTCGGAAACAAGCACATTTAGGTGATGATAATAGTCGATATACGCCTGTTGCCATATTATCTTCGGATAGTGAGCGTGGTACTAGTAGTAGTGAACAACAACAACAATCTACTACTGCTAGAGAAGCACCATTACGACACATGAATTTATTTGATTTAGTAGCCTATGGAGTGGGAGGGACAATTGGCAGTGGTGTATTTGTACTAACTGGATTAGCTGCTAATCAATATGCCGGTCCTTCATCATCAATATCATTTTTACTATCGGGATTTGTTGTTGCATTAAGTGGACTTCCCTATGCCGAGTTATCAGCTGCATTTCCAATGGATGGTAGTACATATGCCTATGCGTACATTACATTAGGTGAAGTTTTTGCAGTAGTAGCAAGTTTATGTCAAACATTAGAGTACGGTATTGCCGCCGCGGCGGTTGCAAGATCATGGGGTAGTAAGTTTGTTGATTGGGTCAATGAAGGTGGGAATGTACCAACTGGATTACAGAAATTTCTTGACCCAGGACATCATATCAATCCAATGGGTGGTATTATTGCATTACTTTGTACACTTATATTATTACTGGGTGTGTCTGAATCGAAAATGATGACAAATGTCGTTTCAACTACCAAACTTTTGTTGATTTCATTTATGATTGTTGCTGGATTTCTAATGTCATCGAATTTTTTCCCAGATACTATTGCAAGTTTCTCTAATTGGAATCCATTTGTACCACCCGAGTTTGGTGCCGAGGGTATTGTTGACGGGGCATCAATCTTATTCTTTGCTTATCTCGGCTTTGATGCTATATGTAACCTTGCTGGTGAGGCCAAAGATCCAGTGAGGGATGTTCCCAAGGCTGTAATGTATACCTTACTTATTGATGGAGTCATGTACATGCTTGCTGCCCTAACATTGACGGCAATGTTGCCATATACTGAAATTAGTCCAGTGAGTGGATTCCCAAGGGCATTTGGAATGAATGGATGGATATGGGCTGAAAAGCTCACTGCCATCGGCGAGGTAATTGTCCTTCCATTGGTAGTACTGACGTCTATTCAAGCTCAAACACGTCTCTTATTTGCAATGAGCAAGGATAGAATATTACCAAAACTATTCGGGAAATTAACATTTGCAAAGAAGAGAAAATGTTGTGGAAAAGAAGGCAAAGAGGATACGATTGGTAATCTTACGCAGAACGTTCAGGTTTGTGGAGTAGTGTTGGTAATACTCGCTATATTTGTACCATTTCAATATCTGGATAGTCTGGTATCGGCGGGTGCCCTTTTATTGTTTTCTTTGACTGATTGGTAAGTTCATATTTTATGTTTCTTGTTTCAGTTCATATCACGCTTCATAACTAATGATCACACGATCTACTTTTCTGTTATCAACAGCTGCCTGTTGATGATACGATATAAATGTCCTTCGGAATCTTTTCTGGGTAGCCCGACAATACTTGACGAGAATGCTTCCATAATTACAGTTGCTACAGTTTCGATAAGAAGAGAGCTATCACTCAGTCGGATATTGATATTGCTCAATGTATTCCCCTTCATCTCGGGATTGTGCTTTGCATTCATTCCAATTCATCTTGCCGCTTTAAGGTGGACATTGACGGTATTGTTTGCTCTGTTGACATTGGCAGTAACGACTTATATAGCAATGTGCTGCAATGAGATAACATCGACGCGATTTGTCTTAGATCGTGATGGATATGGAACGCCGGGAAGAAAGAGATTTAGAGCACCGCTAGTTCCTTGGCTACCAGCTCTTGGTATATATATGAACTGGTTCATGCTTTCTAATGTCGGTTGGATTGGAATAGTCATGCTCATATGTTATCTATTCGTTGGAGTCTCTTTGTATGGAGTTTTCTGTTCTGGAAAGAGCCTTGTGACCTCTAATGAGAGTGATGATGATAGATACAAGCATGAGAATATACTACCAAGCGGACGACTAAGCCCTACATTAGGCCATTCTGACTTACAACAAGCATTATTAGACGATGAAAGCTGGGATGAAGGTGGAAGAAGAAATGGTGATTTAAAGAAGGATCTGTCTGAGATTGAAACAAGCAAGAGACTTGAAAGTCAGTTTGTGTAGATAACTTGACAGATTACATGTAACTTAAGCATGTGCATATGTATATAAATTCTCAAATTACTGCCCCTAAACCAAACAACATCAATCATATATATCTGAGCAGCTTAACCTCCTCAAAGCACCCAATTGGATCATCATCGTCAGGTCGGCGGCACACTGAACTACTGAGGGGAGAAGAAGTGGTGGCTAAAGGATACCTCGGAGAAATTAGTGAATGAAAAAAATGACTAGAGCACATAACATGGCAATATCACCACAACCAAAGCAAATAGATCTACTCAAACTATCAGCAGATGATATAACAATGTCATCGGTAGCATCCTACGACTATCCAAATGATGAAGATAGACCACGATCAGTATCACAATTAGCAAAATCATATCAACAAAACACTTCTGCAGCAATATCTCCACCATCATATTATAATAGTACCTCATCGTCGCTATCCTATACTAAATCTACATCCAATATAGAACCGCCAGAACAGATATCTCCTCACTCTGTACTTTCAACAAACAATACTAAGAATATGTCGGGCAGTACTGCGACAGCAGAAGATCCACCGGAGCAAAGTCTCGCAACAAAGTTTAACATGTCAGTGACATCGAATACACACTCACGAATACGAGCAAACATAATGTCAACAAGCAGTATACATAACATATCACGCAATGCCAAGGGACATGTGTACCTAAATGGTGAAGATAGTTCAGTTGACGATATCTCCTCCTCTTCATGTGGTCATGAGGCTACATTTAAGGAGAATAAATCTGTAAAGATTGCAAATGAAGTACATAAAATTGAACCATATGGCAATACCAATAACAATAATCATCAACAGAGGGAGATAATGTTGGGTAGGAATGGACGAAAGTTAAATCCAAGTTCGGCAATTGTACTTGATAAACATTTATCCTCGTCATCGTCTTCTTCTCCAACAATAAAGCAAAAGCAACTATCAAAGAAAGAACAAAGAGAAAGGAACTCAATTTCATTAGCTAAGCAGTTCAATTATAACAACAACAACCATACTTCACCCTCTCCTGGACAGACAACATATGAATATAAGGAGAAGTTAAAAGATGATGATAGTCATGTAAACTATGGTTATAAAGTAGAGGATACTACAACTCAAAGTAATAATAAAAGAGATGTGGGGAATAGAGTGAAGTTTGCAGATAAGTATGATGGACAAATATCCAAGACACGTTCATGGGATGAAGAAGAAGGTGTCTATAGTAATAGTAATCAAGGGAGTCGATTAGGCAGTAATAGTAGTAGCAATACAAAAGGAGCATGGAGGGGTAATACACAATCATCATGTGATGCAAGTGTAGGCTCTACTGAAACACGTCACTCCAATGTCATGCCTTCATCACCTACAACAAGTCTATCCTCCAAACCAACAGTACAATATGTAACATCATCATTATCATCAACATCTAGGTATACAAAATCAAACTTCCCACCTAGTTACTTCCGTGGTGTACGTACGAAGAAATTACCTACATTTCATTCTACTAACAATAAGTCATCTTGGCTTTGTGGAGCATGTGGTGGACAGCAACAACATGGATATTTAAAGAAGAATGCAGCAATACTAATTGTATTAGTATGTATAGTTTGTATAACTACATTATCCTACTTTGGTTTAGGTGGAGGAACTAATGAGGGTATTGAAAATCAATTAAATCATATTGAAACTACAGGTTATGCTACTAGTGGTGGTAGTAACATTCGAGGTTTGACGGATGATTATAATAATCAACAACAGCAGCTTCCAATGACTGCGGGATATGCTCAAGAGATGGGCTATTCGACTAATGGACAAGAGCAGCAGAGTACCAAGGGTATAATGGATGGTGTACATCCATTACCATCCTTCTCAATGGGAAATACAAACAACAATGGTGTTATTGATTGGTCAACGACGAGTCAAACTACCACAGGAGTAGGAGGACAGCAAGTAGTAGATTGGAGTAAGGTCCCGCCTCATTTGCGTGGATATTATTCCAAGATGGTAAATGTTAATGCTGCTCAACAATCAGAACAGGAACAAGTAATATCCTTGGAAGAACAGATAGATCAAGGAACGTCTGCTCAAGCATTATTAGTTGAATCCAATGTAGAAACAGTCAATGTAGAAACAACTATTGATAATATTGGTGAAGTGGCAGTGCCGGTTATTGATATGGAAGAGTTTACGAAGCAACAGGAGGTACTGGAGTTCAATGCCGGTGTTGCGGGTATTCAGGAGCCGCCACCAACTGTTGATGATCAGTCATCATTACCTATTGATGGTTCTCCACGAGATGTACTACCTGTTGAATCTTTACAAGGCATAGCATCGATATCAGATGAAAATAATATACCTGACCAAGTTGAGAATACTGACGGAGGTAGTATAATCGAAGGCCAAGAAGAAGAAGAAGAATTAGAATACGGCATGACAATGGAAGAGCATGAACAGATGGAACAACGTATACAACAAGAGGAGGCTGAGAAACTTGCAATAGAACGATTGGAATTACAACGTGGTGGTGGCGATCAACTGTCTGGTGGACAACAAGTTGTTGAGATTTTACCTGCTACTACTGTACCCGGTGAGGATGTTCAACAACAAGAACTGCTCGAGCAGCAATCGCTCGAGTTGCAAGGTGATGCTTATAATGATCAGGAGACATTACTAACAAGTATCAACGAGGAAGAACTTGAAAGACAAAAGCAAGCCGAGGAGGATGCATTACTCAAGGCTGGAACGATTGAGGAAGATCAACGTGCTTCTCGTGAACAGAATCCTCCTGAACTTGATGATGAAGTGGCAGAATCCGAAGAGCAACTAGTCATGAATGTATCTGAAGAAGAAGCACCGGTCGAGTCTCTTTCACCGCAAGAAGAAGTTGATCAACTAGAGAATGTCCAAGATCAAGAAGAAACAGGTCAAGTACTCCTTGACAATGAGGTGCAAGCCGAGGGTTCTCTCAACGAGCAGCAGCAACTCGACAATGAGCCTCAAGAAGTTAATCAGCAGGAGAACAATGATGAAGACGAGATCCGTATTAAGAAGAAGAAGGGTAAGAAGAAACAGAAAGAGTTGGAAAAGCTGTTGAAGAAAGAGCAAAAGTTTCAGCAGCGGAAGCAGGAACGCATTGAGCAGCTCAAGAAAGACAGACGAGAGGCTAAGAAACGGAAGAAGCAAAATCAGGATGACGAATCTAATGATAGTGAAATAATAGAGGACGGAGCAACTACGATAGATCAACTTCAAAAGGAATTGAATGAGTTAGCTGCGTTATTATCACAAAAGACATAGGAGGGTAGTATTATATATAATAGGATTGTAAAGACAGTTGTATAATATGTATCTTCTGTGAGGCATAGGACGGGTGAGAGAGGTATGACTCAAGATTTTAGTGCTTTGGTTATCTTACGCTTGTAGCACTGTCTATAACATAAGAGAAATTTTAAGACTATATTGACAAACTTAATTGTTAATCTACATATGTCTCTTGGAGTTTTCACCGGACCCCAAACTTTACAATACACAACCGGCTACAGGTGCACAAGAGGTAGGTCTCTGTAGTAGCACTTTGATTACATTCTCGTCAAACTTAGAGAAGTAAACACCTCTGGTCTTTGCCATATGAATAAATACGAAGTATCTCGCTCTGTGTTCCCCACGAGGCGGAAGGGATAACCTTCTCGAAATATACAATACCATACATACACATCTAAACTGTTGTTCACTCATTAGAATCAACTACTTCACCATCTCTGTCAGTCAACCTTTTCCTTGTCTCCGACATGTCAACAGGATTGTTCCCCATTAAATATATCCTCAGCTCGTTCATCTTCTTTGTTCTTTCTAAATAGCTGAACAGAATGGTGGAAACCACCAGAGCATTCTTTATAACACAATTGAGCCACATCGTCATCGTCGTTGTCAAGTAGGTCAAATACAGTACTACATATACGCTTCCCTTCGCATAATGCCTCATCTGTAAACTCTAATGAATTCGGTAAGTCTTGTTTACGGACGTTTAATTTGTCGATACCGATCTGTCTCATATGGGTAATATAAAATATAGCATGACCAATACCATGTCTGCATTCACGATACATTGAATTTTGTACAAAATCATTGTAATCGTCTTGTTCTTTCAATAGCCATGGTTTACACAAATCTTTATATAAACTGACAGGGTATCTCGTTACATGTTTAGGACCGCGTAAATTTGCAACATAATGCCACCAGAATCCATGGGTACTATGGTATGGTACAAGATCTGGATACTTACGCTTGGATGTCAATTCATGAAGAACATTGAAATAGTCCGCTGCACTGTTAATACGAATATTATCATCAGATTGTCTTAGTAAGGAACCATCGGTAAGTAATTTATCTGCAATGACGGCACCAACCCAATGTTTGTACCAAAATACGATATCTAATTTGTCTCCGGAGCTGTCACCACAGAGTCTTCCCTTGATTCTTGGTAGGGGACCTTGATGGCCCGATTCTATTACTATATTCATATGATCTGGACTCAATTTTTCTCTCTTCAATTTGTCTTTTATACTAACACTGAACCCATAAACATTGAAAATGTCATCATACAATCCAATGACACCAATTGTATCAATAACTTCGTGAACGAAATCAGCAAATTCACCAATATCGATAGTCACTACATCTTGTTGTTGAGATGACAAGATATCACAATAATCATACATTAAATTTAAAGCAATATCTCCAAATCGTTTCCTGAAGGATGCGATTAATAATGTATGTTCTTCTTGATCAATATCATCCACTTTATGTTGGCTTGTACTAACATCGATCACACCGACATTATTATCTTTATTGGGTTGATGTGTAGCAGTTGTTAGTGATGCACTATGGTTATAATCAGTATTCCTCAATTGCAAATTATATACATTCACACCGAGCAATATAAGGAAGCCGATGAAACCTAATACGTCACGAATAGTCACCCAAGAAGAAGAAGAAGAAGAAGAAGACGAAGAAGACTTATTGTATTTGTATCGAGAGGAAGGAAGATAATAGTCGACACTTTCAGTATCATCTCTGTGCTCATCAAATTCGAAACCTCTTTCTACTTTCGAAGGGCCTTGTTCTATAATATCATAACCATAGGCGACCCCGTCATCTAATGATTTCATTTTAAGCTTTATTTGTTGTATGCTATTGATCTGTAATGATATGAATATAGTAGGTAGTGCTTGGCAGAAAGTTGAATTGATGTGATGAACTTGCCGCCATCGATCACTTTCTCGCATTTGCCAATGATCGAAAGGAGTGCCTTTGGTATCTTAGAGGAGGAGTGGCGTGGCAGCGATGTGGCTGTAAAAGTATGGTGGAGGGCCTTAGAAATATGCTGAATGTGTTCATTAGCCTGTTATGCACCTATACAATGCCAAACAAGCAGTATAATAGCAAGCCTACATCTCTGAGGTGCCACTTGATGGCCAAACGTTGCCTGAAAGTCAGCAGAAATCGGAATCTGAGGCA
>Ga0214479_100411_pt1 | contig 25614 bp, 21 predicted proteins | sample M1_20Mar14CPVII9_5_FD_165054 | JGI IMG/M metagenome (GOLD analysis project Ga0214479, IMG submission 165054) | Marine eukaryotic communities from Monterey Bay, California, United States - M1_20Mar14CPVII9sort6BwellE14 | ecosystem: Environmental > Aquatic > Marine > Unclassified | place: USA...
CCCACAAAGATTACTACCACCCTATTAGACATATCTTGTATAGCTGGGGTAGTAAAGGTGACTGTACTATTGGGTGGTAGTAATCTTTGTGGGTTGTTACTTTTGATACATGCTGTGCATCGTCGTTGGTATGTTGCTTTATCCCATTGGTTATTGCTGAATTCACCTCTATCAAGAGATTCACTACATGCTCCGCATTTCCTGGTCATCCTCCATCAAAACCGAGGTAACACCTCCTGCCTCGTAGAGTTGCAAATAAAGTTATGTGGCCGCCTGCATGGAGGTTTATTTTTTTATTCCCTCTCTCTCGCCAAAAATCGCTCTGACATTTTTTACGCAGCACCCCTGACATAATTGACTGCCAAAGGTGTGAGTGTACGATGATGGCTTCTTCTGCGGCCTCAATGGAGGCAACAACACCACTAACAAATGGTAAAAATGCCACAGCATCGAGGTACAATACTCGTGGTCAAAAGAGCGGTAATCAAATAAGCCGTGATAACGAAAATAATAATTCCTTGAGTCGAAATGATGATAATATCACAGCACGGGATAATGTTAATTGGACATCAACGTTTGGAGATATTGATGATGATAATGATGATAATGATAATAATGATAATAATGATAGTAATAATAATAGCATTGGTGTTGAGATGGAAGAGTCTTTGGGACGTACTAGATCAAGTCGAGCATCTCAAAGTAAAGAAAAACTACGTAGCCGAGCATCTCAACCAAAGTACCAGGAAGTGGATAGTGATGATGATGATAACGGCGGTGGAGATGATGACGAGGAGGATTACAATAGCGGCAGTGATGATGATAATAGTGATGGTAAACAACCACCATCCAAAAACAATAATAGGAAGAGCAAGAATAAGGTTAGCAAGAATAAGACTAATGATGATAACAAGCATGATGTTATGAAGAATGTTAGAGTAGTGATGGTATCATCTGATATTATTTGGGATCAACCAAAGATAAAGGCATCTGGACCAGTGGAGGAAGAGCACTTTGGTGATTTTGAGGATAAAGAAACAATGGCTGAAAAGTCACAGAAGGCACATGTAGCAAAATATGGTGGCCGTGATATCAAACACTACGAAGGACAACAACAGCCTCGAATACAACAAATGTTGGAAAGATGCGCTACTAGCACCACCATGCACCACAATATCAAACCATTTGATGGTGAATTGAAACCTGGTGATCCCTTCCGTTCAGAAACACTCACAGTATTACCTCTCGAGTTGTACGATCCAGAACACAACGAGTTTTCTGCATTCTGTACAAACTGTCTAAGAGCGGTGGATTGTACAAAAGGAGATCAGATTGCAGGAGATTATGCAGATGATCATGTAGCTATGTGCAACCCTACAAAGCTACCACTTGATGCTAACGGTAGGTGTCCTTGTAACAAGGGTGTGAACGATAAGGAGTTCAAAGACAATACGGCTGGTTTCTACCTTCATGCAAAATACTGCTTTTCCACACGCACTACTGCTAATAGTGATCACCAACCAAATGTACAGGCAGCAATACGATCATGCATTGATGATAATGCTAGATGCCCAAGTGTACTACCATTCAATGGTGCATGTGCACCAGGTGCAGACGTCCGATCGGAAACAATCACAACAGTACCACGTAGCATGTATGTCGATTCTGAGCATTCTGGATCTGCCTTCTGTACACACTGTAAGAGTATTTTAAAGAAAGTCATTAGGAATGGGGCGCAGAAGAAGAAGGTGGTTGAGAAGCATGTATCAGTATGCAACCCTCGAGATCTCCCAATAGTGGATGGAATGTGTCCTTGTAACAAGAGTTTATCAGACTTTTCTGATTCTGGACAAAGAGCTTTATTTATGTTCATCAAGCATTGCAAGGAGGAGCATCCAACGATATTCCTTGAAGAATCCGATGAGGAGGAGAACGAAGAATCCGAAGAAGAGGGGGATGAAAGTGAGGGTTGGTCACTTGTAGCCGTGTCAAAGGCTCGTGAGATTCTTTCCAACATGGCAACAAAGTGTGATGGTATCAATGGTGGACAGTGCAATGCTATTGCTTGTTGCAAGTGGGTATTGGTAGATGATGGAGTGGCTGTTGATGGAGTGGCTCCTTGGTTTGGCTGCTTGGAGTGTCAAAAGAAAGAGTTTGATGGCTGGCCAAAGGATGAAGATTATATCCCAATCGATTCACTTGAGGACGACGACCGTGTTGCCATGCTTGATAAGTGTGTTCCTCCTTCTTTTAGTTACCGAAAGAGAGCACGTGAACTGCCCTTCACAACAGAGGAAGAGGCAGAAGCAGCATCAAAATGTATAGCCAGTAAACGTTTACGGGACATTAAACGTCGTCGTAAGAAGTAGACAATGTACAGGAGCTTCGGAATGGAAATATACATGTTATAAACTTGCAATCAACTAGCTATGAAACACCTCTCTGTGTATTCTCTAAACATCTACATATCGGTATGATATCGAAGTAGTCACAATAAAGTAACGACGGACAGGACAACTAAGGTACATAAGTTATCCTCAATGATCTTGGTATTTGAAAGTAGCATACCATCATCGGCATTATCTTCATCCACCTTTTCAACGTGGTCAACACGTGGATTGGAGTAATCATCGTGATACATGTCGTATGAACTCTCGTCATTATTATTATTGGAAGGGACTTCGACTGCAGCTGCAGGATCTTTCACAGGGAAAAAGTTCAGCAAACTATGTAACCACTTGGTAGAAGTTTTCACACTGTTCCCCTTCTCATCGTAGATACTAATCACCTTGTTTTCACTACTTGTGAATACACCCCCGCCACCATATTCTGAAGAAGAAGACAACAACTTTTGTAATCGTGAACACCTTCCAGTGTTCTCCTGATACTAATTGCCTCTACTTTAGCCCGGTGACTGCTTGATAGACAATTGAATCCATGCTTTGCCAGAGAAGTTGTGCTATACTCTTTACCCAAAGGCACAAGGAATAGTCTATCCATACGAGGAAGATTCGATAATGCTGAACTAACTGGGATCATACCATCGTGTAGGATTTGTGCTGTTGGTTTCGTGCCTCCCTTATGGTATGATAGTGCATATCGTAATAACATACGTGTACCAGACTTTAACTTCTCCATCTTATATTGACAATCAGAATAATGAAATACAAAGTGGCATGAGTATTCGGCCTCCTCCGAAGATAAGTCATATTTATTTGTAAATGTTTCATCTTCCTCATCTTCCTCACTACTACCACTAAAGATGCTAATCTTACCACCCGTAAACACCGATGGAAGTTGAATAAGTAAAGAACCAATAACCTTCTTATCTTCTTCAACATTGGAGCACCAATCAATAGATGAACCATTTTCTAGGTACATGAGCATATCCAATTTGGAAGCAATATCACTTGATCTAACACCAATCTTAGAACAGACAACCTTTAATAACTTATTCAGGGACGTATCCCATGCTGGATTATTAATCTTTATGTCATTTGGTTCAATTTGATATACGTTTTTGAATGACGCGTCGTTTGTATTGAACGAATTAGATTTCAATAATTTCTGTTGTGTATCAAGAATGGGTAAGGAAATCTTTCCAACGCCGTCTACGCTTAGACCGGGGGTAAATGGTAAAGCACTGTGGGGAAATATATTAATAACGTTAGTTTTATATAATATTAAGAGGGTTGATAAGCATAAAATAAAACGTTAATTGATGATGGTTCACCCTAAAAAATTGCATATTATCTTATATATACACGGATAACGATAAAAACATATGCTAGTACTCACGGAATAGGCATTGTACCATCAGCTTTACCTGATATACATGGACTACCAACAAATTTAGCCTTCTTGAGAGCTTTGTAGACGTCGAATCGAGTTGATGTATCAATAATACTTTCTTGATCATTATTGCTGTTGTTACTGTTGTTTGTTTGAGCTCCCTCTTCACCATTCAATATCCCCACATCGGTACCAGACACATTGGATGATGCCATTTGTGCTGTGTGGATGATTTATGCCAAGTAATAGCCCCTCGAAGTACAATAGAAGTTCTAATATGAGCACAATAGCATGCAGGCAATGAGCTGCTAACAAAATGATGAAGCCACGACTCACGGGTCACGGTATCCCCACTCCATGAAGCAAGGCAGGGGTTCATCTCTTGGCAGGGGGGCTTGTAATTCAGTAATTCGCATGCGATAAGTAAGGCGGATTAACTCAGAGGGTACATTGAGAGCTCTTCAACGTGATGTCCTATCAACTCTTCAGTAACAGAAGGTAACAATTTGCAATTGTTATGCACTGCAAAGATGTAAACAGCATCATATCTTTCTGTCAATATAAGGATGTTTATTCATCTTTTAATCAGTCATAAAAGGATACACAATTTTGAAAGAATACTCTCCTTCCTCCTACGCTTATCCCCCTCTCCTTGTGTAGACGACTAGAGAACTGTACTCGGCCCGTATGCCCGTATTAACTTTATCAACAAAACAGTTCCTCTTCTCAAAGACACATCACTAAAACTACCCCCGCACCCCCTAATCTTATACTTTTTAAGCCTTGTTGTCTAAACGAACATCCAAAGACCTGCCCATGTACTCAACACCATTGAGTTGTTGAATTGAATTCTGGGCATCTTGGGCAGTATAGTATCGAACGAAACCAAAGCCCTTCTTCCTACCATCACGGCCCTCGACAACTTCGGCACGATCAACATCGCCACATTGGCGGAAGTAATCCTTGAGATCTTGCCATCCTGTCTCCCAAGCCAGGTTTCCAACATATAGTTGACATCCTTCCTCGGAAGGCTGGCCGGGAATTCCTTGCTGTTGGTACCCTCCACCACGGTTGTTATTGTGGTGGTATCCACCGCCTCCTCCACCCTGCTCACGGTCTTCACGGACAAAGATTGGGCGGCCGTTAAGCTCCGTATTCTGAAGCTCTCGGATAGCACGTTGAGCCTCATGCGGCTTTTGGTAAAGAACAATACCACATCCCTTGGAACGGTTGTCACCCGACTTAAGGACATCGGCCTATTAAAGGTTGGATGGAAAAGAATGTATGTCAGTTAATTTCAACAAAGCCCCAAAAGAACAAACATAAACACAAGAAACACACCTTGTCAACATTTCCAGCTTGACGCATGTGATCCTTGAGATCTTGCCAAGTAGTCTCGTACGAGAGGTTTCCAACATAGACACTCAAACCACTGTTACCCCTTCCTCCTCCTTGGCGTTGATTCTGTTGCCAGCCTCCTTGGTATCCACCGTCGCCTTCACGCATGGGACGTCCACCTGAGCCTCCTCCTCCACCCTCACGATCTTCCCGAACAAAGATTGCACGTCCTTGTAGTTCAGAATCATTCAACTCGGCAATTGCCCTTGCAGCTCCGTCAGCCGAGACAAACTCAACAATACCACATCCCTTGGAACGTCCATCATTCATTGTCATTACCTCAGCATAGGCAACATCACCACAAGAACGCATGTGATCTTTAAGATCTTGCCACTGAACTTCATATGCCAAGTTACCAACATAGACACTCTTGCCATCTCCTCCTCCACCACCACCCCTCGGGCCACGATGATTTTGACTTGGTGCACCTCCACCGCCAGTGTTACCTCCCCTCTGTTCACGATCTTCACGGACAAAGATATCGCGTCCCATAATTTCAGTATTGTTTAACGTTGCAATGGCAGTACTAGCTTCCTCGGCTGTACTGAATTCAACAATACCACACCCCTTGGAACGTCCATCATGTCCAGTAAGTACATCGGCACGTGTCACTTCACCTGCAGAGGCCATGTGGTCTTTAAGATCACGCCATGTTACCGACCAGGATAAGTTACCAATGTATACACGTTTGTTTCCCCTGACATTATCTTCTCCTGTTTCCATGGGAGTTGCTGTCTTGGCTGTATTAGAGTTGATTGAAATATGAAAGGATTAAATATATGATTTGTTAGTTGTGTATTTGGTACTGGTTTATAAATCCCCAATAAAAAAGAATCCCCAACCAAATGACACAAAAATGATCACATCTTGTGCACAACACACCAATTAAATAATTCAAATAGCCGTACCGCTACCTCCGAATAAATCATACCCTATTTACAATTATATAATACCATAATACCAATACAACAATGACATATCACTCAATAAAATCTCAACAAACACATAAGATAGTATATTGTCATGTGTCTTCTCACCTTGAGGCTTGGCATACGGAGTCCGTGGAGCACTCAACGCACTATCCATCTTACTTTTACCCGACACCTTCGGACAAGATTCATCTTCATCAATCTCACCTTCTGCTTCTTCCGAACCTTGTGCGGCGCCCGACCCTCCTGAATTGACACCCGAGGCAGCTGCTGTAATATCAACTCCGTTTTTACCCTCGGGTGGTGCTGTGGTTGATGCCGCCTGTGGCTCGGCTATTTTACCCTCGTCGCTCATACTACTACCAACAAACAACCAATATATCCCCTGCCTATAATACTATCTCCCCACAATCAACACGTGCTACCAATCCCAACACTACAACCCCTATCAATCAATGATTGCAAAAATAAAGATATTTACTGAGGTTTAAATGGCACACAGTATCCTTTTTAGTGTGCACTAATCCAAGAATATGTGCAAAAAAGAAGGTAAAACATTGCCCTTCACGTAAGCTTGTAGAGGGTGCTAATTTCATGCACGCTGTGCTTTTGTACTGCACGCATCACAGTGCAAGGTTTGCTGCTCACCACTCAAATTTCGCAGTCTCGAATAATTTATAATTTATTATTGACTCTTATTTGTCATTGGTCGATAAGTTACCATTGCAATCCCCCCTCAAGCGGCAGATTAATATAAGGTGAGAATGCTATAATTTATTATATGATGTTTGGTGTACGGCGGCGGCGGTGGTAAGGCGTCTCGGCAGTTTAGAGTAAAAAAAAAGAGACACAAGTTGTGTGTCATTTTTTTGCAAACACATACCTACACACCTACCTCATACTATTATGAATGCTATTCTTTGTTTCTGTGAGGTTTGTTTCTGTGAGGTCCATTGTAATTTATATGTTGTGCTAAATATATCCAATTTTTTATTCATTTCAAATCAAGATCAAGTTGTGTATACCCTACTACATATCCAAACATGTCAAAAGTATACGTAGGAAATCTCTCTTGGAACACAACATGGCAAGAACTCAAAGATCATTGTCGTGATGAGGCCAACCTAGACGTAGTATACGCCAAAGTATTACAAGGCCGAGATGGACGTTCCAGGGGTTGTGGTATTGTTGAATTCTCAGACCCAGAAACAGCCGCTATTGCCATTGAAAAGTTAACTGATACGGAGTTGGATGGACGTAAAATATTTTTGAGGGAAGATCGTGAACCTAATTCTGACCGTGATGGAGGTTATAACAGAGGAGGGGGTAACAGAGGTGGTTACGGAAGGCCACCACCTCAATCATCTGAGAGGGGAGATTATGATCGTGGTGAGAAGAATGAGAGTATTGAGCCCGGATCACAATTATTTGTTGGCAATTTATCTTGGGAAACTGGATGGCAAGATTTGAAAGATCATTTCAATCAATGTGGAACTGTGTTGAGGTCAGACGTTGCCGAGGAACGTGGTGGACGTAAGAAGGGTTTTGGTTTCATTCGGTATGCTACCGCTGAGGATGCTAGTAAGGCTATTGAGGAATTGAATGGTGTGGAATTTATGGGTAGGCCCTTGGAGGTGCGATTGGATCATAAGGCTTAGGTTTTTATTGATTGACTGAGGGGTTAGGGATATATATGTGGGCCAGGGTATATTTTTGTGCATATCATGTGCACATTTTTTGGGGTAAGGTGTATAGGCCTACAATTTAGTGCATTCCGATTGGGGAATTGCCCCCAATGTCCGGGGGTAGGGGTTTGTCTAGGTTATATTAGAGCGAGGGAGCAAAAGACAAAGATGTATATGTGTGGTTAAAAGAGTTACAGAAGAATGCAAGACTTCTACATTGACCGATCAACCTTACTAAATTTAAAATTTATTTGCTTCTACTTGGCAAAGTGTTAGTTACTTTCACTTTTGGGGGTATGATGTTTATAGTTATCATTTCGCTGCCTTAGTATGTTTTGACCGGCGAAAACTATGTCTACCGCCGAGACATATCATTAATTAAAAGTCTTCAAACAATCTTTCTCTTCACCACAAAGCGCCTATAATACGTAGAGAGTAAAGCAGCAGCGCAAACAGGCCAATGTGTACATAAATATTGTTTCACTAACTTACATAGCAGTGCCTGCATCAATCTAAAACGGAGCCTCACTTGAACCACCACTCAATCCCATGGAATTGTAATCCTCAGCATCACCCTCCTCTTCATCCATTGTTACCCAATCTACCTCCATTGCCTCCTCTTCTCGTTGTTCTTCTTCCATTGCCAATCGATTGTAGTCGATACAGGCAAACCTATCCCAGTCGGTTTCAAACTCATCCTCTCGCTTTTGTCTCTCAAGGAAGGGATCACGCTGTTCAAACATGACATACTTGTTAACATTGAACAGCGCATCAAATAAAGCACCCGATACTTGAGAGCAGTGATGCTGTAGAAAGTCTTCTACTACCAAATGGTCTGTATTGGCAGGCTTGATCATATCCATCATTTGACATAGCATGTCCTCGAACGGTACCACTTCATGACCCATGCACTGCATTCGATGAAGCTGCACGGCATAGAAGGATCTCATTTCCATATTGTTCAACTTGTCATCTCCATCGACATCGACACACGTGAACCAATACCTCACGGAAAACTCATTTGCCTTGTCTTCCTCACTCAACATGAAGAAAATAAAGTCTTCATAAGTCAAATAATCCCGAGCAGCCTTGCCCTTGACAGCATTACCCTCATCATCTTCCTCTCCACTGCCACCACCACCATCATTATCACTACCCTCAAACGGACGAGGTGCCGCATCAAAGATCCGATCAACAATCATATGACTTAAACTATGCTCACCATACTTTAACAAATCCTCCCTTGTAATCTTATAATCACGATCATGATCCAACTCCCAAAATCGACAATACAACACATAGAAGTGTTCATATGAAAAGTACTTGGTGACCTTGTTGATATCCTCTTCTTCATCAACTTGTTGGAATACAGATAGGAGATTGGATTTACGGATTTGTCGACTGGTAATACGTCCCGAGTGACATAAATTCACAGAATAAAAGATACGTGTAATAACAGTTACTGCATACTTATCTTGAAATTCAGCATGATTTGATAGAAATTCTAATCCAGGATGATCACTTAACAATTCCTTAATGTAGGGGAAGAAATCATCACGTGTTATATATTCCTTGGTAGGTTGTTTAAGTAGTCGAAAGAATCGTTCATTCATATCAAATGGTGCCATCTCAGTCGACCAATAGTAATGAAAGATACCATATGTGATGACTGGTGACGAAGGTAAGTTTAAATGTGCTTGGTTGTTGACATGACTTGTCCACAACTTCAATATACGTTCATATAATGGTTTATGAAAGAATGTAGGCAAGTTACACAACTCTTTTGTAATGCGTTCAAATCTATCCATTGGTATGTAATTGCAATCCTCTTCGGTGTTGTGATATTGATCAGATGGATTACGGACATACTGAGATAGGATGGATGATAGATTAGATAGTGGCTGTTGTTGTTCTTGACCTTGTTGTGCCATCATGTTACGATGTTGAGCAGCAGTTACTCCCAACTCTTGAAATAATCCTCTAGCTTGAATTGCAATGCAGGGCTTTTTATTATTGTTTGATGTTGGACTGCCGGTACCTCCTAGACTGTTGTCAGTACCGACTGAATCGAATTCATGCCTATTATTGTTATTTGTATCATCTCCTGCACCCTCACGATTTGTCATATAAATACCATCCCAAGTTTGATCATCAGTAAACGAGCTGTGTAATCTTCGTTTGGGTGGCGAGGGCGGTGGATTTTGTGGATTATCTAGTATGTTGATGTCACTAGAAGTAGACTTTCGATAAAATGTCGGTATTACCAATGGCGGTTTTTCTTTTGGACTGAGGGGTGGTTTACTTTTAGTGTTGCCGTTACCATTATTGTTGGAAGAAGTTGGGCTATTACTTTCATCTTCTTTTGCCTGATTATTGGATGCCTTTTGCTCAATTATACGCATAACATTTTCATATATAACATCACTAGCCAACCATGTGGTTAGGAGCTCGTCCAACTTAATAGATGCGGTGGCCACCATGATGTTTGTTTGTCTGATGGTTTATGTATACTTAATTTTATCAAAAGTGATGAGTTTGGTTTTCACTGTTTGAAACTCCTTAGATGAGAAGGATACCGAGTGGGTTTTGCGAGTGAGGGGGAAGGAGTAATTTGATTGGTGTTGTTGTTGGCCTGTGGAATGGTAACCACATTAGTTATATATCAGATCTATAAGTAGATATCGTGGCTTAGACTTATCTATAATCTTTTTCGTGTCTACATGTAGTGATTAAGACTTGCTCCTACCTACTACTCAACCCTAAACCTTTTGTTTCTTGCTCAACTGTGCTGCAGGCAACAAGGATGATACTGACCGCTTGCCTAGATACTTCATGATACCAGTTCTAAAGAAGGACAGTATACCAAATGATGCCACTGTTGCCGTGGTTGTAATAGCGACCGTGCTTGATGAACTACTTGGAGTCTTTAAGGCCAAGCAACTTGCCGCTGCACACGAGGCAACAACCATGGTACTATTCACTAATGAGGCATGTGCTGCCTTGGATGCCTCTGTCTGTGTCAACTCAAGAATAGTTTGACATGCCTTGATTGTACGGTCATATGATGGGTCTTTGAATCCCTTCTTCCTCATTGTATTGGCCTTCTTAATAATACAAGATGCAAATCGATTAAAGATCCCATGCACTCCGACGATATCCGTAGTATCATTGATAAGCTGACATGACATACCCTTGCGAATCTTGACAACTCCTGTGAAGACGTCCTCGTTGTGGTAGCACTTCTCTAGAGTTGCAATAGCCATAACTTGGGGAATAGCACAGAATCGGAACACCTCGGCACATCGTAGTTTGGATAGATATGCTAGACAATCAGGTGCCAACTCTAATGCATCAGTTACCAATTCATCCAAACAGTTCAACCCGGCAATACTAGCCTCCTCTGTCTTGGGATTGGCAAAGTATCCCAAATCACCACTCGGACTGTACTTCTTCCATACACTCTGAGGCCAGAATGCACGTCCATCAACATAATCTTCCAAGTAATCACGAATAATGTTTGTCTTTTGTAAGAATAATCCCATCTGATCACTTAAATGTAACTCTCCAGCCAATGAAGGTTGTTCCAATCCTGATACTGAAAAGAGACGGCTCAATCCTTCTCCTACTAACCCGGCCACAAAGTGACAATACCGATTGTACTGATCAACATCGGTGGTACCCTGTCCAAGATCCTTATCGACAAACTCAGCCATACCCGTTGCCATTCGTAATGTAATATCCGAAATAACACGACGACTAGCCTCCGGAAGAGCAGCATATACCGAATGACACTTTGGGAATTCCTCCAACAAACGACGTTCATCTCCCTCACCACATCCCATCATTGTCCACTCTGGATCTACCAAGGCTGTTTTGTGGAAGGATAATAGTACCTTAACCTTCTCCTCGTTCGTAGCAAAGTATGTCATATCATCCTCAACGGTATCCAATGCACGTAATACAAGGTAGAAGATGAGAACATCTACCAACATTTCCGAGGGTAGTTGACGAATCACCGCAGCAAATGATCGTGATACCTTGCATAGAATATCATCACAGAATGCCAAGTCGGATGGATCGAATGTCTTCTTAATACGTTCACTCTCGAGGTTAGATTCGAGTGGTTGGAGGTAGAGTAAAGTAATGGCTGACCAAACCTCATCAAGATGCAAGATTTGCTTTAGCTTGGACTCCTTGTGTGTCTTCACCTTACCATATGCACCCTGCTTCTTGCTGTGCATATATTAGTGAGATGAAGTGACAGAATGAGTTTAGAACAAGGGTATGCTTGTTCAATCATACAATAATTCACACACAAATCAAACCAGCAAGTACACTCTAGATTTACTCACGATGACTCACCAACAACAGTAACAAGTTCACCATCCTTATCCAACATTGGTCCAGCATTACCACCACCACCCATATGTTCACTAGGCGGGTCAAACCTATGAATTGTTTCATAATCACAAAACACATCAGTTTCCATAGTTTTACTTAAGTCATCCCACCAACCATCACCCATCTTACCGCCCTTCTTCACACCATATTGATTCTTATTACCAATCATCCACTTATTGGTAATTAATCGGAACCATGGACTGAATAATAATGATTTGTCATTGAACATTGATAATAGTTGTGATTGTGTTACCCACTTGATATCATCTACTTCATCTGGATGGGGCTTTAGTGTTAATTTGGTTTTGGAGGGGATTGTAATGAAGAGGACGTAGTCGATTTCGTGTTCACCCCATGGACTATATATATAGTTTGGTGTACGTTAATATAAACGTTGCATAAGGTTAGTAAATAGACAAACAATAGCAATCCCAAACACATTAATCTCAAATTAAATCTGTGTAATCTGTATACACTCACCTCTTCTTTCCGTGAGTTACGGTATCAGCAGCCCAATAATGCAACCTTGTTAAGAACTTAAATTCCTCCACCTAATACAATTAAATAAATATAACCGTGAATATGAGCAACAGTACACATAAATCCCCAATAAACATACACACTACAACCACAAACAATACATACATACCTTCAACTCTCCAACAGGGATACCCAACTCATGCTCTAACTTTCTAACCGCAGCATTCTTAACACCTTTCACACTCCCATCTTCTAAATCCTTTGGACCATCTACTTCATTAATTTCCATACCATGCAATGGATGTGAACAGCATGTGTTAGTCCATACATTTGGAAATGTAATTTTAGTAGAGGCACGTTTTTGTAATAATAGTGTATTATCACTTGAGTCGAATAAGAATACTGAAAATGCACGATGGAGTATACCTGTTGGTTGTGTGGTGGAGAATATATGACTGTCTTTTTTGGAGGCTGAACCAATGACAATATCGTTGGAGTTTAGTACTAGGACTGTATCGCGTTCCATGAATTGAGTTTGGGACATTGATGCATCCCATTTTGTTACTTTATCTTCTGACATTATTGTGGTCTTGTAGTGGTGTATTATTAATTTGTTGGAGCAGTAGTATATGAGGTTGAGCTCTACCTAGGCAGAGTGGAGTTGCAACACAAAAAAAAAATGACGAAAATTAACAGGTGCATGCATAGTATGCGGAAAGAGCTAGTAAGATCATATGTTGTTGGCCTCAGTGGACATAGAACCATTGACTAGACACAAAGCTCTTATACCCTCTGCTGTATATGTCACGGTGTCCAATGTATCATACTTCAATTGGTGGTGACCTGCGACCCCGGGAATTAAATTTGCAACCTCTTTCTTCTTGCTAGTTTGCTAGTGTAATTGATGAAGAGCATTACTTTCTCCTCTCTCCATCCTCTGCTGATTGTATTATTCTTCCCGGTACATTATAATTGCTGCTTCCTTCATCCTTTGTCGGTACCGTGCTGTAATATAATTTGACAACATATAAAAATAGTACACATCTTGTGCACTTTTTATCATTGCAGCACATAAACATATATACCCTTTTATCATGGCGGACGATAGTAGTAGTAATAATAATGCAGAAGTGTTTGTTTATACGGAAGGGATAGAAGTACCTCAGGATGTAGTCCGCGTACGAGTTCATCCTTCCGTCACCGTGATTCCAGAGTTTGCATTTAAAGGTCGAAAAAAGTTAGAGGAGGTTGAACTATGTGATGGGTTGCTGGAGATTGGACAGCGAGCATTCGAAGATTGTTCATCATTGAAAAGCAGCATTAATATTCCTTCTACTGTCAAGGTGATCGGAAGTGATGCTTTTGCATGTAATCCAATACAATCTATTCATCTTCCGGATTCAATCGAAAGCATTGGGAGAGCTGCTGTTGGTGACTGCAACTTTCCAATTCTACGAATTCCACCACTCATCAAAATCATACCTATGAGTTTGGTGGGATCTTGCAAATGCTTGGTGTCTATTGAGCTCCCAGAGAGCGTCACGCAGATTCACCAATATTCATTGTCTTGTAAATCACTACGCAATGTGGCTATACCGCATCAAGCTGATTTATCTAATAATGGGCACGACAGCCCATTTTGTATCTGTGATGATTTGAAACAGCTTTATAATACAGACCAACAACTCATACATGCATTAAAACATCGGTTTGATAATCTACCAATTCATAAAATGATATACTACAAATCTTACAATAACATGACAGTCGATCAGCTCAATAGTGCATTGAATGGTAGTAATGAACAACAAGATTGTTTGGGGATGACTCCTCTTCATATCTTAGCTTGTTCTACTGATCATAATATTGAATTATACAGAGTATTGATTGAGAAGTACCCCCAAACTCTCATTACGAAAGATAGATGGGGTGCGCTACCATTACTTTATGCATTGTGGGGTAGGGCACCTGATGAGATTTTAAAGTACTTGGTAGAAAGTTACAAGTCCCTCTCTCCTAACCATGAGTTGAATTGGAAAGAGATGATAGTAACTTTGGGTAGAGCAGGGGTGCCTAAGAATGTGTTTCAGGCTCTATTTAATTTGTGTATTGATTTCATCCCAAATCAAGTGGGGGAATGGATCGAGGAGTTTGCTAGTTACGATTGCATTCCACTTGATACGTTCAAAGATTTGGTTCAATGTGGATATGCAGAACGTGTGATTGCAATTGGCTTGAAGCAGTTTCGAGATGAAATGATGGAAGAAATGAAGAAGCCTGTGCCTATGATGTATCCTTCTAGCAAAACCAAAATGACTTGGTTTAATACTCTTAGATCAAAGCTCGTCAATTATGAGGAGGAATATAAGAGGCTAAAGATAGCCACCACAACACTTGAGCTTGCACTATGGAAGAAGGAGATTGACGAATCGAACAGCAAAAAGAAGAGGAAGAGAATCGAGGAATCAGATTCTGACTTTCGTGATCTATGCCGCGTCAGTTGTGGTGCAGATATCATAATTGAACACGTGCTGCCCTTTCTCGTGCCTGTTCCCAGAGGGTGCATAAAGAGCATTAGTGCAATTGGCGTGAAGCATCATTTGGGAGTGTAGGTATAACACTTTTTGTACAAGGTGTCAATAATCATTGCCTAACAATACTGTTATGTACATATTCACTAATTAGACATTGACAAGAAACCGAGTAGTCGTAGCCAATCCAAAGCCTTGATAACTACCACCCGAAACACTTGGATAGAAGATTGGTGTCAACTGTCCAATACTGGCATTCAGCTTATCAACAATCTCAGCAATCTTCTTGTTTGACTGGAAACGATTTCCATCTTCATCGGATATGTAGATCTCAAACAAGATACCAGTGCCACATCCAAGACTATCCATCTGTTCTTTAATTTGTACCTTATCAAACTTCCAATCAAACGAGAAGTTACTACTTTGTTTCAATGTTGTCATGGCACCAAGGAATACATTCTCTAAATTCTTCTTACTACTGCCGAATTCTGCAAATTGAGTATCGGTAATATCAATGAATAAGACCAAGTCGGCCTTGTCATCATTATCTTTCTTTTTACTGTTGAAATCATTTGTGTTGTTTGCATTAACATCACCTCCTCGGAGTAGCTCCAGAGCAGTATCGTCGATAGATTCATCATCTCTCATGTTACTGACAGCTCTTACTAAGGACATGGTAGATACAGCTGTGGTCAAAGAAGAGAGAAAAGATCAGTACAATATCACAATATCACAATATCAATTGCAAGCATATCATATGTCACGGAGATGTATCTTACCGGAAACAGTAGCGGCGGCGGCAATCATAATGATATATATGAGCTATTGCAATATGAGTTGCTTTGCAATGAAGAGCCAATACACAAGCGAGATATATCTCTGCCACATTCTAAATTGCCCTCCGCATCATTATGACATCATCTATTGCCCGATTTTTTAATCATAATCGAATCTAAGCCCATCTACTCAAATCATAATAGAGCAGAGATCACCATTAATGATTTTCTTACACAGATGATAATATCTGTTTGTTGTGTGAATCACCACATATCATCTCGGGTAAAGATCGCGAGGGGGAGATAAACGAAATGACAATGAAGATGCACGCTGCAAGTATTGTGAATGAGATAGCGATATGATATATTGACCTAAGTGGACATTTAAACATTTACTCAGCTCTTCTTATGTTCTCTATTGTATATGTCGAGGAGTCTATTGTTACCACCATATCTACTCTAATTGAAATTGTATCATACTTCAATTGGTATCCTGCGACCCGGGAATAGGATGACCTCTTTTTCTCGTGCTAGAGTGTTAGTGTTGGTGTATTGAATGAAAGTTCTCTCCATCCTCTATTAATTGCACCCTTCTTCCCAGTAAATTCATCTTTAATAATATTTGTCTCCTTCTCCTCCATCGGTACCGTTGTAATATAATTTAACAACATACAAATTGTACACATCTTGTGCACTTTTTAATTTTTATCATCTTACTACAATTGCCAACTCTTTTTATATTTATTAGAATGGCGGAAGAAGAAAATATTGGAGTATTTGTATATAAGGAAGGGGCGGTAGTACCAATTGACGTAGTACATGTACGAGTTCATCCATCTGTTACTGCAATTCCTGAGGAGGCATTTTATGTACACCAGAAATTAGAGGAGGTTGAACTTTGTGATGGGCTGTTAGAGATTGGAAAGAAGGCATTCTCCGAGTGTAATGTATTGAAAAGGATTACAATACCATCTACGGTCACACTAATAGGCATCGCCGCATTTTCTTATTGTGACAAGTTAGAAGAAGTAGTGTTACGTGAAGGGTTGTTAGAGATTGGAGAGAGTGCATTCAGATACTGTGCTGCCTTGAAACGGATATTAGAGTGACAACTCTCAGTAGAGAAAAGGTGCCTAGTAGTGTGCTTCAGGCTCTATTTGATTTATATATTGACTTTGTCCCAAATCAAATGGAAGAATTGTTCGAGGAGCTCGCTGAGCACAAAGACTTTTTGCTTGATAAGTTTAGATTCATAGTTCAACGTGGATATACAGAACGTGTGAATGCTATTGGCTTGAAGAAGTTTCGAGATGTGATGATTGAAGAAATGAAGAAACCTATCTCTCTCAACAAAGTGCCTTGGCTTAATGGTGTAAGATTAAAGTTTTTCCAATGCGAAGATCAATATAATAGGCTTAAGGAAGCCACTACAATACTTGAGCTTGCACTATGGAAGTATAAGATGGACAAATCAGATACCAAAAAGAAGATGAAGAGGGCAGAGGAACCAGATTTGGACTTTAGGGCACAATGCCGCGTCAGTTGCAATGCAGATATGGTAATTGAACAGGTGCTGCCATATCTGCTTCCTTCTTCTCTTCCCGAATAAAGTAACGTAGGGGTAGTTTGTGTTGTATCATTTGTGCTTTACTTTAGCCTTCTTCCCCGAACATACCTCTAGACAAGGCTCGCATTCGGGTCCTTGGGATTAACAAGTGATGATACAGCTCCTTGCCGTTCCTCTTCTCTTAGCAAGAATTCTCCAGGACAAGGTGCACCTCCACCTTCCGCTCCAAACCCTCGCCGTCTAGCACCATGCCATGCTCCCACTGCTTTATCTACCACCTTTACATTCTCTTTCGTTTGTTTGTCGTGTTGTTGAGTCTCTTCTTCATCATCTTGTACACAATCCTTATCACCATCCTCATCATCAGTAGTATCATTCGACATCATAGCAGTCGGACCAATCACGGCCATTAATGCCTTGGGTGGATTCTTCTGTATCTCCTGTGATATAGCCAGTGTAGCCAATTGCTCAACATTTGCCAATAGATTTTGTAATGATATTAATTCACGTGATTTAGGATTTGAATGTAGTTTATTCTTTTGACTAACGAGATATTTACCGATGATGTTGGATAATGTTGGTGTTATAATATGTGTTGTTGATGCTTTTGATGGTGGATGTTTATAGTGATGTATAGTTGCATTAACACCGTATTGCTTTGCCAATTGTTCACTACTCTGAGAAGCATCACTCTCGGTATTGATTACATGTAAACTCTGTACACCATCTGGTCCGACATAAACATTCTCTTCTTCTTCATTATCAACATTATCATCACGTCGGGATAGTATATCCTTGCCATCAATCGATATAACAAATTGCAATCCTTGAAACATGCTAGGTTTTATATGCTGTGTCAATCCTCCTCCAGTATTATTATTTTCCTTTTCACAATATACTACTTCTTCATCATCCTCATTTTGATAATTCAACAATGGCAACAAGCTGGCGATATTGGCACCCTGACCAACACCCAACACGCCCTGGAATGGTAAACATTCACCTAAATTATTAGATATATTCGCACCGCCTCTTGTCCATATTTGTGATAGATGTAGTATTGATGCATCAAGGCCTGAGTATTGAATTTGTGACGTTTGTGGTGGCGGTGAGTTGTTTGTTGTAGATTGATGCGTTATTGCCCGTCGAGATTCTTCCTCGACATACCATCTTCTCGATATACGCTCCTCTCCGTCATCATTATCAACACAGCTACTTTCAATAGCATTAATACCACCACCCTCTTCACCAACAGCAGTACCAACTTGAACATCTAATAATGGACCATCCACAAAGACTAATTCAATACCGTGCTTCGTCCATAATCGTTCTTCTAACTTTTGTAATTCTTGACTAAATTGATATGCCGATGATGTTTCGGGATGCAGACATAGTACTCTCATACTTATTGCTGCTCACTCTATTGATGCAACTACTACCACTTCGTAAAGGTGCATTAAATAATATTGTCAATATTGTACTTTTACGTATCATAATCTTAATACGATCAAAAGAAAATAGGATACGGTGAATTCAATTGGTGTTGAGGATGACGCTGTGTGAGAAATGTGGCCATTGGCTATTAGCGGTTGTATGTACTGTTGGTACTGCGCTTTCATATCTCATTAATCACTCTCAATACTCAGTCTTTTGACGGCCTTTCGATTGTGGTAGCTTGATATCGATTTGTTTATACCTAATTCAGTAAGCAAGCAAGGTATCTCCAACTCTTCACAAAATGATGATGTTGCAAAGACTATCATTATCTGCATCATCATATCGATGCTCTCGAGTATATCATCGCTCCATAATATCATGTATCTCTTCATGTAATGTTAATAATTCGGCTACTGCAATTAACAACACATCAAACTCGATATCCACTGTTAACTACTCTCATTATCAAGCATTGCAACACAGATCCATCGTGAGATCATCAAACGGTAGTAGTAATGATTACATATTAGCAACTTCTATACAACAGTATTCATCATCAACAATAGTATTGCAAAAGACAGATAATAATGACAATACCGAGTTGAATGAATTCGGACATGACTACACACAAATTGGCGGACCAATCGATACATATCTATGCACCCTATCCGAAACTGAAATACATGAACGTATCCGTACTCGAATGCATCACAAACTAAAACGTGAATACGAACAGGCTGATAGGATACAAGAGGAATTAAAACAATGTGGTGTTATACTTGATCGAAATAGAATGTGGAGAGCTGATGGTAGTAATTCTTTTCCACAGACTCAATTGGGTAGAAGTAGATCAGTAAAGAGTAGTAATAGAGGAGGAACTAGTAGTGTTGGTGTTGGGCAGATTCGTAAGTTTAGTGCATCTTCTGGATCGTATGATAATCGAGATAGAGGAGGTCGTCAGGGGAAGAGAGGGCGGCAGCAATTGAACGAATATGGTCATGATTATACTAAAGTTGGTGAACTCGACAAATCTATATGCACACTATCAGAAACTGAAATTAACAACATGATACGTACTCGGATGCAATGTAGAATAAAACGTGATTATCAACAAGCTGATAAGATTCGAAAAGAACTAGAACAGTGCGGTGTAGTGATATGTGATAACGCAAAACTGTGGAGAGCTGATGGAGAGAAATCTTTTCCACTAGATCAAATGTCAGAAAATATCAAATCCATGGCACTTTCAAACGTCAAATCTACAAACAAAATACCAAGAATGAGAGATTGTCGTACATTGGATGATGCTATCAAGGCAATACATGATAATTTGGATAGGGTATCACCTCGTGATATATCCGCATTTTGGGCTGTAGTACCGCGGTTATTGAGACATCAAGATAAAGGAGCACATTTACCACAATTACAAGCAATCTTCTACAAAACAGCAGACCAAATACATAGCTATGGGCCACAAGACTTGACAACAACAACCCTCGGCTTTTCTAAAACTATTAAGGCTCTTCAAGAAAGTAAGAGGGTATATGGTAGTGGTAGTTATGAAGATTATCTCAACAGTATCCTCATTAGTCAAAGAGATGCAGTATTTAGTTTCCTTGCAAGAACGGTAGTACCCATCCTTCATCAGTTTCAGCCACGGGATTTGAAAGATTTAGCATATACATATGCTCTATTGGAATACGCGCCTACGCTCAATGATGGAAGTAACTTGTTTGATCATATTGCTGAGAAAAGCATCCCACTATTGGGAAAGTTTTACCCTCAAGCTCTTTCTAACACGGTATGGGCATTTGAGAAAGTGAAAGTGCCACATCCTCATCTGTTCAAGGAAGTGGGAGATCATATTGCTACACGGCAGCACCTATACGACTTCACACCGCAGAACCTTGCCAATATTGTATTAGCCTATGCCAAAGCAGAAGAATCTCACCCTGACCTGTTCAACAAAGTGGCTGATCATATTGTTTCATTAGACCATCTAAATGACTTTGCACCGCAGAATCTTTCCAACATAGTATGGGCATATGCCAAGGCTCAAGAACCACATCCTAATCTATTTAACAAAGTGGCGGACCATATTGTTTCATTAGACAACTTGGATGATCATAATGAACAAAATATATCGAACTTGGTTTGGTCATACCACAAAGCTGGTGCAATCCGCCAAGATCTTAATGACAGGTTAATTGGTGTTGCTATGGATAGGAAGTTCAGTACTAAAAGACTTGATACACTTAACCACTGGGCATCAGAAGAAGAAGGTATACAGAACATAGAAGATGATGATAATAGTGGTGATTCGATAGCAGTAGATGATGATAACGAGAACAACATAGAAGATGAGGTATTGGTAGAAGAAGAAGATACTGCCTCAATTCCAGAAGACTTGTCTCTTTTGACAGTTGTTCAGCTAAAGGATAGACTACGAAACTTGGGCTTACCTGTTAGTGGGCGTAAACATGAGTTGATCAGTAGACTGAATGATCATTTTCAGCTGTGAGAAACTAGAAGTATCAAAAACAAGATATAGTTATAAGAGTAAGAACACAGATAAAGGATACATAGCCTGAACACTTTTAAATAAGTAACAAACTCAAGCCAGTGTGGTGTAATATTGTAGATGTGGATGTATAATTTTTAGCCTTACATTAGATTTGTTACTGGCAAGGCTATGAAATCAGTCTCTACCCTTTTAAACCTTTGATAACTAAATAATCATTTCTTCCAATTATTTACTTCAACTTCTTAAATGCCTGAGGTGCAACACAATGATCAACACAATGTAATAAATCAAAGTACCATGCCTCACAGTCACCTTCACCTAACTTTGTAATACGACCAACACATGCATCATATTGTTTCTTTTGGGCTGGACAGTGCTTTGCACACTCTGCCTTTAAGGCTGGTAGATGATCTACTACTTCTTCTTCCGCCTATTTTTAGTTTGTGTATGAGTTTTTGTGTGTGATGATTTATTGTGTTTATTTGTTGTTGTTGATACACCAATATATCCGAATTAATCCAACAATACCAACAGCCCCGATGAACGTATAATTAATATCCCAATACCAAAGAAGAGAATAAGGTATATTGTTAGAATTATATGAGTTGCAAAATAAATCAATTGCAATAAATAAATGGTCAGAAAATAAAATTTGTTGTGCATATCATGTGTATAAATAGTAATAAGGCCACCAAAACCTCTCTAACGCCGACACCGTAAAACTCCAGATATCTTCAAATATCCGCCACGATATGTCGCACTTTTGTACATACATTGTATAAACACAGCAGCATGCGGCAGCAGTCTTAACTTTTCTCTTGATTTGCAACAAAGGGTTTTCTTTATCTACTTGACGGACTAAACTACGCTCCTCATACCCACCAATACCAAACCACTACTTCATATAATTCTAAATTTATCCACCACCCTTTTATAACAATTCCACCGACAGTTTATACGCACCATTTTCACCACTATTGAGAGGCTTTGCAAAACTTTGCAAATTGTGGAGCTGATTAAATTCTACCTTGGTACATATTCTCCCTTGGGGGTTTTACGGCCGGTGCGGCGACCATTCCTATAAGAGTTTTAGCGGCGTTCTACAAAGAGGAGGCTACTGTGCGTACAGTTGTTGTTACATTAAGTGCCCTCGAGGAGACTTTCTTCTTGTGTTGTTTGGTGGCGGTTAATTCAAGTGATCGAATCGCACTCAAGAGTTGCAACAAATATCGAGTCGAACGAGCAGATCTTTTGCAATTGATTGTCAGAAAAAGAATACAAGTATACTTATCAATAATGGAAGAACCACAGCCTCAACGTAAGGAGATATATACATATAAGGCACCATGGACGGTGTTTTCATTGGCTTGGAGTAATCGGTATGTATTTGTATTGTTATGCATAATATGATATGTCTGTGGTATCCTTCTTTGCTCACATCATATGTCTTTTCTTCTTCTCTCAACCATCAACACATCTCAACAATACTCAAACAATACATAGGATTGATAAAAACTCACAATTCAGATTAGCAATAGGATCCTACATTGAACAATACAGCAACACTGTTCAAATATTAAAAACACGTACCAACACAGAAGGGGATACATCAATGGGTGACCCGGCAATGCAAATTTATTCAGCATGTGAAATTGATCATCCATATCCCTGTACAAAGATATTATGGAGTCCGGAAGGTAATAAGAATTCAACTGCAGGTATGGTAACCAATTATGGCGGACGTGACTTATTAGCCACTACAGGTGATTATTTACGTTTATGGAGTGTTTCCGATGATAATAAAGATCAAGGCACGTATACACATAAACGTGAGGCATTACTAGTTAATAATCCACGAAGTTCCGAATATTGTTCACCATTAACATCATTTGATTGGAATGAATTCGATCCTAGTATGATTGTTACGTCTAGTATTGACACTACCTGTACGGTATGGGATATTAATACTGAAAAAGTCAAGACACAAGTAATTGCACATGATAAGGAAGTATTTGATTTAGCATTTGCTCATGATACGTCAACATTTGCATCCGTGGGTGCTGATGGATCAGTACGATTATTTGATTTACGTTCATTAGAACATTCGACAATTATATATGAAACACCCAATATGGAACCATTATTAAGATTGGAATGGAATAAACAAGATCCTAATTACTTGGCTACCTTTATGGTGGATTCACCACATACAATTGTTTTGGATATACGACAGCCATGCACACCTGTTGCTATATTAGGTGGTCATCAGGGATGTCTTAACGCGGTGGCATGGGCACCACATTCCTCATGTCATTTATGTACCGCGGCTGATGACTCGCAGGCATTGATTTGGGATATTAGTAACATGTCTAAAAATCCCGTCGATGATCCTATACTGGCGTATAATGCCGAGGGGGAGGTCAATAATTTACAATGGAGTAGTAGTCAGACTGATTGGGTTAGTATTGTATTTTCAGATAAGTTGCAAATCTTGAGAGTGTAGCGGAGAGTGTAGCGATAGAAGAAGTGGAGTGTTTATATGTTTGTACACAGTAGATACATTATAATCGGAAGTAAAGTGAAGTGTGTATGTAAATGATATGTAAATTTTAGTTCTAGGCATCAAACTAGATACTCCAAGTATCCAATTCTAATTAGCCAAAGAATCAATCTCTTTTTGGGAGATTACAGCCTCCCGAAACCCTCTTTTGGTAGACTTCCTGCTCTTCTTCCCCTTTGTGCCGGGAAAAGGATCACACTTCCACGAGGTTGTCCGCTTCCTCTTCTGCTTCCCATCCTCGGTTTCAGCAGTGGCCACAGGCTCCTCAGCTTGAGACGGGAGCTTATCGAGTAAAGGCAAGCCCCATTTCTGAACGACCCGAAACATAATCGTTAGCCTTGCTCGTTCACCACAGAATGCAGGATCCAAGAAGGACTTATCAAAGTTTTCATAAACCTCATCTTCTTCCTCCTCAAATGCATCGTCCAAATCTTCCAACTCTGAATCATAACTATCAAATGATTCATCAGACTCTACCGATAACTCATCAGAAGAGTCTCCATCTGCCTCTTCCTTCTTACTACTACTAGATGATGAGAAGAGAGAGCTCAAACTTGGGAAGATACTAGCAGCAGGTGACGCCCCTGAATCCTCTTTATCTTGCTCGTCGCCTTGTTCATCATCAGGTAGTTCCTCATCCTCAAAAGAAGCTGTAATGAATGCCAATAACTCAGGAATAACCTTCAAATTTTGGTATGTTTTGAATTCATCCCCAATACCCATCCCAGCATACAAAACTGATAGAACCTTCCATCTGCGGTTGTCTTTTGGGCAGGATTTGTTATTGAGGATATCAAGCAAAGCCTCGTGTGGACAAGGATCCGATGATAGTGGAAAATTATTACTAACGGTATTGCTCACCATGCAAGTATTGTTTGAATTGGCAACTATATCCAAGCTAGATGTATCAAATAATGCCTTTGTCAGTGCCTTTCTATCCACAAGGGTGATGCTGTTTCCTTTTCCACCTACGTCCAGTACCCGAAGTTTATTATTAGTCTGTAACGCTTCTGATATTTGCACCGCATCGGTATTTGTCATACCAGTATTCCCCAAATATAAATGCTCTAACTTATGATTCTCTTCCAAGAAACTGGATATAATCTCACCACCCTCGGTTCCAATAGCACAATTATGAAGATTAACGTATCTCATATCCTTGGTGGCACGGAGAATACCACGTAATACCGGAGGATGGTCTTCAATGTTCATCTGGAGTAGGTGCAGTTCTTCTAATGATGGGTGTTCTCGAATTGCTTTGTATAACTCTGTCCCAAATGACGTAGATTGCTTGAGGACAAGACATTTGATGGTAGTATTCTGTTCCAAGATATCACAAAGGAAATTGTACATTACGTCCTGATTTACAGCAGAGCCATAGGTCGCTTTAACTAGTTCTAATCTTTGAATATTCCTTGATACTAAAAGATGCATTTGAGGAGGAAGAAGATGAGGTTTATGAAAACTTTGATAAGTCCTTCTTGGATCCTGCATTCTGTGGTGAACGAGCAAGGCTAACGATTATGTTTCGGGT
>Ga0214479_100412_pt1 | contig 25583 bp, 21 predicted proteins | sample M1_20Mar14CPVII9_5_FD_165054 | JGI IMG/M metagenome (GOLD analysis project Ga0214479, IMG submission 165054) | Marine eukaryotic communities from Monterey Bay, California, United States - M1_20Mar14CPVII9sort6BwellE14 | ecosystem: Environmental > Aquatic > Marine > Unclassified | place: USA...
GATTGCAGTCTTCCGCTGGGTTGTTACCGCAATTGTTATTACAATCATCACACCCTTTACTTCAACAATCACCAATGGTCCAGAACATTTACTACAATCCATCTATGTCATCTTCTTTGCCGACCTTATTACAACGAATATATTACAGTTGGTAGATCCAGCAAGCAACTTTAAGCGCCATATCCTTGCACCTCGAGCTGCAAGTCAAGAGAGGATGAATCTATTAATGAGTGGCACGGACTATACTATTGCTGAACGATATACCAATATGACCAAAACGTTGTTCCTCACATTTTACTACTGTGCAATATACCCGGGTGCCTTCTTTTTGTGTGCACTATCATTGTTTGTCAACTTTTATGTTGACAAGTTCAGTCTCATGCGAACGTGGAAGCCGGCACCAATATTGGGGCCGTACATTGCCAAGTTTAGTCGGATATATTTTATGACTTCAGCGATTGCAGCTCTGGCTATTGTTTCATCGTATTTGTATTCAGGATTTCCATTTGATAATCTATGTGCTTCAGACGTTTCACACTCTGCATACTATGGAAGCTGGAAAGTCACTAACGGTGAAGGTCAAGACAGCGCAGCTTTAGTTGAGCCGGGCATGCGGTCATATCATTTCTGTGACCAATTTCTTGGAATTGGAAGCAGCTTTGCTTTCCCTCCTTTACCAGACGCACAATCGGCTGGTTCTGAGTGGATGACAGATGAGCAAGAACAACTGACTGGCATATATGGATGGGTTAGTGTGGGAGTATTGGGATTGGTTGGTTTAGTATTTCTATACAGGATACTTCGATCACTTCAAGATTTATTCATTGCATCATACAAGGTAAGCGGAGTCTATGGTATTCTTCAGTCACTTCATTGTTTGTGAAACCTACTTTTTACTAACTATTGTATCTTATTCATAGCCCAATGGAGATATTCAAGGACATTCTTTTAGTCAAGTTGATTCTATATCATCATATATACCTCAAGTCAAGAGTACAAGTTTTACTTATCCACTGCTGGCTGTTAATATTGATCATGTTGATGAGAGTATCTTCGATTGGAGTGACCATGAACGCTCTCATTCATACTATGATATGACCAGAGATGCCGAACAGCTCATGCCAAAAGGCAACGAGGAGATTTGCCACAAGGCTTTTGGGCAGATTCGACATTGGCCACCAAACAGTTCTGCTAGGAAAGGTGAAGGATCGACCAAGTCGGCACTTCGGAGGAATAAAGGTCCTGGGCCTCGAGCTAGCGTATCCTGGTCATCGAAAGTAACCTGCAAGACTTTTAGCAAGGATGATCCCAACAACTATAATTTCTTCAATGCCAATGCATCGACCAGTGAAGGAATGAACTTCAGAGGTCGACCTGATCCATTATATGACCCTCATGCTCAAAATGAAGCTCGAGTATTGAATGATGATCATGTCCAGCAGCAACAACAACACCAGCAGCAGCATTATCAGGATCAGCCACCTCCTAGTTACTTTGATCAATATCACAATAGTGGTCTTGATACTACAAACCAACGGACTGATTTTATGTATGGCGAATCTCAACAGCAAGATGTCAACCAACAGCAACAACCTTCATCTGATGTGTTTGAACAGGAACAAACTAATGCTTGGGGTGAAGCTGGTTCTTATGAGTCGGGAAATTCATCGTATATTTCCAATGGATCATCAGAGAGTACAGGCTCATTTAGTCAACAGCAACAGAATGAAGATGGAGATGTAGCTTATAATGAAGAGGATTACGGTAGTAGTGCTGGTTCATTCTCCACTGCTGGGTCCTCTCAAGAAGAAGGAGGACTTCCGCCCGTGTCATAAATGTAGTTAAGCTTACTAATTCATATAATTGAATCTACTCAATTAATAACTTGTTAATCTTAGGGTGATACGATATAGATTATTATGATTAGGTGTTGTTAGGAGGTACCAGATCGCGTAACAATATTAAACTATGCGTCATAGATGAAGGAAGGGGCCTTGGTACTTGGGTGAAAGTTGAGAAAGTCGGTATCCTAGCCAAAAAATTTTAGGCTACCGTATGTTTGGAATGTTATGCAAAAATATTTTTTCATGGTAAGTCTACACCGCCGACCCATATATCGATGGAAAGCTTATATAAAGACCTATCCATTGATGCATCATATAGTGCTATAACACATTTGGTGCGTGAGTTATGTTGCATCCAATATTGAGCTGACTTTCCATATTCGACTGCGAATGAAGGTATCCAGCTAAAATTATAGTCTCGACTACCTTTCACACTCAAAAATAGTTCACGAGTTCGATCCTCCATGGTATGTTTTTGAACCCACCTAGAAATTTAGCGAATTTATTTATCAATGAAGATGTGTACTAGGTCCTCTGTTATTTCAATGGGAACTAGTTGAGATTATGAGCTAGTTCCCGTAAAAAGAACGAAGTTCTAACTCGATATATTGACTTCAAAATAAATTCGCTAAATTTTATTTTTGCATTTCATTCCAAACATACGGTATGTATTATGTATAGTGTTTGTGATGGTATTAGATAGATTATCCTGAGCAATCCTAATGAAAAGCAATCCTAATGAAAATTGATATCATCATAATATTATATCCGTAAGTATATCACAATATATCATAAGTAGTACATTTACTTAGAACATTGCATACGAACTATGAGTACAACGAGTACAACATCACCAACAACCAAGGAGAAATATCATGCGCTTCTATCTTCAGCAATCAAAACAGCGGGCAGTGATAATGTAAGTACATCAAACTTGGATTGTATTAAATATTAAGATGTCAATTTGTTTTGCTCACAAATTAATACATTATATACACTATCTTTCATATTATCATCGATTAGTGGAAGGTAACAGCTGGACGTATTGGTGGATCTGAGTCATTTGAACTGGGAGATGCGTGGAGAATACTCAAGCTGAATTTCAAGAGCACAAGTAAGCCAATAACTTGCCCGGTATGTTTAGAATCGCCCAATTCTTCGGATGATTGGTATATAACAAAGTCATGTCGGCATGCTGTATGTAAAGAATGTCTACAAAATTATGCAGCCAATTTGATATCAGATCCTAATCATCACGGTCCATTACTATGCCCCTGTTGTCCTAGACAACTGCGAGTACAAGATGCAAAGGTTGCATTGGATCATTCAATAAAACCTCGACAACATAAAAGTATTAGAAAGATTGCACCCAAAGTAATGAAACGATCTTCATCCAAAAGACAAAAAGAGGGAGGACTATTTGCTGATGAAATCAATAGCGAATCTATCAACAATAGTGCATTAGAGCATTTGTTGCAATGGGATACAAAAACAAGAGATGATTATTTAAGATCTATGTCTGACTTTCGGGCTTAATGCTTTAGAACGAGAACGACAAGAAGGACGGACACTGATGGAACGTATTGATAATGCCGAAGCTCAAGCACTGAATAACCTGAGCCTTATTCGCAATCCACTTCGTTTTGCAGCGGCTGTCGGTACTTTGTGCATTACTGCATCATTTCTAAACCCTCAAAGTACTTTATGGTCTACAATGTCCAGGAGTCTATCATTAGTGGTTCGAATGTTGCGGAGAATGATATTGTTCTTTGCGGACAGCTTTATTTATGTTTCCATACGCTTGATCTGCACCCTTGTTCTATTTGAAGCGATCGCCCAATACACTGGTCAACGACCAAATTTTGGTGGTGCCAATAGGCAAGCCGAAGGTATAAGAGGAGACGGACATCAACAAAACAGGGGACGAGGATTCAATGGCAACATACGAAGGAGGAGGCGGATTATATTTAGGAATGAAGAAGAAGAGATTCGAGAAGCCATTGAAAGATCTCTTGTTGAGCAATGATCATAGGTGAGTGAGATTTGTTGCGCTTTATTGTCAAGATAAGTCACTTCAAATGATTTAACAAACAAAGATAGTAGAACTGAAGATCGACAAGATCAATAGTGACGATAAACTTTGGAGACCTAATGATGATGTGACAGAGTACATTTCATAAACTGATCTCGTCAGCTTCTCTTCTGACATAAGTTTTTGCTCCTTTTTTGTCTTTGTCTATAGACAATATAGGAACCTATTCATAGAATAGATTAAATAAGGTTTCTAATACTATCGAATAACTTGACTTCCCTGCCACATATTATCTTGGTCCATTCACTGAGAACCGAGCGCGCATACTCCTTAACGTAGCATGTTTTGAAGAGACTTCTTCTCCTAAAAAAGGATACCACGCGGTATCTTTTCACACAAAGGCAGCAAACCACCACCAATTGAAAGATCGTCTAATATATTGTCTAGTATTAGGTTCATTGGCAACAATTGCATATTATTCGTGATCATCGTCCCTCCTTTGTGCAAAGACTAGGCGTAAGGGATAGACAAACTAGCATTAAAAAGATCACGTCATTTTTTCTCTCGATGTTCGTGTCATTGTTACGATATCTATAAGCAAGCTTTGACCATTGAATAGATAGAGTACCTGTGTGTACTACGGTAACATCGTTTGTGTGGTATATATTTGGTGTATGAGGTGAGTTGTCAATTGTGGTACTATTCTTTGCATACAGCATTATCATAACATATGAATATATCTCTTTTATCTTGTCACACAAATTAATGTTGCAAATAATAATATTAGTGAAGTGTCTCCACGAAAGCGTATAAGTGATCGAAAGGGTAATATAGTACGACGTTATCAAGATCAAAGAGCGCATCAAATCAGAATAATGAGTGATCCTAAAAAACTTATATGCTTGATATCGAACGGATGTCATGATAGAACACAATCGAGTAATCAAGAAAAAGCTTTATCTTGGTTTGCTTCTAGAAAAGTACCTCATACTGTCGTTGATGGTATGGATGGTGAGCAGAGAGATAGGAGGAATAAACTATTTGATATAAGTGGCATACGAGGTAATTATCCTCAGTTTTTCTTTGAGTATGAAGATGGAACAATCAATTTCTTTGGAAGCTTTGATAAAATCGATCAATTGAATGAGACAAGTAGTTTGCCCGCAGATGTTCTAGCACAACATCCTGAAGTAGAGACATGGGATAAAAGCTTCAGTAGCTGTGTGGAATCATTTTCATAGCGGAATACAGTATACATATTGGGTAGTCTTGCTATTAAATTGTATTTTAATACTCAATATTCCAAGTCTTTATACTTTGCTTTGATTCGCTGTATGCCCAAGTCTAAAAGTTTGGCTCTCTCCTCCAAGTATACTTTTACTAGTGTATCTTCTCCTGCTGCAGTTGCGCCCTCTCTTGCGTCATATGCTGCCTCGTCCAATGTAGACGCGATGAAAGATTGGACATCTAGCTCATTTCTATCTGACAATGGCTTTGTCAATACTCCAAGACCAGCTCCTTTTTCAATTGAAGAAAAGATTTCCAATTCTTCTTCGTTGGCCATTACATATCTCAAGTTTGCTTTAGCACCATTATCCACTGATCCGTCTGCATAAACTGTGATTGATGTGGGTTCTCTGCCGATCATTTGAACATTGATACTCTCACAATTGCAGGGATTTCCTTTGGTGACAAAACCATAATCTACCAGTGTATCAAGATTGTTCAAATTTCCATAAGATATGAAGCATTCATCTCCTTTTGCATATGACCGACCTGATTCTAAACACAGCACATCTCCAAACTCAGAGAAGCCCTTGTCTTTGTTTATTCTCGCCTTTGTCGGAACTGAAGAATCATGATTTATCATATCTAACACAGGACTCATTGAGAACCTCCCTCTTTGACCAAGAAAATTTGCTCTGCTATCCACACATGCAAGACTATACGTATTGGTGTATGTATTGGTGTAAGTTGCACATTGATATGTATGCAAAGAGGATAGGAGAAGAAATGCATGTGCATAAGTAAATTTCTTGTGCATAGTACACATTCAGATATAATGCCACATGCAAACTACTTACGCCCATGAATCTAGATCATCTCGTTTATCATTCATCATTCTTGCTTCTAGTTGTCCTCCATCAGTTATTCTCTCCAAACGCTCTACATTCCAAAACCGAGGCAACGTAAGGAGATTCTCATCTTCCAATGTTGGTAAGACATTAATGTATGGTGCATAGTTGGACTCTTCTCCTTTATCCTTTTCATATTTCAGACGTTCGGCTAAGCTTTCTAATGTATCTGCTGTTATGCATGATTGTAGGGGAACTGTTAGCAAATCCGCAGATGCAGTAATATCTTCTTTTGCTTCCATATATCGCCCGTCGTCACGTTGCTTAAGATCTAGTGGCGTCTGAATACCTTTTGATGCAGCCCATCCCAGGAATATACTACTACTCTTGCCGAATGCGACCATTGCTGCTGTATATATATTATGATGTGTGAATTGAAAGATAGATGTGTAAAATTATGTGATGGTATGGTAGTTATAATCGTGTTGTTGTATTAAATGTGCAAGATACCGTCAAGTGGTCAAGTGGTCACAGGCATAGTCAAAATCAGATGAAATTAACTGTGCATCTTAGGTCTTCAGCAGCTTCAAGAGAAGCGCATCATTTAATGTTCAGCTAATCGCCTCTGCTTTTTAAGCAAGGTTCAATAGGAAAGTAACAAATGAGACAGGAAACACAGTGTCCATCTATAATTCAATATATATGATTTTTTTAGATGTTATATTTATTTCATCTTATCAGCATTGGAGTTAGGACCAACTCTCTTTCCTCCCATACCAGTAACAACATTGACATAACGTCTGTTGTATTGCATACGCTTCTTAGCCCTTCCTCTGGGTTGCTTCTTCTTTTCTTGGGCCTCAACCTTGGGTGTTTGTCCCTTAACCTTACCGGCACGAGCTAATGATCCGTGAACTTTTCCCATTATTATAGATTATAATTTAGTATAAGATGTGTATTTAATACTTCTGTGTAAGTTGTGAGGGGGGGAGAGAGAGGGTTATATATATTTGTTAGTTTGTGATAGAATTGTAAAAAATAAATCATGTCGATAATCCCAACAAACAAGTCTGAAAGACGTCTACAGCCCTTCCACCACCATGATAAGAAGACTCTACCACCCCACATATCATTATTTTTGTATACGATTCATTCTTCCCCTCAAGTGGAGAGAGATACTATCAGCCACAATAAATCAACACATCTTAACTTTACAAAGTGAATGTGGTATCGTCTCTCTTAATCTACAGCCATTGGCAGACTGGAGCCGTAAGATCGTAAGATCAATATATTTATTTTCCTACAATTAACAATCATCGTCGACCTGGCTAATATCCTCCTGGCTCTGCGCTATCACCAACTCACATACCTTAGTTCTTTTTGTTAGGTGTTAATTACTTATAAAAAAAAGCACCGTGATTACAAGTGGAATATATTAGCGATAGAACGGTCAAGTAATGAGGTAAGTTAGGGTTAACAGGGGTTAATATTGGTGTTGGTCCTGTAACTCGATCTTTGTTTTCTTTGTTGTTGGGGGTGCATGGAATAAATGACAAAGCCACCGCTGTGCCTAACAGTGGTGGCGGCGTTGTTGTTAAGGATACAAACAATGAGGGATCACCGTTTCACCTTTGGAGGTGCAATATTCATCGAGATCGAGAACGAGTGTCAACCATGTTCAGAATATTGGACGTTGTTCGAACTCAGATATTTCCATCTCTACCGATATAACAGCTAATCCTATATCATCATTACATAATAATAATAAAGATGTAAATACCAATGTCAACAATGAAATAACAGCTAAGCTTAGATATGTATACCTATGCACAGTCAACCAGCCTTATCTATTAGTAGTCTTGTAGGTACCACCTTTCATTCTTTGATATCCAGCATGAAATTCGGGTGATAGTTTGAGAAATGCATACTCAATACAAGTATTCTGTGCATTCGTCCATTCGATATTTGCCTCTTTATGTGTTATTACATAATCATTATCATACATCATATCAAAGAATTGTGGTGTTGTCTCCATATTGCTTTTATGTAGCTCAACTTGGATCTGTCTTAATGTAATGTCCGCCTCAAACCAGTGCTTTGCTGTTTCCCATTCACAACCTTCACAATCTATCTTGAATATATCTATAATTCTATTTTCGTGTCCTAGTTCTTTGACAACTGTTTGTAGACTTTTGAACTTTGGAGGGTTATCTAATCCAAGCCCATATTGATGATAGTTCACGGCTGTCTTATTTACACCATTATGCAATCGATATCCGACTTTAGCTGCACCTTCTTTGAAATTTCCAAAGTCAAATGTATGAATCTCACAATGTGATCCAATATCTTTTAGCACTGATTCTTCAAATGAAAAATCATTGTTTGAACCTACCGAGTATACCAGACAATCTTCTTGCAATGCAATCCTATGAGGATCACAAATCCACTTTCCTCCATCTCCTAATCTACCTATTCTGCCCTCGTGTTGGCAAATAAAATCTGGTTCATAATGATTTTGATAGAATGCACCAGGTGTGTTACGACGGCCAATCTTACCAGCCTCACTTATATCCCAGGGAAGATAATATGTATTAAAATTTGGAGACATACTTTGTACTTTATCTCTTATGTGAACCCATGTGTGAGATGGTATGTCATTAAAGAATCCCAGAGATTCTTTTTTTGCTAATTCAAAGTCTGATGTATTTGTTGTGGTAGTAGATATTGTCGATTCCGTGCTTGATTTGATGGAAGAAGATGAAGAAGCAGATGATACTTTTGATGAGGCTGATTCTTTCGGTTGACTACTACTAATAACATTGCACTGTCCAGATAATACCACTCCACTAAGGAAAAGCAGTGGAATACCTATTAAAAAGGCTCTTATCAATCCTTTGGAGGATGGATTATCACGTTTGTTACCCATATCTTACTACTTATACGTACTTTCCAAGACTATTTTAATATAATTTCAGTCCACTTGTTTTCGCAACTAGATTATATTATCGATATACCCTGCTAAAAAAATACCCTCGTAGTAGCTTATAACAGAGTCCTTTCACACCGTATGCTAAACATACTACTTGCACATAGTAGACAGCTACCTATTGGATGAAGATTTAGATCTATCAACGCAATAACAATACCATCCATACTGTGCCTTGTGCAGCTCTGTAATGCATAATGTAGATTTAAGAGTGTGAGTTGTATCTCTAGAGTAGGTGATATCGCAACTTGCAGTACTAAAGGATACCCATAACGAAAATAAATGAGCAAAGTCAAAAGTCATACGATATGCAAATTGCAAACTCGTTATCGTATCTTTTGTGCACCAATATCATGTTCTACATGCCATTACTGCTGCAATATTGATCTAGTATACATTGGGGAATCTTCTGATATCATATTTGCTGGTGCCCAGCCACAGGTAAAACGACTGTTACTACATAAACAAAATACCATACCATTGCAATAACAATTTGTTGCATTATTGAGATAGTATGTTTCTACTACCAGCCTTGGGTGCAGGATTATCTGATAGTTTAATACTTTACATTTATTTTACAAACAAGGGTAGTGGAAGTGGTAGTAATAATGTTAATGTAACGCTTTATGATGCTGCTCGCATACAACCATGTGAACATAATAATTTTGATAATAATTCATCGATACCCTGTCGTTTTCAAGATTCATCGTTTCAAAGTAAAACAAATAATAATGTGATTGCAACATTTCCGAACAATATAGATGGCAACGATATACCAGCAGTTCAAGATAATAAACAACCAGGCTTCACTGCATATCAATACGATATTGAGATTGCAAACGATGAAGATTCAACCAACAGTACAAAACCAATAGAAAATGATAATAGTAGTAGCAAGGATCACAAGGTATCAATACCACTATCAACAATTGAATCAAAGACAGGATATATTGTCATACTTGCAATAATACGTCTATTACTATTAACATTCCCATTATCATATGCAGCATATAAGGGAACTCGAGTACCGTGTGTAATAATACAATTTCTATTCCAGGGTGCAAGTTTAATGATAATTATTAGTCATATGTTGGCTGTGTTGATATTAGATCCAATGAGTGACGCTTCACAAGGTGGTGGCACTGATATATCAGATGGTGAGAGGAATGATCCGTTTGACCCTCCAAGATTACTGCTTAGCGAAGTAAAGAATAGTGGAGAAGGTTCAACGGCATGGACACTGTTATCATTATCTCTGGTTTCGATAATACTGCACTTTTTCACAGTGTTACATGTGCGTTCTACTGGTCCTCTTCATGATGGCTTGTATGAAGAGAAGAGGAAACGAAAGAGATTGGCATATGCAATGGCTGCTCAAAGTAATGGTGTTGCAACAACGAGGAGGCTATCTGGAGGTAAGATTAGTACAACAATGAATGGCGAACACCACAACAATACTGATGATGATGAAGACTTTGCAGATGAGACTCCGTTACTTTTATCAGAAGGAGGTAGTAACAACAATAACAATCTGAATAGAAACAAAACATTCAAAGAACGTTTCATGTGTTTACCAGATCAATATGAGGCATTCATGTCTGATACTCAAGCTCGTTTTGATGCTGCCCAGAGAATGTGGGCAGAAAGATTAGAAATAATGACAAACAACAACAATTCTACTCATGGTGGCTCAAGCAGTAGAGATTCATCATTACAATCGTCTCCTACTCGGAATAATAGTGCTGACTCATCTAACTTACTTGCAAATGCAATCAATAATGCTACAAAGTTGGTACCTTTAAAACCTGACCCATTCAAGGTATTACTTCAACTCTTCGCCTATGAAGATGTGTGGAGTGGTACAAATAGTAGATTAGATTTGGCATTTGGTACAAATACAAGTAACGGAGATGCCGTATCACGAGAAGGGAGTGCAGCATTATCATTCTATGCACCACAACTATTATCATTCTTACTGCACGGAGCATACTTTGACATATCTCAGAAGCTAGAAGCATGGATACTAAAGAAGTGTAGTCAAGATCTTCATTTCGCACATAGATGTTTTTGGTTCCTTAGATCTTGGTGTTTAGGTGAATCATCTTTAGAAGATAAACACAAACAATCTAGCCATGCACATAGTCTTAGCAGTGGCGGTGGCAGTCTTGGATCGTCATCTTTAGAACAAGCTGAGTTAGGGTCACCACAGTTACGAGGAGTCGAAACAAACCTATATCTTTCATCATGCCAAGGATTAATCCCTAGTGTACCATCCTTTGATTTCATGGGACAAGATCCACCTGGTCATTCGGCATGGAATCATTACTCAGGAGCTGACGGATTTGGAGATGATCCAACAACTAAATTCACCGCAGATGAAAAAGCTCTTATTGAACAATTACTTCAAAAGGTTATACAAAGAGGAAGTAGACCAGCAATAGTCTGTCAGTATGGAACCCTCTCTGGCACAGTTACAGATGATTATGACTCAAATGACACAAATGGATATTCAAGATCACCATCGTCCTTAGCAACGGCAGTCGAAAGAGGATTGATACCCATTGACCCAAAGACTGGGTTTCAGTCCACCTCTCATCTTGATACAATCACTTCCGAGCATAAGCATGGATTCCTACCCCTCAATAACTCGGGTGTGCCATACCAGCCACCAAACAGTGCCAATGAAGCAGCTTCGTTGTTCTTTGCAGCACCTGTGTTTCTGGATGCATTGTTATCAGTTGCTGACGATTTAATGAATGTCAGTCGATTAGATAGAACGGCTGAGCTACGAAAACGCCTGCGAGGTTTAGAAGTAGAACTTCTGCCGTCCAATGTGGTCTATCTACCTATTAAGAACATGCAGCATCGAGTATGGCGGATAGTTTCTGAAGAGTCGATAGCTCTGTCAACGAAAGAACGTGTGCCTTGTATCATAACTTTGGAAGTATTAGATTATGGGGCCCGAGCCTCTACTACTCAATTGGTGAATAATGAAAGTACCATCACTTCCGATTGGGTTAGACAGCCACGTCCACCACATCGACACAGTACTCTCATTGATAAGGTTGCTAATTATACACAGGGGAGGTTACAAGATACAATAGATCTTCTAAGTCATCATGGAGACGGTAGACCAGGGGTATTAGATCGGCGTCTGAGTGACTTCTTGGGAAGAGACTCGTGGAAAAGATCAGCACATGCTAACGATGAAGATGAAGAGACTGCAAGAGAACTTAGTGAAATCCAATCATACTCACCAAGTAATGCCAAAGAAGAAGATGATGATGATGACGATATGGTTATGCAACTACCACCACCACCACTAGGAGGTCCTTTATTGTCCGAGGGGGAAGAAGATGTTGCGCTCAATGATACTCGGGCAGTACCTGAACCTATCACACCGACAAAATCAAATACGATGGCACAACATGATATCGAGAAGTCTCCTATGGGACAGTGGAGCACACCAAAGAAGAAGCTCAATCTGAGAAAGCGCAACTCATTTCAAAACATTGCCCAAGAAGAGGAAGAAATTAGTGATGAAGACAACTCGCCTCAGGGAAAACAACGAAGAAGAGTAATGTTCCCTCCAACATCAACTAGCATGGCTCGAAGTGAATCATGTGGTGATGAACCTCGAATGAAGGCAACTGTTGAACCTGAAGATACTGATTTGTTAAGGACTGCAGCTCCAGCAGTTGTGTTTAAAGAAGACTGGACGACAAAAACTGAACGCATTCGTCAATCTTCTATATATGGAAGTAATCCTAATTGGAGACTGCTGCCCATGTTGGTCAAGGGAAATGACGACCTACGCCAAGAACAGCTAGCATCACAGCTCATATCACGAATGGCAACCATCTTGGCAAAGGCTAACGTATCAAGTTGGTTGTACCCATATACAATTGTAGCCGTTACCGGTCGAGGAGGCATAATTGAATGTGTACCGGACACTATAAGTATTGACTCTCTGAAAAGAAATACACCCAACTTTACAAGCTTGAAGGGATTCTTTAAACAGCACTTTGGAGAGCCGTCGTCGGCTGAGTATTCAGATGCTAAGGCAAACTTTGTTGAGAGTTTAGCAGCTTATTCTATTGTATGTTTTATTATGCAAATAAAGGATAGACACAATGGAAACATACTTCTTGATAGTAAGGGACATATAATCCACATCGACTGGGGATTCTTCTTCCTCTCTTCGCCGGGTAAGAACAGTAACTTTGAGAGCGCTCCTTTCAAGCTCACAAGAGACTTTGTTGATCTAATGGAGGGGCCAAAAAGTTATACCTTTCAGAAGTTCAGGGAGCTATGCTTCAAGACGTTTATTGAGCTGAGAAAACAGGAAAGTCCGCGTTAGTATTGTTTTATGTGTGAATGTATGAGTAGTCTCGTTGAGGTGGGACTTCTTCTCTCTCTCTTTTTGAGGATACCCGGAGGTATCCTTCACTCCTCCTGTCTTATGTACTTGTTGCCTAACATAAGTCATACTCTTTTTCATCTTCATACATTGTGAAACGCGCATATTCCAGTGCTATCAAATTATATTGCTTGTCGAAATGTTGACTGAGGGTAATGAAGATCTAGCATGTTTTCGGGGTAGGCCAGATGAAGCTGTAAAGCAGTTGAAAGCGAGGTTTAGGCTTGACTTGAATGATCATGGTGTTCGCAAGTATGTTGATTCTCTAATTGATGATTCTCTAGAGAACTGGTACGTCCGCGTTAGTATTGTTTTATCATGTGAATTCGTGTGTTTTATATGAAGTCTCGAAGAGTTGACTACTTCATTTGAACTTGGTTTGCCTTGCATGATTGCCTTTGCAACCCACATGTACTAACAGAAGAAGTTACTATCATCTCTCTTCATCATAAATCTTGTTAACGCGCATCTTCCAGGCGAACACGTTGGTATGATCGTTATCAAAGGTTCTGTGTAGGAGTGATGTAAAAGGGGTAGTAAGAGAACTCAATACTACTTTATTTCTGCTATCTCTTCCATAAATTTGTTGTAATCATCAGCAACAGAATTCTTCCCTTGTTTGTCTTCCTTGTCGTTGGCTTTCTCTGCAGTTGAAAGAACATCTTTAGTAGTCGACTTCTTCTTTGTTTGTTTGATACCCCTTTTCACTCTAAGGTTTGACGGCAAAAATCCAACGACTGCCTTGTCACCAACATATTTCTTCTTCTCAACAGGCATCGGTATAACTTCCATTTCACCAACTTGTTGGTCTACCGTACCCTCATCAACTACACCAAATTCTACATCCTCAGAAGTAGGATATGGTGCAACTGCTGACAATTCACCGCCTTCATTATATGAGTCGCCCGTATCAGGATAATCACTGTCAACGGGGTACTCGACACCAACTGGATACGGCATCGCTTCATCATCTTCTTCATTGAGCAGTGGATATTCGCCAACTGATGGATAAGGTATTTCATTTTGATCATTTACCTCTTCATCGTCAGATGGGGGTGGAAGGCACATGTCGACTTCTCCGTCATTATTTGCTTGGTCATCTTCTTCGTCATCAGATGGAGGTGGAAGACACATATCAACCTCTTGACCTGAGTTATTAGTATCCACATTGTTATTCATATCAACATGATTATCTTCGTCGTCAGAGTGAGGTGGTAGACACATCTCGACTTCAGGCTCTAGGCCGACATTATTGTCATCTGCCAACTGTTCTTCTGTGACTTCTTCTGTCTTGGGAATATCAAGTTTTCTTTCATCTTCAGTAGTAAGTGATGGCGCGGTTGCTTCTACCTGTGTTGTTTTTGTAGTATCATTGTTCACACTATTAATTACTTCATCTTGTGCTGATACAGTAGTCTCTTTTGGCAGCGGTAGAACTGGTGGGTTTGTAAAATCGACACTTGACAACGGTACAAAATCAAAGTGAGATCCGTCACTAAATCTAACTGGAGTAGTCGGTGGAAAGAAAGATCTCCAACCTAACATTTGGTGTCCAGAAAATGGCCCCTGAATGCTATTCGAGGTGTTGTCACGATAATACCATATCGGTTGTTGAATGTCATAAGATGATTGTTGCTGGGATGTAGTTGCAGCAATATGTTTTGCAACATGCTCATTCTGTTCCTTCTTCAACTTGGCAACTTCTTTTGACTGTCTTTCAATCTGTTCCGCATCTCTATACTCCGAGTAGCCATCTGCACTTGGACAACATGGATCGTATGTATCCGCTTGTTCTTTACTAGATTTGCCATTCTTTTTGTTCCGTTTCCATCTTGGTACAAATGACTGCTGTTGTTGCTGTTGATCTACCGTGCCTTCAAGAGCACCGCCTAATGAAGACTCATATTCCATTTCCTCTTGAGATGCCCAAATATCAGCTAATGCATTAGTACGCTTACTACTGCCAGAGCTTCGTTTGGCTGCGCGTAATACTGCTTTGGATGGTGCTGGGAGAGCTGGTACTTTAGTCTTATCTATTGGAGGTTTGGGAGGAGGAAGGATTGTGGAAGGGGGTGGCACTGGTGGAAGTGGGGGTTGCTAAATATAAATAATAAATCAGTACAAGTCAAATATTAAAATAGTGAATAATAAATTATTGATTGACTTACCATTGGTGGTGGTGGTGGAGGAGGAGGAGGAGGTTGTTGTGGGGGCTTTATAAGAAGCAAAGGCACACATTTATAATATGAGCAAGGCCAGACTAAACAAGGGAATAACATGACATGGATGAAACATTTTGATCAGCTCTTACCATTGGCATCGGCGGTGGAATATGTTGTTGTGGAGGACCAGGGCCATAATGATTATTCATTGGAGGTGGCATTAACATTTGCTGTTGTTGATTAGCACTCCCTTGGTCATCCCATCTTCTCTTTCTTCGTGCCGTATCTTCTTGCATTAATATAACATCATCTTTTCCCCCTTCTACTTCAAACTTTTTTCGAAACTTTGTCGGTACCACAGCTCGTCTTGGATCCATTGTAGTAGTCTTACCCTCAATATCTGCATAATACAACTTCATTTGTCCCGGTGCTGGTGCCCCATAGGGATTCATTTGTTCATCATAATAAACACTTGCATATCGTTCTTTTAAACTATACTTTGATTCATTTAACTTTTGTACACCTTCCACTGTCTTTTGAGCTGCTAATAATTCTTTGTCACGTTCCAATTGTGCCTGCTCGGCTAATGCTTTGCGTTTTACACTTTCATCTTTTACTATACGTAATTCCTTCTGTAATCGTTCCAACTTCTTTGTCTCAATGTTGTCTAAACCACTCTTTTCCTCATTTCTATCTCGTTTCCTTTCCAAATATGATATTTCAGATCTGAATTATAAATTCATAATATCATATGATATGAGGCGTGGTAGTATACAATACAATTACAATTGAAATGGATAGTGATATAAATTAGAGGCTGCTTTGTAAATTCAAACAATAACAACAACTACTAAACACATAAAAAAGTACTCACTTAACCTCTTCCAAAGATCTTGTCGCCGCTACCTTTGCATCTCGAGCTTTAATACGAGCAGTCTTATTCTTCTTTACCTCCTTCTTGCGCTGCTGACGCCGGTAGACGTCAATTGGGTTATCTTTTGCCATAATAGTCTGAGTATTGAGTGGTAACTTTCAGTGATCTTTCTCAAATACCTGTAGTAATTTGTTGCCTCAACAACGGGTTAGATTAATCTATATCTGTCTATATATATAATTTCCTCCTGCCTATATCAAACGCTACATACCAATCTAATACATAGATACAATACAACTTTGAGCAAACCTCGTAATCGTCAACCTCTTAACATACTGTCATCATTTCATTCATTCGTTCACCTCTCTGATATTTTCCCGGTATCCTTTGAGGTATCCCCAAACTCAGTGAATCACGCACAAATGAATAGCGGTCCTAAGTTACAACGACTTCATATACCCCAATTGAGGGGATAAGTATGTTCTATCTCTTGTAAGTAAAACAGAATCGAATCTTGATCTCTTAATGTTTAGATTATCCCCTTATACCTAGGCAAGGGATGGCACAAGTCACAAACTACTCTTCCTTTTTCTCCTCAGCAGACTCATCGTCTGAAAGACGAGGAGAAGGTCTTTTCTTTGTACGCCATGGTGAAGCAACTCCACGATTGCGTGCTTTCCAAAGATTCTTGGCCATGCCCATCGCTTCTTCCATACCTTGAACAACTGATTCATCATACTGTGATAGATCGTCCTCTGGCTCGGAAGAGAAATCGACAATATCCTTCTCCGATACCAAGAATAAGCTTGCGTTGTCATTCCCTACTGAGGCTACAATGACACATCCACTTCCTTCGAGTGCATCCTTAACAGATGAGTCCAATGGAATACAACGATGTGCAGGCCACCAAGGGTAGTCGGTAACCTTGGCTTTCACTAACTGAGTTGTAACCTCGACATTACACCAGATGCTGTTAGCAGAATCATGTTTCTTCAAAGCCGTTTTTGATCTCAATACATGAAGAAGTCTGTCGTTGTCTTCCTTGAGATTCTCAAGGCATACATCTGCCTTTGATAAAAAGCTTTGTATTAAAGCAGCGAGCCTTGAGACTGACTTACACTCTTTAATGGCCTTACTCCATTCACTGCCGTCAATATCTCCTTCGCCTCCAATACTTCCGCTAACCCAATTGAACTCATCCGCAAGCATAGTTGCAACTACCACATCTTCTTCCTCGTTGGTATTTGGTGCGTCACCGCCAACTGCTGCAAGGGCATCAAAATCTTCATCCTCGTCATCGTCACCTTCATACCCTCCATACTTATCAAGGATTTTAAGTGCGGCATGCTTGGCTTCTCCCCCTGAATGGTCACGAATCATCTGTAATGCGGTCTTGAGTTCTGCGGCAACATTATTGAGATGAGACTTACGAGCAACGGTAATCGCTGCGACAATAACATCGCGAATAAGCGCATACCGATGGACGGGGACTTGCTTCAAGGCATTAATCTTGACCTTCCAGTTGTTTCGGCGCTTAATGAGCTCTTCATTGTCTTCCTCCTCCGACAAATTCTCATTTTCTTCTTCCGCTGTGTACTCTTCTTCGAGTAATCTCTTCTTGCCTGACATCTCAAAGACACGTAATTCCAAATCCTTCAAACAAAGCTGATAATTGGTGTTTATATCAACAATAGAAGAGAATCAAAGGAATGAGAACATGTCAACTAAACTAAGCAGTGTGTACCCACAGCGAATACTTACCTTGACAGTAGTGATAATTTTATTGAGAGATTCTTTTGAAGCTGCAGGGTCGACCTTTCTCTTCTTGGCAGGACTTGGACTTGTAGAATTGCTGCCTTCACTTGAACTCTTCTTGTTGTCAGCCAATGGTCCAAGTTGCATCTCACAGTCGATAGCCCAAGCGAATGAGGCATCACTCAACTGTTTTCGCCATGCCTCACGTGTAATATCTTGTCGTGACCAAGGAGATAAGTCGTTGCACTTCTTCTCAAGGGCGAACAAAGACTCAACCAATATGTTGAGAGTACCGTTTCCACCGATACGTTCATCTACCCACAGCTTATGACATGGGGCATTTGCAAGTAATTCTACATCAGTTTGAACAATATTGTCCGACTTGCGATTGCTCCTAGTGGATCGTTGTCCTCCGTACAATTCAGTAAGTGTTTGAAGGCCTGTCAACAAACTATAATCAGACGCATTGTCTCTGCCGATCTTCTCCTGTCGTTCTTCCTCCTCGTGAGCCTTGGCCAACTCCTTGATTTCTTCCTCCACCGCTTTTAGTTCCCCCTGTGCCAAGCCTACCAGCCGTCCGCTCCTCCTTCCATCCTCAGCATCACAAGCACTCTTTGCGTTTTCCAAGCGTCTTTCCAAATCCTCCTTCTCCTTCTTTCTTGCTAGTTCACGACTATTGGACTCCTTATCATCTTGAAGCTTACGCTTGAGTAATGTAAGATCATTACAAACTTCTAAGGCTTCTCTCTCACGCGTTCCACGTCTGTCCATACTGCCCACATACTGCTCAAAGAGAGACTTCGTGTCAATAAAGTGCCACACACTGGCCGGTGTGTACTCAACACCCAGCTTCTTAATTTCAGGGGGTATAGTGGATTCACGTGTTGTGAGAGTCTCGACATGTAGCATCGTTGGGTCATGCTGAAAGAAGTAAATAGCGTTGTGATTACGATCGAAGGCGATGGGTTCAGAGCGTGCAATAAGTTTTGTGAGGCCCTTGTCGAGCGCTTCAAGAGCTCGGAAGTATGCTTTCTCTGCCGTCTCAAACTGTTTTTTGGTCGCCGTGGGTACGAATGGCTTGCCTTCTTCTTTAGAGTCGGCATCAGCTTCTTCGTCGTCCTTCTTCTTGTCGCCCTTGTCGTCCTCGTCACCAGCGGCTTTCTTCTGTCTGATTGGTTTCTTTGGGCCTTCGTACTGAAGTCGAACCCTGTTGTATTTAATGAGTGCATTTCTTTTAACCTTGGTAAGTTCTTGAAGCTTGGCTGCTCTTCCGGCAATGTCCTCAGCCAGATCAGGGCGTTTTGACATGACGTCATCGGTGAGTGCGCGTAACAAAGCCATGAGCTCGTCTGGCTTGAGATTCCAGGGTTCAACCTGTTTCATTAACTTTTCGTATCCTTTGTAAAGCACACCCTCTGCATTTCCAAGATATACAGTGTATGTGGCTGACAGGGGACGCACATCACTCTCCTTAGCTTCGACATCATCAATGTCCATTTTATCATTATTCCAGTAGTAGGTCATGTCCAGCTTGTCGTCACCGGGCAGAACACCATCCTCAAGAGTCTCATCTGATGTGTAGTAACGTTCCATGAGATCCATGTAGAAGAAACAAATCTGAGACCAAGAGACGGGATTCAGCCCCTTCCTTAACAGTTGCAAGTCTTCTTCCAATCGAACATCAACGGGATCAAGGTCGACGTCATCCTCATCATCTCCATTTGTTTGCTTTGGTGCAGTCACCAAGCGCAGTGCGGTTACAAATAGATGAGTCAAAAGTGGTGGAAGTGATTTTGCAGCCTTTGCATTACCATTCTGTACCTCATCTAGAGCATAGAACAATGTCTTGAGAGAAAACTTGGGTACTGGATAGTCGGCGTCTTCAAGGCCAACATCGCCACAGAAGAATTGGAACACGGTGATGGCATCGGCCACAAGCCCTCGATCATTATTACCACCCATTAATTCCCCATTACCAGACTTGGATGCCCTTGCGACAGCTCCTTGGTACTGCTTAGGAGTGTTTTTACGTAAATGTGGTGGCACAAGGCAAGTTAATGTGTGTGGTAAAGCTGGTTGTTTTGTCAAGTGCTTTGGGGCCTTGATACTGTGCTTCTTTTCGATTCTGTGAAGCTCTAAATCCTCCATGGGAAAACGCTTCTTCCTGAACCAATCCAACTCTTTTTTGTCCTCCTCGGCTTGTTTCTTCCTAGCTTGTCTCTTCTTCTTTGCTACTTCCCGCTGCTCTGGTGTCTATGTAAACGCGAGAATTTTCATGACGTGTAATTAGATAAGACCTGCAAGTGGGTATATGCATTATGTACAGAGATCAATAATTACACTTACCATATCTTTCTCTTTGCGCTTGCGTTCTTCTTCATCCGATTGCTCCTTCTTCTTCTGCTTAGACTTCTCTAACTCGGCAGTTCGAGCCTTCTCAGCCTTCTTCCTAGATGCGTCCTTTGCTCGAGACGCTGCCTTTTGCTTCTTGTTCCACTCAGAACTGATTTTATAACTATTCTTCACCTTAGCGAAGCGACCTTCCTTCACACCTGCTTTGATGGCCTGATTCAAACGACTTTTGAACATGTTTGGAGGAACTGATTTGCAGTGTTCATTATTTGCCAATACCCACTTGCCAATCGCAATGTTTGACGACCCAGAACGATCCTTCAGAGCTACAATTGCGTTCTGTGTCATTTCAAGATAGGTTAGTTTACCTGACTTCTTGCGGCCAGCGGGTGGACTTGAAGATTTAGACGATGACGACTTGGGGCTCTTCTTTGCTGGCATTTTACTGTCAGCACTGAGATCATCAGTCTTCATAGGTGTCAACTTCTTTCCACTGGAAAGTGGTTTCTTACTTGATGATAGCTCGGTTTTTTCAACAGAGTCGAATGTCTTTCCCTTGGCCGGTGTACTATCCCCCAAGTTTGCTAATACAGATGGTGACGACGACTTTTTCTTCTTCTTTTTATCCTGCGATCGTGCTGCTCAAACAAGTATGCAATATATATATATTAGAGAAATAATTATCAGGGATAATACCACTGAATAGTAAATAAGTATTTCATCTTCTTACCTTTGTTGCTTTCAGATGGCTTGAAGTTAAACTTAGCCTCTGATAGGAGGCGGTATCGTTCATCAGTCATGGGCGTAGCCTCATTATTCTCACGCTTCCTATAGCATTTCCTCTGATCCTTAACAAAAGATCGCATCCTCTTTTGTACTTCCTCGTCAAGGGAGGCATAGTCAATCGTCCCATTAGCCTTAATGCAAGGCTTGAGTAACTCCAGATTCTCTAGCCATTTCTTCTCATAGGCTTTTGTAGATTTAGATGATTTGGCTGGCTTTGCTGCAGATTTAGATGATTTGACTGGCTTTGCTGCTGCTGCTGCGGGTGGTTTGGAAGTAGTGGTAGCTTCTTCGGATGTTGTTGTACTGATTGGTTGCGGGGCAGCAACAATATTGGCCATTAAATCCGCTGTTGCTACCGCCATACTCATGTTCATAGGTTCTCCTCCAACCTGTTGTGGTTGTGGCTGTTGCTGAGGGGGTGCTTTATCTGATTCTTCCATTTTTTTACTTCTATGATTGGCAAGTTATATTGATGATGAAACATGTGAGATAATTGAAAGAATTTACAAATAGCAAGGGTACACGTCACCACAAAACCCTTCAACAACATAACGTTACAACCGACATACAAGTAACATGCACCATCTTACACCCCCAACCAATGACAAACAATTGCACCCGGTTGTTCCCCTAATGTATGTTATTTTACCATTTGAATACATACATTTAATCCTGGGTAGGTGTTGTGTATATGGCTTTATCCACTGTTACCCTCATATAGTCTTCGCGAATATAAAACATATGTGGTAGCACAACAGAGGGGTATACATCGATATATATCATCCATGCAGACGTAGGTCTGTCATACCACATTTAGTGTCATTGTTTACCCGATATTGTATATGTGTTGGGTGGGGTAGGATGGTTGCATCTCACGGCACCATACTTCAGTGTGTGGATGATAAAAACACGGTCTACCTAACCACAATACGTTAAAATACAAAAATACTCGCTGCCACGTAACCTGTTTGCTCTCTTCAAAGCAGAAAAAAATACCACCAACGCAGGGATATTGTACACAAAATATATAACATTAACATACCTGTATGATCGGTTCGTTTGTTTGTGTAGTTCTTTGGTGCCTATTGGAGGACAATTGACAGTACAATATGTAGGATTGTGAGAGTGGCACAGCACAGGGAGTGTTTTTTGCCGGTATCCTCTTCTTTACTCTGCCTGCCTGATACTGCGTTGCACGCTCCATATCTTTGTGTCCAAAGTAAGGTGAAAGAAACCTAGGACTATGTACTTGATTGCTCTAGAAGTTCAGCACTAGCAGTGATCCTCTAGAGAGCGGCGTTAGTAATCATATCGTGGGTGGTATTGATAATAATGACCATTCTGTTATTCATACTTTTATTGGTGCTGTCAAGTATAGCGTGTGCTTTCAACAGCCAGATATTACATGCTCATAATAAATTATCATCTTTGCAACTAAGAAGATGTGCACCAACCAAAATGACAAGTAATGATAGTGAATCTCCAACAAACAATGATAATGAGAGAGATGATGGTCTAAAAATAAGATATTTGGGGTCCGGAGAAGATGCAATAGTTCGTCCGGGTGTGGTTTTAGTAGCTCCGAAACACGAATATGATCACTTCCTTATGAGATCTGCAGTGTTTGTATATGCCATTGGTTTAAATGAAGATGATGATCTGATCATTAGAGCAGTAGTACTAGATAATCCTACTGCATTTACAATTGGAGAGATGAGTCCTCAGATAATGGGAAGTTTATCAGATAACATACTTTTCAGAGGTGGCTACGATGGACAAGACTCTGCAATGCTTTTACATACAGGAGGTGGTAGTAATGGGTCTGTCAAATCAAATTCTGAAATTGGTTCGTCTGGGATATATGAAGGAGGAATTGTTAGTGCCATGGAATCTGTCGATGCTGGACTCATAAGTCAAGATCAATGCAAGTTCTTCTTCAATTATATGGTGAGTTTACTTTGTATTATTTTGTACATAAAAAGTGTTTATCTCATCTCTACAAACCATGTATCCTAGCAATTCACGGAGAAAGAGATAGATAATATGTTTGCTGGTGTAGAAGATGGAGATGCTTGGGTAAGCTGTGAAATACCAACAGAATATATTCTAAATTCAGATTATGATAGAGGAAGTTTGTGGACTAAGCTTCGAAATGGTCTCCGAGAGATTCGTGGTAATAGTACTTAAAATGTTCACTTATACTGTTGTTGCAACCTATTCCTCGATTTAGATCTTCTGCCTTCTCCTTTGAGTCCATGACCTTTCATTCCTTTACGGTCTAGTGCTCTCTTTAATACTAGACTTACTCTACTATTTCCAACTTTATCGAAAGGAGATGAGTATACTGCATGATGAAACTTATCATTGCATGAACCAGTCATCAACACTAAATCACCAGGGAAAAGTTGTATGGCAGCTGCCATGTTGTTACTATCTTTTGTGATTGGCATATCGTCCCATTCGCTCCATGTCGAAATGTCTGGTATTGGCCTGAATGCAAATATCCTGGATGTACCACAGCTGACGACAGCCGTGGTTCGATGCCACAGTGAGCCATGTTCGGGATCAGTGTGATACTTACATGCTGATTCTCCATCAGGATAATGATTGCATAAAGCACAATCAAAGAATGTTGGTGGCTGTTCGTGATGTTGATATTCCTGTTCTAAAAACTGACCGATACCCTCATATGCCAAATTAGTAATGTCTTCACTCCATTTGAAAGTCAGAGATGTTGTCCCTGTTTGCAACGATTGTTCATGCTGTCCATTCTCCAAACACCATTGTTCAATGTCTCTCATAATTTCTCGTGCTAATCCTCCTACTTTATCTGGTCTCATTAATTTGCCACTATATGCCAATGCTCCTATTCCTTCCTCTGCCAGCCAGGCGGTACCTCTTCTTTCAATAACTGACTCCCCATTGCGTGTTGTTAGTGTATCAAAGTTGAATGGTATAGACTCAAGAAGGCTTGGGAGTAACTCTTGTGTCGGGTACCCAAAGTAATTGCTGTCGTTCAATGAAGACATTTGCCATGGAAGAACATGTGGGAAGATATCAAATGGTAAATTGGAGGTTCGAGCATTAAGATTGGGTATTGTGAAGTCAATTAACGTATCTGCTGTAATAGACATATCATCCATGTTTGATAGCAAGCTTGACAAATCCATGTTTGCAATTTGCAATCTTTTCACTAGTCCTCTAATTGCAAAGCGAACTTCCACTGCATCTTTTAATGATATTCTTCCCGACAATCTATCTACTGATTGAACTAACATTGATATACTGCTCAGCATATCAATCCACAGCTGCATGTCTTGTGATTTTGAAGGAGCTGTAGGTTTTATACATCCTGATAAAACATGCAATCCTTTTATTGCATCTGCAATCCAAACCATCTCTCGGTCGTTATTAACTATATCCTCTTTGTTGTTACCATCTTCCATAGGGAGTGCCACCGATTTGATTGTCCTGACTAACCTAGTATCAAACCAAATCTTTCCTTCTCCTCCTTCCATCGTCATCAAAGCATGTTTCAATTCCATTGGATTGTTTTCCCAACTAGACAAAGCCGCCTGTCCTATACCCTCTAGTAATTGACTTCCCCATCTCTTTCTCTTCTCATTGTGTATTAACTGTGTACGCAAATGAGGTTTCAGTTTATCATCTGTTGGTAGCCAAACAAACTTATCAACTATTGTTAAATGATCGGATATACTTTGAGCCAATTGTATTGCTTCTCCCATCGTTTTTGCCTCGCTTATTGATATAGTTTTTGCTCTTTGTTTTGGCTGTAACTTCAATTGTTGTTGTCTTCCTTTTCCTCGTGGTGTTGATTTTGGTTTAGGCCTACTTGACCTATTATTTCTAGTTGATGCGACCATCAATAAGGGAGTTGCCATTCGATTGATACTATGGCTCTCGTTATCATGATATGGTAATGTAGAGATAAATGCTTGCAATAAATGAGTACGAACCATAATAATAACTCTGTATTATATACCAAAAACTCTTGTTGTAGATATTATTCGGTAAACTTTTTAGAGTCGGGTAGGCCTACGATCGTCACGTACAAAATAATATAAACCAATTGGCCAATTAATACGTCGCCACTAATATTGATACTCTGTATCACAGTGAGATAAACATCTCTAAATATTACTACTACACTTATTACTATTACGAATTATTATCTCTTGTCAAGAGCAGAAGAAGTTTCTTAATTACAGCTTTACTTGAGAAAAAGAAAGAATATACTTGATGCATGGCAAACTTCACATCACCTGAGTTTTGGCAC
>Ga0214479_100413_pt1 | contig 25535 bp, 14 predicted proteins | sample M1_20Mar14CPVII9_5_FD_165054 | JGI IMG/M metagenome (GOLD analysis project Ga0214479, IMG submission 165054) | Marine eukaryotic communities from Monterey Bay, California, United States - M1_20Mar14CPVII9sort6BwellE14 | ecosystem: Environmental > Aquatic > Marine > Unclassified | place: USA...
TAAAAGATTTCAAGACAAGTGGTAGGCCAAAGAAGAATTTGAAGGGGTAGGCGGTCGGCGAAGTACCTGTCAAAAGGGAGTTAGTAGAGGTTCAGCTTCACTTTAAGATAAAAGATATAGAGATTTGGATGACCTCTTGTGACTTAGATAAGAGAGACTGCAATCTTCTAGTATATTCACATGGAGGTAGTTGAAAGTGCAACATTTTATGTCAAAGTAGATCACTTTTCTCCTGAAAAAGCAAAGTTCAAGGACACAACACCAATAAATTTTGTCTCAAAAGATTATATATTAATATTTAGAAGATATCAAATCTTATAATATACATTCTTCCGTCCTTTTATTCAACCACCCGCTTGGCATTATTATACTTTTTACAAAACTTCTGGTTTCTTAAAAACTTAGGATCCATACCCCTGGTAGAAACATACTTGGTACGCTTCTTCTTCTTAATACCATTGCGATGGTTCTTGGCAGAATTGTTATGCGCGCAAGTATTCTTTGACTGTTAGTTTTGTAGTTAGGAAGTAGAAAAGGATTGTGAGATATTTTTGATGACAAAGTGATCATAAACGAAGAACAGGTGTAGTATATCCGCATGGACATCTTCCACCACCGCTAAACAACAGACAGGTTCACCAACAACAACACGATATTATGATTCAGAAGACTCAAGATAAAGGGCTCCAGAGCTAATATCAATATACTCTCAACTCTCAAAGGATACCACCCTCATAATGAAATGATAACCTTCCATATCATCACGATATGGCCACCTTAACACTATCAACCAACATGTAACACCAAGCATACATTCACCACCTCTACCGATGGCGTAGTATACCAAATAGGTAGTGGGTAATAGTTGAGGAGAGGCTCTATACACATTATTGCAAAGTTCAAATGATGTGTTACTCAATATCAACGCCCGCCCTAAAGACGACGCCACTCCGAAATCAAACCACACTAACATCATCTCTTATTCATTACATATCCTAGCCTGATGGGCTTATTAGCGTCGTACCTTAACCATCTTGACTCTCTATGTATTCTTTGCAACTAATCAGAACTAACGTAATCAACAATAGTAATTCATTGAAAATTTACCTGTTGTACTTAAAATATTCGGATATAAATAGCAATAAAGTGGACATTCGCCCTTCTTCTTATGGGCTGGGCGTTTTGTCCAAAAGTTCAAAGCCGGCCCTACAATACGATATGTAACTTTGTTATAGTTCGATATTATTAGACAATGAGTTACAATCCAGCAATACCACCACCCGGTATACCACAGCAACAACCACCACAACCCGGCGGAGCAAACGATCCATCATCAGCATGTTACGACGAACAATTAGCCCCCCTCGATAATCAAAAGAAATTCTTCATGGCAAATGTTGATTTTTCAACAACAGCCCAACAGGTTAAAACCTTCTTTTCACAATATGGTAATGTGAATTATGTAAAGTTGGTACCACATCAACAAAGTGGTGGTATGAAACATCGTGGATTTGGATTTTTATTCATGATGGATGAGCCTAGTACTAAAGCAGTCGAGCAGTATGTGAATTCATTTCCTGAGAATAAGATTTGTATCTGTGGTAGGAATGGTGTTTATGTAAAAAAACAGGAGGGGATGGGACGTAGCTTAGGTGGTGGAGAGTATGGACATGTTAGTAGAGGAGGACGTGGTGGGTATTCCAATGTTGGTCGGGGTGGATATCAGAATAATTATGCAGGTGGTGCAGCTACTACGAATTGGGAAGCACAACATTATCAACAACCATATCAACAACAACAACAGCAACCGTATTATGGTAATGGATATAATAATCAAGCAGTTGCTGGGGGGTATGCAAATTATGCACAGGGATATGCCACCGCTGCCAATCCTGCACAACAGCAGCAGCAGTATTATACAGTGGATGCATCGGGAAGTGTTGCCGGCTATGGACAGCAACAAGGCCAACAACAACAAGCCGCTGCGGGATATGCACAGCCTCAACAATATGCCTATCCTGTCAACTATGCTCAACAACAGCAGCCAGGTCAATATGCTCAACAACCACAGTATGCACAGCAACAACAACAACCACCACCTGGTCAATATCCAAATCAACAACAACAGGCAGCATATCCCGTACAACAGCAGCCACAGCAACCTCAATATCCTCCTCCAAATCAAGGAGGATATAATCAACCACCTCCTCGCGTTCCACCGAATACTCAACAGCAGCAGCGCCCTCCACCATCTGGACCACCATCGTCAGGGCCACCATCGTCAGCGCAACCATCAAACAACAACAACAACAATAGCAATCCACCACCATCAACAACACAAAACATTAACAAATTAAATTCCAATACAACACAAAACATTAACAAATTAAATTCAAATTCCAATAATACAAATTCCAAAGGTAATGTAAATTGGTCCAAGTTGGATACACAGCAGCAGAATTTGGCAGTGAATGCTAAGAATGAACAGAAGAGTTTGAGGGCTCCTGCTAAGGCAGAAGGTGCCACCACAACTGCTAGTGGTAGTGCTACTACTTCAAGTACTAGTGAGGCTACTGCTGGTACTGCTAGTACTAGTTGGGCTACTGATGGTACCGCCGGTAAAAGCGGTGGTGGTAAAATGAAGTCGGGCGGGGCAAGTAAAAAGGCAGGCGGGACGAAAGATAAGCCGTATTAAATATATTGAGTGGCTTTTGTCATTTATTAGTTATGTCGATGTGTTATATTGGGGGTTACTTGAATTTGGCTTTTTAGCCATTTTATATATGTTTGGGGGCGGGAGACGATTCTAGAATGAATCTTTTTGAATTGTGAATGGGGGGATTATTCACTGTACTATTGTGATGTTTGATAAGGGGGTATCTTTTAGGTTGTTTCTCGTGGTGGACTCAAGACTCATCAAGCGTCTACTATATCTACTTTCTTTCTTCTGGGGTTTCTTCATTTGTCTGTACTCAAGGAAGCTGCTAGGAGTAAGTTTCTAGCTTATTTTGGGAACACTTTTGGGGTATCTTATCTTAATATTGTCAACAATCAAACAACGTCGGTGGCAAATAACTCGCCTTGTCTGTCTTTGGTCTCGTTGTTAACTTTTGCTGAAATGTGGTATGGTTATATGATTGTGATTGTTTTTGGTAACTTTCATTTGGGAGAGCGGCATTGATTTTCATCTGGTCCGGTCGAACATTAAATGGATTTTGATTACTGTTGACTTTGTTCACGATCGTATGTTAGTGTTAGTATATTCTTTTGGGTATTCGATCTTAGCATCACAACCGAGTGCTTGATTTGTCATAATGTGAGATGTGCTCTGTGGTTGCGAACTCGATACTTCTTATTGGTATCCTCATTGCTTGGTTGGTGAGTGGCGGCGTATCAAGAGGGTAGAATCTAACAACTTAGTTTAATCTCTTCGAATCAATCCTCCTTGCTCCCCTCGGATTCCTAGCGCTTACACACTTCAAAAGCTGAGTGCTTGACGAATTGATGCCAGAGGTTAAGATATCGTTTGATCGCCAAATGTCTCTTAGATTTTGCGCACCTCACCGAGAGCCAGTAATGCAGTCTTTGAGAGTTGAGAGTTAGTATCATCTTAGTAACCATAGAGTAGATATAATCAATATTATGGCTGCAAAAGTAGTCATTCAACGACGTGTCAGGGTGTCGTCAATATCTTTCATCATGATGATGCTGATAGTATCTTTTCTTTTCATTTCACAAGTTCATGGATTTGCTTCAACATCATCCTATCACTCAATAAATAATCATGTACTATCAGCAACTACGTCATCGATCTTAGCAGAAGGAAAAAGTACATTAGATAATGATTCACCGGATGATATCTTTGAGCAGTTTACAAAGCTTTTAATGAAGCATCAAACATCAATGATTGCAGAGATTGAACAAGCTGATGGTTCTAACATATCCTTTTCCAAAGATGGTTGGGGAGCATTTGAGAATGGCAAGAGTGATGATACCAAGAGTGGTGGTATTACACGAGTTATTCAGGGTGGTAATGTTGTAGAGAAGGGTGCATGTTCATTAACAATAATAAGAAACGGAGTACTGACTGCCGATCGAGCTGCTACAATTAGTGGCCGACAAGCAGAGAATGAGGATGGGTTAGTAGTTCAAGAAGGTGATATCTACTCTGCAGCTGCATTGAGTGTAGTACTTCATACAAGGAATCCATATGTACCAACCTTTAGAAGCGATGTACGAATCTTTTTAGTAAAGTCTAAAGATGAGGAGGGCAAATCAGTAGCTTGGTTTGGCGGCGGAAGTGACTTAACACCTTATTATTTGATTGATCAAGATATTATCGACTTTCATACTCACTTGAAGAGTATGTGTGACGAGCACTTCCCACCTGACAATAATGACTACAATCTATCATATCAACAAATGAAAGAACAATGTGACGACTACTTTTATTTGCCTGCAAGAAGTGAGCATCGCGGTACTGGAGGCATCTTTTTTGATGACTTACCAGCCACACAATCTACATATGGGTTTGTAAGGAATGTAGCACAGGGGTGGATGCCATCATGGTTACCAATTGTTGAAAAGAATGGAAGTAAAGAGTATACGGATGAAGAGAAACATTGGCAGTGCCTGAGACGAGGTCGATACTTGGAGTTCAATCTACTTTATGATAGAGGTGTTAAATTCGGACTTGCAAATGCTAATCCAAGAGTTGAGGGCGTCATGGTATCAGCACCTCCCAACATCGCATTTGAGTACAACCATGTTCCTTCTGCTGGAAGTGAGGAAGAGCGACTCTTGAAGATTCTCAAAGAGCCTCGAGACTGGGTAGAATAGAATAGGGGGGGGTTGGGTATAAAGATTTATTCATTCAAGTGTGCCACACTAGTGGAGCGCTCTGAGGCACTGATATCGTTATGTATGTAAACTGAATAGATAGATATTCTTTGTAGATTTTGATGACATAAGACTAGCGCCGTCCACTAAAAGTGTCAGACAAGGTGACTCTACCTACTCCAACCTGTCTGACTATGTACCAAGTGAGTCGATTTGACCGTAACAAATAGATACCGGAGTGTCTACTCATCATAGCAAATACGGTGAGATACTATCTACATAGTATACTCCGCTACTACAATATATCTACGTATTGTATAGCACATATGACCTCGCGGTCGTGTTGGCCCTCTCTAGCGCCCCATCATATCCATCTGAGATGGATAGACAGCATTTGTTTACTTTATTCTACTAAGAGAATCACACTATGTTGATCCAACGTCTAATCGATGGCACGATATCACATCGTCTCTTGCCATACTGATGATATAGACTCTCAACAGGATAATCATACAGATTACAGATTGTGAGCGTCTATTGCCTATTGCTCACCCTCAACGCTAGCAATCACGAGTATCAAGCGCCTCTTTAGGGCGGTTCAAACAATTCACGCACTCGGCATTTAGATACCACCAAAAGCACTCCGATACGTGTCTTCAAAGCTATGGGCGCCTTTTCTCAGTCCCCTCAAGCTTAGCTGACATATAATATACTTACTTGATACATCCAACAGTCTTACCAACGATATGTCGGCTAAGATTGTCCGTAAAAGTTCGTACATACAGCTTAAGACACAACCGAAACACGTTCGTCCGATGATATCCGTCGATGCTCGTCCTTGGCAGTCAACACACTTGGGTTGCCAGGATTCTAACGCATGTTCAAACTCACTATTAATCAGCAAACATAACACACTCTCCTCGAGCAGTTGTATAGCTGAGCATTGTAGTTTCAAACTCAAGTCGTACTTGCCTTGAGATTCACTCCTCGCAAGCTTACTTGTTCTTCTTGCCATATGTGTAGGCATAAATCATAATCAATACACAATGGACTTACCGTACCTACTCGATACACTTACTTCGCAGTTGATCATATCAACCACCACACTCGTATCCTTCTCTCATAGAAAGATAATCTCAGTTCCAATTCACAGAACTGACACACTGCTACTTACATTCCAATAGATATACGACTCCGCACTATTGATAGAATGTCTCGGCTCATGTCACACATGATGCCGTCTCTTGATACAAACTTAAGATAGACAACAGTCTCATCTCGAGTCTTCTCTCTTCTCTGTGTCATGTTCAATAGTGTGTAATACATCAACAACACAATCACAACACATACTTACTATTCGTGTGTAGAGGTCAATCTCGAGTATTGGATCTACCTTTCATAACATACACTGAATAGACTCACTATCATCATCAGATAGCTTCTTCATGAGCAATTGAACCTTGATGTTAAATACCACTGCCGCCAGAAGCAGGTCATCTCGGGAGATGATACGTAAGTAACTCTCGTTCACTTAGTCCAGACTCATCGACTATCAGCTTACAGTCGATCTGAGATGTCTTGAACTCAACTTGAAGAATGTAGATGATAAACACATCAAATACATATCATATATACATATCGTTCTCAACGATATAAGCGACTCGTCCCCTGAAATACATACTCATACCTTGCCGACTGATTCCTCGCTCAGGAATGTCCAGTTCAGTCTGCTAGTTTCGTAATATGTATTTCCTAATAATCCAAACGTACCCGTGGTTGGTGATAACTCTCTTATCGCCATTCCACCTCACTAGTTTGCAACTCACTCGAAGACTTGGTAATACAGAGTTCAACTCATTGATCTCTCCAATCTTCTCTTCATTCATTAACTATCGGTAATACTAATCACCAATACTTACACACAAACATTGTCGGCACGTTATCAATCTGATCTCGGCCTAGTTTGTAACTCTTTTCTTCTGAAGACATGAGGAACAGTCATAGACGTCTCTCCTTTCTTCGTTCACTTGGTATCGGTTGCTATCAACAATTCATTATCATGTGCTATAACAGCTCTTGATAATACTAGCTCATCACATAAACGTAGGTTCACTCTACCTCGTGTGTTGCTATACTCTTCAGTAATCATAATCCAACTGATCAAGATACGTAGCAATATCCTAACCATATGACTACTCTGAACACTTTCAATGTAGCATATCTCGTGCTCACATCATGGTCGATCAGCAACCAACAACAAATGAATGTATACTTACAATCAACTTGTCTAGTATGCACATCTCGTGAGAGATATGGTAACACTTCAACACTCTCGTCAAAGTAACACTCGATCTTGGGATATGATAGCCATTAGACTATCAACTTTATCTCTATTCATCCCAATTTATCTATTGACGGCATATCTGCCATCCTCTTGAATCTCTTGATTGATATTATATACTCATCTAGCATACATGCGCTTGGAAACATGCTTCAACTTGCATATTCTATACTCCCGAAGCAATCAATCAACTGCCAACATATCTCGTGGCGAATTCTTCTAACTATACCATACCATATCATAGGTACAATATGTCCCCTCAAGCTCATTACTGCTTGTAGAGGCACCATGTTGTCGAGTGGGCGTCATCTACTATGCCACACAAGACGTACTAACTTGCTCATATCAACTCTGAGATGATTCTATCTCTGGAACTTCTAAGAATTGAGACGACTACTAAACCAATCCTCACATACACGAGCAACATTCAATAGCAGTTATGCTATTCAATCATCAACCAAGCATATAAATACTGAGCTTGACACTAATCCATCTCTCCTGGATTCTTCTGCAAAGTCCTAGATGTCTCCATCATCTTCTACTTACGATACCATTCAATCCTTTACTCCGATAACATCGGACTCACAATCACAAACAAACAATCTTGTGATCATACTCTCTAATACAAAGGATTAACCACCAGAGATATACTAATCTCATCTTGGGGTCGTCATATACTTGACACTTGCTGCGGCTACTCACAATCATATATCTATTCTTCAGATACACTCCAATAGCTCACAACTTACGTCAGACATATGGCATCTTGCAGGGCTTGATATCTATCCACATCTTGAATCATGTATGCATATCTTATCTCGTAATGCAACAGATTCCTCTAACATAAAGTAATGGCACGGCTCATACTTACAACCGACTTCCAATACGATAGTTGTGGATACCATATCACTTCTATTTCTGGCAGCAAAATAACAGATACAACTACTCTCAGCAATCTGAATTGACTAAGCCAGCACTTAATGAAGGGCTCGATAACACTCTCATCTCTCTATGGCGTTATCACACTTGAAGGAACATATGCTTGTTCTGGCTATGCGAGCACAAGGACTAAACACACTTCATCCTACCCAACATTCTAACCGAACTTGACTTGACTCTATCTCGTCACATCTTCTCGGTATGCTCATAACTAATAACAGTCTCTGAGCCAAACTAGTTTCATTTCATACATCTTCACCAACATATCATAAGTCTAGATAGTGAACCAACTGACACGGATGACAATCGTAGGACCAGTCTAGATTCTATCTCTTGATCTTGACTTTCCTTCTCTAAACTTGGTAGTGAAACTTCACACAGCCTCTATGCATGACATGATATCATATCATATACGCAGCAATACAGGACCGTCTTCATACATAGCTATCCATCTATCTCAAATCTACAGCACAAACTAGCGTGGGATCTTTGCTGTCACTCTCGACGGCACAACAGATACACAATATCCGTCCCCTTGCTGTAGTTTGGGATAAAGGATGTCCCCTCAAACCGCTCGTCAATCGGAAGAGTCTTGGGGATCTATTGCTGGGTTATACAGCACTGATATTGTCATTGACTTGACACATATCCTCGAGTACAAACTTGTATCTCGAGCTTAGTAGTTTCGTGGTAGCGGCGAGCGAAGGAACGGCAGAAAGCACAGAACTGCCTACTAAACTGCCCACAAATTCGACTTCAACTCCTCTTCTATCAATAATAGCCAAACTAATGGTACCATAACTTGTGGTATTTGCCTACATCAGCCACGAGTTCACATACAGTAACACTCTGACCTTATCATACAGCAAACTAATAGCATTTGACCTTCGGACGTAACTAATCTACAGCATACAGCCATCAACTAATCCGAGCACACGGGTCAACTTATAACTTGATCTAACCACTACTGAACTACATCTTGACAATATGATTCAGAACAAACACGTGATTGTGAATGAGAATACACTTCTTGAATTGCAGCATCTGCAATAACTCATCTTAAACTATCCGCCATAACGGCCTTGACAGTTCTTAACATATCCACTCGTTGGAGATCTTCAAGTACTAACGGTGGTCCCGAATCATCGTGGAACACTTTTATATCTTAACCGTCGACTCATTCTCATCTCAACACATGATCGGGCGGACATACTTCCAACTACTGTCGTCGAAATCTAATCAAATAGGCCTAACGATATCATATCATCTAGCACTATAGGCTTCTCGACAGACGAAGTAATCCTTCTATCCTCAATCAACCCTCTAACTTGTTGTCAATGAACACACATTGACTTCTTCTAGTCTTGAGGTTGTACAACAATTGCACATTCAGCTCGGGGTATCTAACATCACACGAGCAATCAACCCTCAACACTTCTACAGAGATCAAAGTATCTGACTTGAACTCTACTTGATCGGGCTTATACCCAATATACTCTCTTGATAATGTTATATATTAGGCCTGCTGTTCACATTGTATGGCTCCAATGAGGTCTTATGTACCTGGGTGGTACAGCATCACAACCACCGCCAATAACATATCTTATTTGATAATGGTAGATCAAACTAAAACTAATATCATGCAACACATTGTCACGTGTGTTCTACTGCATCTCATACTGTTCAATCTAATTCTGTTTTGTTGCAACTCGAATAACCTCGGCACTACTCTTGCCGACCGATTCACAACTTCTTATTAATGTATCTCTTTCTAATGATACTTCTTCATACTACTTGATCAGCTATGATCGCGTATATACTAATCTAAACAGAATCCCCTTTTCATTATCAATTCGATAGAACTATATTTGTTGGAAGATACATCTCATCTTACCAATACATACTACTGATCACATACCTCTCGAAAGGCGACGACATCTATCATCGGTTGGCACATAACTACTCCGTACCCTTTACCGTGTCATCTATTGCAATCATTCTTGTTACTAACGTGTGACATACTTATCATTGTGTTCTTACGAACTTGAAAGATTCATCTACAACTTGATAGTTGGCGATACTCCAAACATATCCTTACCTAACTATGTTGCGTCTTCTTTGATCTATGATATCTCTCATCATAATCTCGACTACGATACACGCCTGTTCAGTACATCACTGTCAACCACTGATTCCTTTTGAACCAATAGTCAAATATTGGATGACACTACTGCCTACTACCATCAGTGATCTTCTTGCGCAATCAAATCACTTCAGGCTCACCTCACAACTAGGTGACTTCGTAATACAGAACGGACTGTGGAAGTGAAACCATCACTACTCTTTCAACTATCTAAATCTCGTATGTGCAATGCTCAACATACATATCTAGACGATATTCTCTTCAACGGGGCCTACTGGAATAGGTGTGAAGAAGGATGAGGAGCTACCTCTCCATTCATTGCTTTCATAACATCAAAGTATCACAGGATACTTGAGTCTATCTCTCTGGAGGTAACAACATTACCCGTTAAACTTCATGTTGTATAGCCCTACCAGAGTACTAAAGTCATCACGTTTTAACACCAGATATACATCAATGGTGTTCTTCTTATTACATCCTTCGCCACTCACTGGCGTAGAACTACTTGATCTGATAAACTGAGTCGATTTGACCGTAACAAATAGATACCGGAGTGTCTACTCATCATAGCAAATACGGTGAGATACTATCTACATAGTATACTCCGCTACTACAATATATCTACGTATTGTATAGCACATATGACCTCGCGGTCGTGTTGGCCCTCTCTAGCGCCCCATCATATCCATCTGAGATGGATAGACAGCATTTGTTTACTTTATTCTACTAAGAGAATCACACTATGTTGATCCAACGTCTAATCGATGGCACGATATCACATCGTCTCTTGCCATACTGATGATATAGACTCTCAACAGGATAATCATACAGATTACAGATTGTGAGCGTCTATTGCCTATTGCTCACCCTCAACGCTAGCAATCACGAGTATCAAGCGCCTCTTTAGGGCGGTTCAAACAATTCACGCACTCGGCATTTAGATACCACCAAAAGCACTCCGATACGTGTCTTCAAAGCTATGGGCGCCTTTTCTCACAAGGAAGTATCGCTAGATTAGATACTTGTGAGGGTTCGCATAATTTAATTTGATGGATAGAGTTCTCATTGCTCAAGATCGATAGGTTGTTCATGTGTTAACACGGCAGTGTAAATTAGCAAATCGACATACGGGTTAGGATAATAATATACCTGTTTGGTGATATTGAGAAGAATTGATATCTGACAAGAGAGAGAATGGCTGAGTCGAAACAATCATCCATCACCAACAAAAATGAATCAAACAATGATGTGCAAGCATCACTATTGCAACATGAAGGTACGGATAGCTATCCTAGTATATCAATCAATATGTGTATATATCAATATACTATTGCAATATCTATGCAGTATAGCTGCGTCTGGAGCTTGTTGTGTGCTTGCAAAAGTTTGTGCACATGATGTGCACATGATATGATGTGTGCATCACGATACTTACTCACCTTGTCACTTACCAAATTGCAATCGACCTCCGCCTTTCATTCATATTATATATCACAATAACCTACTGTATTTATAGATACTTTTATAGAGGCGTCTGACTTGACAACTGGCTCTACTGCTACATCAACTCATCAAGCAGCGGTAGCAGCTCATCAAGAAGATAGTAATGTGGGTAGAGGAGTAGAAAGGAGAGGATCGGGCTTCTTACTCTTGGCTGCTGAGGCCATGCAAGCTGCAGAACGTACCCAAATGCGTGCCAATGCTATCCGTCAAGTAGCAGTCGAGTTAGCTGCTGCAAGTTCGACGAACAGGATACGACCTCATGATTCTGTTGTATTGCCAACAATGATGCAACCAATGAATTCTTCTTTTCTACTTCATCAGCAACAGCCAAATCAGGAGCAGTATATGGAAGCAGCAATCATGCGACATATGCAACAAGCACAACATACTACTCAAGCAGCAGGAAGATCTCCACAGTCTTCCGAGAAGAAGTCTAAACAAAAGCAAAAACGAAAACAACCAGCAAACGATCATCCCCCCCTTCCTCCTGCTCCACTAATACCCCCACAAGCTTCATCTAGACAAGCAGGACCAGCATCAACAGGAGGCAAGTCACCACCTAAACAAAAGCAGAAGCATGTTTACCATGATTACTCTGGAATAGCAGACTCTGAGAACTATACACGAAAGAAGACTGGGGGAGTAAGCACGCCTTTCCCGGAGAAGTTGATGGATATGCTCGATAAGGAATCACTCATACATCCAGAAATAGTCACATGGTGCAGTCATGGAAGAGCATTCATAATGCATAAACCAAAGATATTTGCTGCCGAGATTATGGGGGTGTACTTTAAACAGTCAAAGCTAACTTCGTTTCAAAGACAATTGAACCTATATGGCTTTAGAAGGATAACACAAGGGGTAGATGCTGGCGCTTATTATCATGAGCTATTCTTGAGAGGAAGACATCAACTCTGTATGAGAATGCAAAGGCAAAAAGTAAAGGGCGTTGGTCACAAACAACCGACCGATGTGTCAACGGAGCCCAACTTTTACGCCATGAAACCTCTGCCTACTGCATCAGCAACTGCCAAGAGAGGGAGTAATTCCATGGTTATGGAAGAGGTTGCAGTTTCAGTGGGTGGTAGTGATGTGCCACTCTTCTTGTTGGAGAAGAGTAATACTACTCAAGTTGCCCAACCTTATGCAGTTCCTGGTGGATCACTACAGGGCAGGAAAACGACTGGTATAACCCCTTCATCGATTTCTGACATGTACGAGGCCAGCCCATACACAAACGAAGCTGCTTCGATGCTAAGAAGGCTTTCAGCTTCACAGGTCACGGCACCGCCTCCATTAGCCAGTGCAAAGGCATCTCCTAGCTCCAAGGATGAAAAGAAGGAAGATGATACAAAGACGGCTTCTGTTTGAGTTTGCTGTTTGCTTCAACTGACACCTGCTCTCAGAGCTATATAGGTTCATATTGAATAGTACTGCGCACATGTCTCGTTGATCTACTTGATTACATATACCATAGATCATAAAGATACACACAAACTCATGCATTGACAAAATGGTTCGTTTATCATTAGGTATCATACTTAGTACATGAAGATAGGATTCTCCTTTGTCATGATTCGTTCATCCTTCTCAATAGCTCTCCTCAATGGTTTACTTAATGCAAACAAATTTCTGTGAGCTTCTCCGTCATATAATCTAAGTGCTTGTTCGCCCTTTCCACTAGTTGATTGTTTTTGCCCTGGAACGCCAGGCATCGACTCAATTCGTTCTTCAATTAATGAGTCAATCTTTTCAGATGACAAATCTATCAATTCCTTTCCCTGATTCTGTGATCCATTAAATGCCATTACAAATCCCCAATCTTCACCAAAACTAGCAATGGATACTGTATATGGTATAGCATGATCGAACACTGTATTTAGTGTATTCATTATTGGAGAGAAGCAGGATATGTCTTCACCTAATGTTGGATGTGGCACAAAATCAGCACTACCAGCTTGCGTAACAAATACACCACTCTTAGGAGTTAGTACCTTTGCAGCTCGTTGATAGAACTCTTGTGTATACAAAGCTATGCCCGGTCCTGCCTCTATTGGGTCTGAAATGTCCATAATGATAACATCAAATGTCTCTTCTGTTTCCATTAAATATTTATGTGCATCTCCAATGATTAACTCCATCTTTGGATGATTTGCAACCGCTTCACCTCCCCATTCCGGTAGGTATTGCTTACATACGTCAATAACTACCGGGTCAATATCAACCATGACTAATCGTTCAATTGTATTATGTTTTAATACCTCTCGTGCTGTTGCTAGTTCTCCTCCTCCACCAATGAAAACACTCTTTGGTGTGCCTTTAGTTGCCTCTCCATTACTACTTTTACTTAGAATGCCACTCCAGAACAATGGTGGATGGACTAAACTTTCATGATATACAAATTCATCATGTTCAGCACTTTGTGTTTTACCATCTGTAACTAACGTGCGGCCAAAGTAAGTGTCTATTACTTGTACTTCCTGGAATTCAGACAGAGTTGTGTGATGTATCTTGTGTAGTGCCATATCTAATTTGAGACCAGGACCAATCTCTTCAGTATATCGGAATGCCGATTTAGCACGTTCCTTTGATATTGTTGTATCATCGTTATCATTAATGGTACTCATGTTTAGATGATTCTTTGTTGTTGTTGTAAATGATGAGAAATGTTGATGGTGATAAATATCTAGTAGAGTCTATTTGATGGACGTATTAGGAGGCGTCTACATCATGATGATAGCATAGTTGAGTTGTAGATTGTATAGTTTGTGTGGTCCGAGTGGCGGTCGGTGGTGGAGATTTGCGAGATTTGCAAAAGGATACCTACATGTCAAAAGATTTTTTTGTCTAAAAGCATTGTGTAATGCCATGTATGCCAAATGCAAGATATGATAGGATAACCATGGCGGCAGAACTCTCTCCATATCGTTTACTGGTAGTAGCAGTAGCTTTACTTTCTATCGGAACAACCGGCTTTTATTGTATCGACGGTATGATTGACAAAGATGCCAGTGGTAGTCGATTGATTAGCTCATTCTATTGTGCTACTATTACCTTGACAACGTACGTATCTCATATTACTTATTATGTATATCATATTGGGTGTAATATTTAGTATTATGTGCCTATCTATACATTGCGTTGTCTAACCCCAACTATCCTACAATATAAATCTTCTATATATACTGATGCAAATCGATGGGGATAATTTTCTTCTACCATCTAATACAATCGATGGGGGATTCAGGGTAGGATATGGCGATGTATGCCCGGGAGAGATGTCAACATTTGGCAGGCTATTCATCATAACATTATCGCTCTGTGGCCTGGGCTTCTTTTGTGGGCCAATAATGGACTATTCATCATCATGGAAGGATAGAATACAAGGTGGAGCTATCGGTCCGGCACTATTTGCGCTAGTGTTTGGTACTCTATTATTTCAAGAAGTAATCGAAGATATTAATGACTGGCATACAGCTTTGTATTTTACCCTTATAACTGCTACTACGGTTGGCTATGGTGATATATCTCCCAATACGGATTTTGGAAGATTGTCAACTGCACTATTGTGAGTATATACCAAGCTGTCTTGGTTGTTCGTATTATGCATTACATCATTATCTGACATTGCTTCTACATTGCTACAAATCAACAACTACGATACAACAACTTAACAACAAAACACATAAACATATATTATTGAAGTGCTATATTAGCTATAAATGTAATTGGTGGAGTACTCGAACCGGCCAAGACATATCTATCTCAACTGTGTATGAAAGTAGAGGAGATACATAGCATCAAATCGAAGTCTGATGATTCAAATGCAGAGCGGAAGAAACAGACAAAGAATAGAAGGAAGAAGAACAGAAACAAAAAGAAACAGCATTAGTCGTCCTGACAATCCTAAGCTTACTTAGAAATAGACGACTAGTATTGATTACTTTTATTCAGATACTTATACTATTTTAGACACATGCATATTATTACACATGATTGATACACAGAAGTTCATCCATCAAAGATACAAGTATTCTCATATATGTCCTTCCTTCCATTTATACTTGTCATTGATCCAGGATCCAGATGACCAGTCTTGCCAGTCACCACTACGACCCCACTCAGTATATTTTGACGACTTGCTATCATCCCAACTATTTTCACTTGCCTGTCAGTGATCCCAAGACGGTTCATCATGATTCCAACTCTTCTTTGACGACTTGGTTAACTTGCTTTTCCATTCCTCATCCCACGATGATGGTTCTTCATGCCAAGACGAATCGTCATGATTCCAGTTGTTTTCTCCATCGTCTGCACTATGCCAAGAATGCTTCTCTTCCTCTTCCCAACCACCACTAGCATGCCAATTGGAGTTGGAGCTCTTTTTTGTAGACTTGGGTTTTTTACCAGTCTTGTGTGCCTTTGCAGCTTTCCACCAACCTCCATGACCATCACTACTGCTGAAATCATAACCATTAGGCCACTGTTCTTTACAAGGGAAATTGCCTTTGACTGGTTCATCTCGAGCATAATATACTTCACCATCAGGATACAAGAGAAGACAGCTACCACCTGGAAATATAAAGCTTTCTCTGAAGAAATGTTTCTTGTAGCCATCTTCACAGTTTTTTCCGTACCAATATTTATTACAGTCTGAACTATCAAGTCCTCGTGTCTGTTCCATTACTACGACAGGTTTTATACCGTATCCCTGTGTCCAGAAAGCGTGCAGTGTATGCTCAAGTCGAATCTGGGCTTTTAATGTGAGATCGCAAAGAGAAGACCCAGCTGTATTTCCCCAGCTACCTCCACTCCAGTTATCTCCTTCCCAACCAGCCTTGTGTTCTTGAGCGGGCAGAATGATTGCAAGAGCGTCAGAATACTCTTTAGGATTAGTTTTATAATCTTCCACCTGGACTGTACATTCCGTCCAACCCCAATAACTACGCTCTCCATCTGTTTTGGAAGAAGGTAGTTAGTATACGTTCAAACTACTCTGATATTTACAAGTATATAAAAGAGAATACCTGGCTGACTTACATTTACCTTGCTTGTCAGGTAAGACATCATCAAGCCATTCGTTCCTATAATCCCACAATGAATTAGAATGCTTAACCATGTTTGCTGTAATAACAGTGTAGAAGAATGTTAATAAGAGAAGGTTACAAAGATAGTGAAGATAATATGTTGCTTGCAGTGTAATAAGACTTACTCATTCCACTATCGTCATCAACAGAAACCCAGCATGCCGCTGCATCAACATAGTATGAAGCTTGCAAGTCTCCATCGCTTAGTGATTGGAAAGAGGTGCCTGTCAGTACATATGCATAAAAAGTGTGCCCATCTATCTATCTCTCTTACCTGATCTTCCCACATGTCCCTTCCCCATTATCAACAATCCATTGTCCAACACCATCGCCCTCGTTGGGAATCTCACTATATTGACACTCGCATTTACTAGATTCCTTACTGAGACATTTACTGTCATTATCATTACAAACATAATCTTGATAGGCACCATTCATAGTATGACATGCTCCCCTGCCACTAGGATCACGCTTATCAACTGAATTTGCATCATTTGGATAACAAACCAATCCTGTTGCTTTCGACTCAATATAGTCGGGCAATCCAGCATTAGCTGCATATTTCGTCCCATACACTTCAGTTACAATTGCAAGGTCCCACTGGTCTGTGCTCGTGTAACCTTGATCTTCACATAGTTGAACGAAGAAATCATCTTTCCCTGCGCCATTACTACAATCGTAAGGTCCTACTGCTGGACACTCTGGAACACCTCTTTCGACGAAACCAGGAAATGCTTTTGAACCTGTCATATCCGGATAATCATACTCATATGCATAAGTACTAGGATATGTAGGATTCGATGCTTTGAGATGTTGATTAAAATGACTCATGGGTAAATATGAGCCTTCAACTATAGGAAGATCATGATGGTTAGCGATACAGCATCGGGTATTAAACAGATAGATTGCAAGTGACAAGTAGAGAGATCTTACGATAGTCTGGCACATGCAATAATAATCCTTGCCAAGGATTTTCTGTTCTCAATAGTCTATTCAATAAGTCAACCGTATCTCCACCTTCCATACGAGGAGTGCAACTCCCGAGCACGGTAGATATTGATAGAAGGAGGAGTGTAGAGCGGAGAGTATCCATGATGATGTCGTCGTTGTTGTATGTTGTGATATGTTCTTTATCTCTTCTTTGTGTATGATATGTATGTGTTCTTTAATTTTAACTATTGCTATGATGATATGATATATCTGCTACTAATGATATGTTCTAAAACTCCAGTTAATGTAGTAGAAGAAGATGTTATGGAGACGTGAGAAGTCGTCCATAACAATAATATGAACAGCAATGGAACTATCCGTTCATATGAATATCATGGCCGTCAATCCCTCGTCATGCTTTCTTTTGCTGCATAATAGCACCGGTGTATCGCTAAATGGTATCTTTTTAATCACAATCTCTCTTTTTTCAGTGTGTTGGTTGTAGTATTGAGTGAGAGAAGGATATCAACCATGAATGCCGACGGTGCTAATAACAATGCTGAGGAGGAGGGCAATGGTATTGATATTGGTATATTAAATGGTGCCGCCGATCAAGAGGAGCAGCCATCAAATAATAATAATATCGACGACTCAACAAATACCAACGATCAACAAGAAGAAGAAGATGAGAATAGTTATGTTGAACCATCATCACTCTATGATGTCTACTCCTCACTCAATTATGCAAATTATACTGGCAGCTGTTGTGCATCCGACAAAGCTGATGGTACCACACTCACACCTGCACTGCCCACAACATTGGGTTTACGCGTGAATGGAGTTGGTGATTTACCTCTTCCTCTCACAGATTATCAAGCAAAGACACTCAAGTCTAACAAAAACACTACCAAGATTGATAATGGAAGCCATCATAAAACATATACCGTTGATTCAAATAGGATCCGTATCAAAAATCCTACATGGACCGCATCACTTGAGAAATTAGTAAAGACGGTTGCGTATAAACTCGGAGTTAATCCATCAAAATTATCAGCAGAATTACATTCATTATTATACATGGAAAAGGGTGGTCGTGTTGATAGGTGTAAAACTACTGATGAAGGTACAAACGTATTGGGTACTTTATTTATTCAACTGCCCTCTGTGTTTACCGGTGGAGAAGTCAACATATATAATGATGGAGAGGGTGATTATTGGGGAGTTGAGGAGGATATTCCTAATATATTTCTACTTGGTGCTGGTGGGGATGCTTCCTTCTCCTGCCATTTTGTTTGCCATTTCAAGGATTGTGAATATGAATTTGCTAAGATCAAGTCGGGATCTCGTGTATTATTACGTTATACTTTACGTTATGGGGAAGAGAAGGCACCCACAGCACATTTGCTCAACAAATCTATATCATCTCTCAAATGGTCGTTGGAGATGCTTCCTCCTGCAGATAGGATGTTACTAATACCAATGGCAAAGAGATACACAGCAGCATCTCTCGTCAATATGGGTGTTAATGCATTTTCTCCTAAACATCGAGCACGTGTAGAAGCAATCAAAGCGGCTGCTGGGGAAGGATGGAAGATACTAATTGTTACAGCCGAGCTCAAGCACACCCGTAAATCAGGATATTATGGAAACACAATTTCCCAGGGAAAAGAATCAACAGTCACAACCCTCTTTGACGAGGCAGGTAATAATGTTACATCAGAAGAAAAGTGGCTAAAGAATGTTGTGGACTTTGAACCGATGGACGATGGAATGATGTTATCAGATAACCCAAATGGATATGGTGCCAACTGGGGATCAAGTGTCAGTTGCACTTCTTCAAGCACATATTACCAAGAAGTAACAACGACAAAGCGAACATACAAAGCCAGTTTTGTTTTAGGTTAGTTTGTATACTGTGGATTTTTTGTATCGTCTCAAGTTCTTTTTCACTGACTCTGACACCCTACCCCCAAATACAGCATACGATACCACTTACTCTGAATCTGAACTGAAGTGCCTAACTGGAACAAAAGGTGTTGCAGAAATTGTCGATGATGTTGTTGTATCACGGGACTACGACATGCTTGAGAGAGTGCTCAAGGTTGTGGAGAAAAAGGAGAAGAGCAAGTTTGATGTGCGTTCGTGTCAGAAGTTGTTGCAGATGTTGGTAAGGTCTAGGAGCCAGAATGCTCTTAGTAGCAATCGAATTGAGTTTGTCAACAAGATTTTATGTGGATTGTCTCCCTCACTCGAGCCTGATGATCAATTGTATAATATGATCCTCTCCACCGTTGATAAGTTTGGTCATGACAACATCACAGAGAGCATCTGGACGATTTTAGATGATAAGACAAGAATGAAAGATCACGATCTTTTATTCTTTCTACGGAGGGCTCAGTTTATCTTGACTCTAAACAAGTCATTGGAAAACGGATCACAATATCTTGATAATAGTATCTCAGACCTATCGGTCTCCAAGACGAAAACGATTGGGGACAGTGCTAGCATCAACTTGACAATCTTTTCAATGATAGAGGAGCATGGATGGGAAGATATGGCAAATGTAATTGAAGCTTCTTTGTCCTTCCTTCATCGTAAAGTGTCTGATAACAGTGTCAATCACTCTATCGCAACGCTAGTGAATCGATCCTCGCTTATTTCGAAGTTGCATGCTTACCCTTGTGACTTTATTGAAACATCACTGAGGAAATTTGCCAAAGATCTTGCTCTTGGGATCACCAAGAATACGCGTACGGCAACAAGTCATTTGAAAGGAGACGAAACACAAACGATATTCATGAAGGCTATTCACTATTTAATGGCCCACGGAAAAGATGATAGTCTAAAGCGTTTCGGCAGCTGGGCAATGTCAACTGAAGATACTTTATCTTCACTATTGACAGCTATCACAACTCACTCGGCAGAGCTAGGATACGAAGCCCAAGTTCTTCTTCGTGATTTGCTGAACAAATCTCTTGTGCAGCACGAGACAGGTTATTCCGGCTGGTCACATCACCCCCTGAGAGAAGATCGTTCTCGGGACCCATCACTTCACATCCAACGAGTTCTAAAGGATCATCCAAACTTGCCTCGGATGGTAGATGAAGATGGAAGGATTACTCTTCATTATGCAGCTGATAGAAGTAACTATAGGGCTGACATGCTACCTCGGTTAAGGAGAAATTGCGTTGTAGGTGCTCCACCAGAGACCATTGAACATATCTTGAAAGCAAATCCAGCAGGAGCATCGGTTCGTGATCCAATCACTGGGGTGTATCCTTTTATGCTGACTGCGGTATCAGACGCTGTTACAAGTGTATCTTCTACATATAGCCTTCTTCTTGCCAACCCAAGTCTGGTTATGGGTGGTATTAAAGAAATGAGTGGGGCCCAAGAAGAATCCGATGCAGGTAGCAGAAAGCGTAAGAGGACAGACCCCAATGAATCTTCTTCTTCATTGTCCTCGCCATCCTCCATTGATTCAGAAGCGATACCTTACTTGTATTAGCGTAGATTCCACAAAAGTATCCAAGTCGACATGCCATTTGAACTGGCATGTTGCTTGTTACTTGCAGAGTTTATCTAAGTGTATTCTAAGAATAGGTTTTGTGTTGACTATATCTACATCTTTCATATTAGCTCTTACGAACTATTTCAGCCAATAGTACTATGAGTACAGCCGCATCTAATCCAGCATATTCGAGTTGATCACGAGAGAGAGGTCGCTTAGCCCAATCACTGCACTGTTCAGCCTTCGATAGTTCATACTTATGCTCATCCATACCACTAGATTCCAAAAAGTAAGAGCAGCATGTCTTTAATCCAGGCAGTGATGACATATTACTGTCTTGATCTGCCATCTTGAGAGCAGAAAGCAGTTGTAAATCCCAAAGCTTGTTAGAAGATGAGATTTCTTTTTCAATGTAAGCTGATATCATATGAACATCATGTCTTGGTGAAAACCCAATTATATTGCAATCACTCTCAAGGAAAAACCACCTCAGTAAATCACAAGTCTTGGCTGAATATTCATTATTAGACGGATCTGGACAGAGGTCTACAACCCAAGACAATGGAATACCATCCTCTAACACACTCAATTGGACAGTGGCAAGCTCTGCTTGACCATTTTCTGATCTAAACTCCGAGTCAAATGCCACCAGCTTATCAAAACTCACATCATCTTCCGTGTCATGATCTGTACTGCCTATTACATCATGTAGTCTTTCTTCGAGGATTTGGAGGTCTTGGAGAGAGTCTATCCATACTGGAGAGCTTGGAAGAGAGAGATATCTAGTCTCGGTATAGACAGAGTTCATGAGAAGATCCCAGGACGGAACTGTACAACCATTTGCTATCGAACATTGTAGTGAGTTTATAAAAGTGTGGTAGCGATCACGTAGAACAAGTGATTGATCATTCCTCTGTCTATGACTGTTTGATGTTTCTGTTTGTGTTCCACTAAATGCTACATTGACCTTCCCTTCATAAGCTTTAGTTAAGATCCTTTTCACTAGGGTTACATGCCGGTCACCACTTCCACAGAAGACGATAGCCTCTTCTAATATTGATCTGAGATTATTGGTTGACATATCTGCTTCCGGCTTGTTGTCATCAGGTAGCTCACCAAGGGTATCATCCAAGGATACAAGAGACATGAGTCTAGTGGAACTTTCAATAACCCATCTTGATTGTATCTTCTTGTCTTCAAAGTATTGTACAATTGTAAGTAATGACGAGAAGACTTCCCAAGCATCACTTTTTTGTAATGCTGCCTGAACTTTAACCCATAACGTTCCTAAATGTATTCGTTCCTCCTCTGTTAGTTCCGTCCTCCTGGGATTCTCTTTCTTCGTCTTTACCGCATCATTAGACTTCTTTCGTGAATTGTAACAATGTGGATTGTTTCTTGCGAAATTTCCTTTTCTAGTTGTCTTTGTTGTTGGATTCACTATCCCGTCTTTAACCACATCGTCATCTGTTAGTTCACGGCCCAAGAATCTTAGATCCAAATCACCATACAGATTACCATCTGAATGACTTACTCTATAATTCACCCAGCCATTGAGTGGTTTATCTCTATTGGCATCTTCTTGTTCAGTCTCAATCTGCTTAATACGATTGCACAACTCGGAATCAAAGTGTGAACATGATATACTGTAGACACTCTGTCCTTTATTATTCACTATCAAAACATTAGCACCTCTATCCAAGAGTAAGTTCATTACATCTTTTCTACTTCGTGTTGCTGCAAAGAAGATTGGACTCTTTCCATAGTTTTGTGGCTTTATTGAAATTAAATTGATGTCACATCCCATATCTAATAGTAATGATACATTTGAAATGTGACCAGTCCATGCAGCCATGTGTAATGCCGATCTACCATGATTTTCTTTTGTATCTGATATATCTTCTGTTGTTATTGATGGATACTCTTTAAGGAAGGCTGGGAGTACATCTTCTTTCTTAGATCCAGCAGCTCTGCGTAAATGTTTCATAATATTTGTCGGTTGAGTAGTACCTTTGGTTTGAGAAGCTGCTGCTGCAATCTCTGTATTGACAGAAGCATGAGTTGTGATATGTCGATCAGCTGGGGATGTGCCTGCCTTCTTATTACTATTTGTTGACAACTTCATAATTCATATGATATAAATATTGACCGATATTAATGATGTCATCAGATTATATATAGTCCGTAATTAAAACGATATTCTTCCAAACATCCCCTCCTACCAAATGAACAATATATTTATGTGTTACTACCAAACGTTATCGACCAAGGACATAACTATCGACCATACCATCCATTCTACATACCATCAACTCTCATAACTGTCAACCTATTTCGACAACCATGTCCCAGTTAGTTAATAAATACTCCCAATTACATAATATTTATTTTGTTGTGTTGATATTGATATCGTACCTACTTGGACTTCAGCACATACAGATAATAAATGGAAGACCTTACACCCCAACCCTCTACTAGGCCATGGTGGTCAATGTTAAATTTCAATAATTGCTGCCGACCAGAGGATGATACAGAAGATGATGATAAAAATTACACATACTCTACAAAAACATCTAACACTAACACGCTAAAAGTTATAACAGATGATGGCAAGGTTGACGAGACATCTCGTATTGATACTCCTATGACTGCCTGCTCAGATGGTTCTAGTGGTGAGTTTCTCTATGATGGCTGATTATAGTCTTAATTGTTGTTCTTCATACCTGCAACTTTTTATGCATATCTTGTGTCAATAATTTATACCAACGGATTTTCTACATAATATACATTATCACTCATACATATATATACACCACTCCACCCCCCTACTCTCTCCGTATACACAAACAGATTCTTCATTCGAATCTTCTGTAGATACTTTTATTGGTGAGATTACTATATCAACACCCAAATCTAAAACGGTTACCCTTGATAGTAATAATAATAGTACACCAACAGCTTCTACCCCTACACAACCTGGTTTCTATGCTACCCTATCACCTGAAAAGTTGGCCACATTAATAGAGGACGTTGATGATGCTGCTGAAATGAGTGACCCGGATGAGGCTGATTATTGGTATAGCAATTTGAATGAAGAGGATCAAAGTCCAACGAAGAAGAAATTATCTACAATTGTAACTGAGAATGATACAGATGATGATGATGTGCCTGAGATTAATGTAGATGGCGTTGATATGCCTGAGATTGGCTCTCAGAGCAATACTATCAACATCAACTCAACTCAGCAACAACTTGAAATCGGCTTTCCTCAGTTTTTGCTACTGATGATGTGCCGCCATATGTTTGGCTCATGGCTACCTCAATTAAATCCTACTACCTTCTTCTTCAACAGCTCAAAATTGATTACACAGTATGATAATAAGAGCGAAGAGGAGAAGAAGGAATTCCGTAGTAAAACGATGACTTTGAGGACCTTAGAATACAGCGATTCATCTTTAGAAGTAGTGCCACAATTGAAGGAGGCCGATGGGAAGTAGTGATAGTTTGATTCCTGTGATTGAATGAGTAGTATCTTAGATGGTGTTTGGTTTAGAATGTAGATGTTCTTATTGCCGGATTAAAGAGTGTATATATTTTATTGAAGTTATATATGGCGGTTGGTTGTAGAGTATTGTTTTGTTCATGTGTGGAATAAGGTTATTGTAATAACCACACTATGATACTGCTAGCTTGTTTTTACTTTCACTCTCTGTAAGATTATATTGATAACTAGCCGTCTACATCACAAACTTATGATGATAAACTATTGTTGTAAACAAACTTATGATGATAAACTATAGTTAGTTTACCGAATGATATGAGTTATAAGCACTATACAAATTGAAGGCCAACTTTAGATCGATGTCCTTCCTCGGCGCTTGCCACAGTTCTTGCAAGTGCGTGCCTGAATCTCTGACACTTTTGGAAGCAGTCTCTTGAGCTTTGTATTGGATTCTTTCGTACCATTAAGCTCAATACGAAGAGAAGCTAAAGACTCGTAGCTGTACTCCCTCTCAGAATGCAGTCTATCGATCTGATCTTGTTGATGCATCATCTTCTCTAACATCGATGTATTCTCCTCTTCCAGCAAATCTCGTTCAATCTTTGCATCATTGAGTAGCTGAAGTTGTGTAGACAGTAGTATAATTGAATCATATGCCTTCTTTTTCTCCTTCTTGAGCTCATCAATCTCTGCCGATTTGGCTTTGTTAAGCTTGTATAGATTTGAGTTTTCACTCTGGA
>Ga0214479_100415_pt1 | contig 25423 bp, 19 predicted proteins | sample M1_20Mar14CPVII9_5_FD_165054 | JGI IMG/M metagenome (GOLD analysis project Ga0214479, IMG submission 165054) | Marine eukaryotic communities from Monterey Bay, California, United States - M1_20Mar14CPVII9sort6BwellE14 | ecosystem: Environmental > Aquatic > Marine > Unclassified | place: USA...
ATGGAAGAAACAAGCTCAATAATCAAAAGTATGCAGCAGATGCATTATCTACTGCACAAACAAAAAGATACGACACTAGATACGATGATTCAGCAAGTAGTACAGACAGGGGTATTGAACAAGCTTGTTGAGTTCTTATTGAGAGATGATAGTAAACTTCAACATAGTACCTTGGATGTATTGGCAGACATTGCTTCGGGCACAAGTGAGCATGTTGAAGAAGTTGTCAAATTGGGAGCTATACCATCTTTAGTCCACCTGTTAGGCTCTTCACATACTGAGGTACCTCCACCTTCTGCTCGAGCATTGGGGAATATCATAGAGTGTGATCAAAATCACCGAGATTTACTTTTACAATCAGGAGTTATACCACCGCTTGTCAAGTTACTTGAGGATCAGATAAGTGATATAGAATCAGTACGGACTTATGCCAGGCTTTCGGCTCTTTTATGCCTGGGAAAGAATCCCAGGCCTTGTTTAAAAACGGTTTTCCCATTAATACAGGTATTGAAAGAATTGCTTTGTAGTACAAATGATGTCAATGTGATTGAACATTCTTGTCGCGCCTTGTACCACTTGAGTAATGGCCCGGATGAAGATATCCAAGCTGTAATTGATGCCCTGGATGATACGGGTATACGTCACCTTGTTGAATTGCTTGAGCATTCCAATATAAAGGTACAAAGGCCTGTCTTGAAAACAGTAGGAAATATTGCTACAGGAAATGATTCCCAAACACAGCTCATTATCGACAACAATGTGCTGCCTCATTTGCTGGAACTTCTATCAAGTCCTAAGAACGGAATTGTCAAAGAAGCTTGTTGGATCATCTCCAATATAACAGCTGGATCAAAGGCTCAGATTCAAGCTGTATTAGATAGTGGTATATTTCCTGAGTTATTTCCGCTTCTAAATTCTGAGGAGGACGGTATTCAATGCGAGGTATCATTTGCAATTATAAATGCAACACAGGGGTGTGATACGGAGCAGGTTAAGGATATGGTAAATCAAGATTGTATTCCTCATCTGTTAGATTTGCTTGAAGGTATCGAAGAATGCGAATTTGAGGTAGACGTTTTATCAAATGTACTGGGAGCATTAGAACATGTGAGTCAAATTTGTAACATTACATCGTGTCATTTACGGCTCTAATCCTGGGTTCTCTTTCCTCCAGATATTGAAGATTGGAAGTATGGAAAATACAGATGGAAGAAATACTATGGTTCCATCTGTTGATGATGATAGCCTGAGAAAGATTGGAGAACTACAACACCATAGTAATGATGGTAAGTTCTTATCATTTGTCATCATTTATGTTTGTCTGTTATCTAACCTAGCAACAACTGCAATAAAAGGGATCCGAGAAATTAGTGCAAGGATCCTTAAAACATATTTCAATGAACGATTTAAGGTGTATAGTGTTTAAGATAGAAGACTATTTTAGTACTCTGGTTATATCATGTTCATACTACTTTTTCAATCTCAGCATCTTTAAGAACTGATCAGCTTCGTCCATCTTTACATATTCCGAAGAAGGAGAAGCAGATATACTCTGTTGACCTTCTTCGGCAGATTCTAGTTGTTTCTGTTTCTTCTGTTCATGTTGTTCAATCAACTGTTGTCTCTTCTCCTCTGCTTGTTTCTTTTCCCATCTTCTCTTTGCATTATAAAAGGCACCAAGGAATAGACATGAAGCTGAAAAGATTGCAAATTCTCTAACAAAGATTGATACCAATACGGATGTACAAACAGTCATTACTTCTGCAACGGTGATCAACTGATTAAAAGAACATTAGTGAATTAGATTTTGCATAGACATGTGATATGTAAGCTTATTATATCAAAACATATGATATGAAAATTCAAAGTATGTATTGCTTACCTGAGTTAAACATCCTTCTCCCATGAGCCGAACTAGCATCTTTAAGAAGTGAATGGATAACGCAAGAATGATTCCAAACATTACAAGTATCACTCGTAAGAATGTCAAAGTACCGGTTGTTATAGATTCGGTAGATGTGGTTAGACCTCTTCTCATACGTCCATCATTGTTGTTATTGTTATCATCATCAGCAGTAAACGATCCAAATGCTGAGAATGTCCCGAGTGTGCTCTGTGTTGTTAATCAGTTGTCAGTTTCAGTTAAAGATGTAGATATGAGAGTATGCATCATGTTAAGTATAACAAGATGATAAGAACATATCATATGTTTATCTAACTTACCAAAACTGGAACAATAAACGCTTCAACCGTATCCATCATTTGATCAATAAATGGAACACACTTCCCCACCAATTCAAGTATTGTTGATATTCCCCAAAACGCCAAACTAGGATAGCTTGACATTAATTTGTTCATTGTTTCATCAAGATTAAGATACTCAGGACTAATTCTCCCTACCATGCCGATAAGGAGCATTGTTAGGAAGGGGGATATACCACTGTTACCACTAAGGGTGAATGAGAATGCTGTATTGGCTATTAACTTTGCTACATCACTCATTATTATGATGCTCTATTGTTGTTTGTGTTGCAAAAGTATCTTTACAATTTATGGAAGTATCTTGTCGATTTTTCTAATGCTTCGTCAAAACCAATTCTATCAACGCCGTCTGATCTTCTTCCAATATTATAGAGGCAACATGTAGGGCTATTTGTCATGATATGCTAGTGTTGTCGGCGTACTATAAGAGGAAGCCATTAGATGCGTTGAAGAGTAAATTAAAAAAATGACACGGTATCCTCTCCCCTTTGAGAGACTCATTCACCCCTCACTTTGTGCCTCAGATCATGATTGCAAATGAATATATGTTGAGTTGCATCATACCTTCTGCAACTACTATCTCTTTTGACGTCTAATACTATGATCGCGAGAAATTCAACAGAATAAATGCAAGGGTGATAACACACAACATTAGAAGAGAAATTAGAAGGAAGAACCTGTGAAGTATGTCTATTATTGATCTGGAGATGAATAATAATGTAGGGCAAGAAGATGAAGTACAATCTATATCCTTGCCTTCACAACTATATTGGAGATCAACATTAGGAACACTTGCAGCATGGTCGGGTAGTAGTTTACGAGGTGTATACTTGATGGATGATAATAAGAATGGAAGTAGTTCACTGATACAAAACATAATTATTGATAAACGTATGCTTCGATTACCAACATCACTTCGAGATGTTGTTGTTCAGAATTTACTATCAACTGATGATAGAACTCCAAATCATCGCCGTCATCGGCGTGGTAATAAACAAAGTAGTAGGAGAAAACAAACAAAATCTAACATACAATTATTAAGTCATCCAAGAATAGTTGGCTCAGCACAATCAACAACAACAGGATCATCTACCTTCTTCTCCTTGAATAATAGAGCAAATAATGGTATATCATGTATGGACATTGATAATGGTAATGATGATACAATAACTGGATCACCATCACGATATTTATTAGTTGGAAGTAGTGGAGGCGATTGTACTATTGCATTGTATGATTTAAGTTACTTTGGTAGCGATGGGTATTTGTATCAACAACAACAACAACAACAATCTACATCCAACAATTACAATAGTATATCATCACAACCAAGTACTGGTAGTTTAGCATCAGTAACACATCGACCAATTGCAAAGTCAATAAAACATCAAAGTAGTACTACATTTGAAGAAGATGCCAGTGCTGTACCATCGGGTCATAAACATCCAATATTAGGATGTAAATGGTACCCCGGAGACGTTAAACAAATGTTTGTCTCGGCATCAATATCAGGAGAAATACTAATATGGGATGTTAGTAACTTTGTTCCAGTATTTGCAACATATGCACATATTTATACTGGTATTGCATCATCACCAAGACGGGATAATGATAATGACGACAATGGGGGGAAGACAGTAGCACCATTACAATGTATGGATGTGCCAAAAACTCCAGAGAGTTGCCCAAATGGTAATGCCTTATTGGCATTAGGACTTGGTAGTTCAGGACGAGGTGTTATACAGTTATGTGATGCGTTTCGTGGTGGTAGTGCTACACATGAATTAGTTGGTCATGGTAATGGTGGAGTAAATGCTGTACTTTGGGATCCATATCATCCATTTCGATTAGCAAGTGGTGGTGATGATTGTACGATACGACTATGGGATATTAGAAAAGCAGGATCGGCTGCTTGTTTGGGTGTACTTAATCGAGAGAATGAAATGTTTTCAGGTGTAGGTGATGTTAGTGTTAATGATGATGACTACTCGACAGCAATACGTAAGAAACAACGAGAAAGTCTTTATACAACGAATAATATACGAACAGCTTCTGGAATTGAATCACATGGCACACCTGTAACTGCTTTGGCATTTGCTCCTGGTGGTGATGATCTTGTCAGTACAGGCTTAGATGGGAAGATTCAACATTGGGATTTAAGACCAGACTCTTGCTTCGTCTCATCTATGGATGCAATTACCAGTGGTAGAGGCAAAAGTAATGACCCGTCGGTAGCGACTGGTGGACGACTCTATCCAACATCCTTTACCGATGGTAGTAACTCCAATCGTGCAGGGTTACATAATAAGGCATCAACCAAACGGCGTCGATCTTACCATTACAACAAACCATCACTTGAAATCGTGCAACCTGGATCAAGATGCACGACAACTCTACTATCAACTTCTTCTTCGAATAATAATGCATCGTCGAGGGGACAAATCACTGGATACTCTTTATTTGGAAGAAGAGGGAAAGAACCAGGATGTTGTGATTTCACATTGAATGGACACTTGAGTGATGTTACATGTCTATTGCCCATTACTACTACATGGGACAGTTTATCTGTCAACTCTAGAAGTACAAATACAAATCATACAGTTTCATTTTTAAGTGGAGGATTAGATGGTATGGTATTATCTTGGGGTAGTAGCCGCAGACGTCAATACACTGTCTCTTCTACCGACTCAACACATGGTAACAATATTTCATTCAACAACATGCCATATGATTCATCATCAGCTCATCATGCTGAGCAACCATCTGAAGACTTGGATAATTGGTGAGACGTAACACGCAGAATAGGGATTAATGTACTTTTGATTGTCTCCGTAGCCAAGCCACCAGCTGGAACATTAATGGAGAAACAGGTATATGATGTCAGATGATCTGTGCACGGCAGAAAACAACAAACAAGACTACTTGCCAATTGAAGGAACTCATCAACATCACCAGTTGTCATGAAGTCATTATAGATGTGCACAGGCATTCCACCACCTTCAGAGTATGAAGCAACTATTGAACCAGCTTCAATCACGGACATTGGAGTGAATCTCACTACAAGTGCCAACATGGATAATAGACATTCTTTACCGGCAACTGTGGCTTTGTCAGAATCTTTGCACCAAGACTGAAGATGTTCTCTACGAATTTGTCTAATCTGGATACCCAAACACCACGACTTGTGATCTGGCCAGTGACTCCGAGCACACTCAATATCACAAAACGACGTGTATTTACAGCCTCCACACAACGGTAACAGCTTCCGATCTGTCACTTCCTCACAATTACTACACTTTCCATTCCTTTGTTTGGCACGAGCATTTGATTACTTTGTCTTCAAACAGCGACACGGTGTTCTTTTGATGAAGTAACGCAATGCATCATACTCATTTCCATCTATTAAGAGGGTAGAAGATTGTATCTGTTAGTGGAGGTTCAAACTATATCATGTGCACTACTTATGAGGCTTACCTTGGAGGTCTCGGAGTATGTTTCGGCTTGCTTGCGTTTCGAAGACGGCTATAGCATCAAAATCTTGTTGACAATATAAATCTGCTACTGCCACCACCACTGCCTTATCAACAGTAGACCTTTGACGGTATTTTAAGAGTAAGTTTGTGCCTAGGTTGACAAACATGGGGAGGAGCTTCTCTTGGTTAGTCTTGTCGCCCCATATCGCACCAAACTCGTTCGTTGCTTTTAACTTGTTGTTTACCTTCTTAAGACAATCGGCATAAGTAAAGTCTTCATCATCTTTGATAGAATCATAAGCTGTATTCATTTCAGCTTCGAATTGCTCTATGAACTTGAAACATATGTCATCCTTGCTCACAATATCACAACCATGTCGACAGACACTTTCGTCATATAAAATGAGATTGCAATTGTTTGCATTTGCCTTACTGGCCTTCCTTGCCTTTCCCTTTGCCTTCTTACGTGACGGCATGTGCAATCAATGAGGTATTGATAGATGTTGTATTTCTGATTGTTATAAATTGGATGAATGGTAACGAGACGAGAGGGCCACGACCATAACTTTTTCTATAATGTTGGGGAGGAGAGAGGCAGTGTCCAAAATCTTGCTCAACTCGTTACAAATCAATATCCTATAATGAATAAAGAGATCAATATATTCACATTTAAGTTGGCACATCAAAGTATACACAACACAACACAATTAGAATCCTCGACACATTAAAAAAATGAACACAAGATGTGCACTTTTTTTAGATTTGCAACTTAAATGATTGCTTTGAGACTTCTTTCCGAGTCGAACAGTCTTCTAAATACTCAAATGAACTCACCTTTAATTGCGTATACCTGATAGATGGCTGTGTCTTTGATATTCAATAAAGCAGAAACAACTCTCCTCCTCCATCACTCTCTTATATTATTTTTATGGAAGATTTTTCTTCCCTTATAGAGTTTTTCGTTTTCTTATACACGAAAACTCTTCAACTCTCATAAGTAAATAAACACTTCATATCGTACTAGAGGTATGCTATGACAATATATATTATTATCTCCACCGCAATACAATAAGCAACACTTATAGATATGGACGAGCTACTTTCTTTATTTAATGCCGATGATAATGCCGGTGATAATGATACCTCTCATCAAGAAACTCAACCTGCAGTACAAACAAGCAAAAGTACTAAATATCACTCCTCGGAAGGTGCACCATCTTCTACAAACAATAATAATGACTTTGGTTCATCCTTTGCTTCTGCATTTGCAACATCAAATACTAATAGTAGAACTACAAATGAAGAAAATATACTAAATAAATCCAGGGTAATAAAACAACATCATACCTACACAGCAACAACAACAAAGTCTACTGCAACAACACATAAACATAAAAGTAACAACACAACAACAAGTGATCCATATACCAACTTTGTAATAACAGATAGACGTACATCACGAGCTAATATGGTTAATGCATTCTCAACATTAACATACAAGTCATGTTCAGTATTGGCTGCATCCTCTCGTGCTGAATGGAATACATTCATGGTTGATGGAGGCGGTAGTGGTAATGATGCACCTTCGGGTAAAACAAAATTGGCTACCTGTGGTATATTAACACAAGATGTATCAAGTAAATTATCATCAAAGACTGGTAGAGCATTTGCTAAGTTATCATTGGGTGACTTATCTTCCTCGTCATCATCTACATCATTTAACAATACAATTACTAGAGGGAGTAATAATATCAACCCATCCATAACAGTATTCTTATTCGGAGATGCAATTAATATATTAAAATCCAATATGAAATATATGAAGGCTGGGTATGCCATTGCTATATTGCAACCAAATCTAATGCCAAATAACAATAATGATGGAGGAAGTGGAACTTCAATTTCATTAAGTATCAATAACCCTTCTCAATTATTGCCGATCGGCAGAGCTCAAGACTGTAACAAGTGCAAGGGGTCAATGAGGGTTAGAACTCAATCTGAGTATGGTGGGGTGAAATGGGAAGATGTGCGATGTACTACATTAGTTGATACTAGACTTGGAGGGTACTGTGATAAACACAAACGACAGGGATTGGGTGGGAAAAGCAACAGTAGTAATAACAAAGGCAACTCAATGACATTTATGCAGAAACAACGTGCACAAAACAACCAACAACAAGGCATGTCTCAAATGAGAGGTAGTAATAACAGAGGAGATATATGGGTTGGACAACGAGGCGGGCATACAAATGCATCTTCATTTAACAATCTTGGTCATCAAGGTGGACGGTCAACAACATCTTCGTCTCTATCGGAGGCATTATCACAATCTGGTTTACTCGGGCAGCAGTCTACACAGCAGTCAATAGGATCTAAACAACAATTATTGAAGCGTGCTCCTCTTCACATGAAGAAATCCCAACCAATATCATCTTCCACAACTTGTGGTGTTACTAACAAGCTTGCTCCTGCAATGGCAAGTGCGAGTAGTAGCTCAACAACGAAGAATCCATACAGCAGCAAATCTAGTCGAAAGGCATCTCAAACCAAACCATCAAATCCAAGAAAGCGAAAGGAAGTCGATGATATTCTAGGAGAAGCTCTAGATAGAACAAGATCAATAGATAAACCAAATCTTCGTCCAGGAAAGATGATGAAAAAGAAGAAGACAACTTTACTCTCATCTTCAACTACGAAACGCCCGTTGAAGGTATTTACAACAGAAGGATATGATGGTTCCGTTCATGTTCCAAAACCAAGCAAATTGTTATTCTTCCACCGTGGTGCATCATCATCGGCAGCTTCGTCAATGATTACTCCTTCACCTGATAATAATCGTACATCTTCTTCTTTGATATTGGACAAGCAACGTAACTTGGCTGAAATGTTAAAGAGGAAGCAGGGTAGTATATCAAAAGCAACTCCTGCTTCAAATATGAATCGAGGACTTTCAATCAACAAGGATACTCTGGCTAGATCAAAACAAAAGATCGTATCTACCACTTCTGGAGGTATTAAGGTGGTAAAACGTTCAACCAACTCCTTCCAATCAAAGAGCAACAAGTATAATGACTTTGCGTCAGCATTTGGGAGTACAGGTAGCGGCAGCTTATCTTCAGACGCTGATATAATGAATGCAAAAAGTCGTTTCTCATCAGCAACGGATGCACAAGAGTATGCCCGGGCACGTGCACAGGTACAAGAACTCGAGGCTCGGGAGGCAACGAAGGAAGGTTACAATAATAAAAAGAAGAAGGACAAGTCAAGTGATGTGGCTATTAGAACAACTGGATGGGCATGCCGGACATGTAAGAAGACTACACCATTCAAGCCCGTTGCATGTATAAAGTCACGGCATGATGTGCGTCAAAAACGTGAGATAAAGGGACAAGAAACATTAAGTAAAAGGAAGGATCGATTGGATAGACATGGGAAAGATGATAAGGAGGGCGGTCTTACACTTGGGAGTGGAGTAGAATGGACGAGACTAGAATGGAGTCGAGGTGGTTTGTGATGAAAGGGATAAGCAAATTTCAAGTAATGTCAACTCTAATTACATTAGTTACAATGGCTATTTCAAATGAACCATTGCTGTCGACTACTTCTCAAAGCACTGATATTTGTCCTATCACATCTTCTACCCTGCTGCTTGCTTACTACCATCTAATGGCTGTTCACAATTCATGGGCACTAGTAAAGGCGGAGGTTATCAAAACATGAATACCTCTTCTCAATCTTTCTCATCATATATACATACACACATATCCGCTCGCACCTTAGAGAACTCGTTCGTTCTCTAACTCTCATCCTCACTATTCTCAGCATCAGCATACGAGATACTACCAATGTTCGTCACCCTGCTACTGCTTCTACTAGGTTTTACTGGGGTGGGCTCCTTCCTGACATAGCGACGCTTCTCAGCACTCCACTGCCAACGGGGTCTCTTATTCGCCTTCCGAAATCCGTTTGGTACGAAGTCCTCGTCTTCGTCGGCAGCTTTTCTCTTTTTAACTATGTCTTGCTTTTTCTTCAACTTACCCGTTTTGGTTAGGGAAGCCTTGCCAGGTCCTCGGGCAAAGAGTAAATGGAAGTCTGGCCATTGACTGATCAACTCATATAGATTACTCAAACGATTGATTGTGTTCCTCTTCTTCACACTTTTGACGATCCCCTCGCCGTAACCGTGACATCCAATCTCCTGTTGAACTAATTCGAGTACCCTAGGTATCAATTCCAAAGGCACATCATCAAACATACGATTGTTGATCAATTCCTTGTTCTGTTTCTTGGCAAGGACTACTTTGTATCGAATCTTTTCTCCTTCATTCTCTAGAGCATTGATTTTACCAAGCTCCTCTTCAAAAGTACCACCGTAGTTTCGCCCAGCGATGACTATACTGCACGTGTGATTTGAGTTCACAATCGAATCAAGGCTTGTCGTATCACAGAGAGCTTTGATCATCACCTTTCTTCCCGTTTGAACTCTGAGATTGTTGTACTGCAGATCAAGACTCCTGAGGGTTGTGTTATTATGTAATGCGTCGGTGAAGCTGGGTACACTTTTGTCCGAGATACGATTATTACGGAGATACAACTGTTGAAGAGTTGTATTCGTCTTGAGAGATTGCATCAATACTGATGCAGATTTGGCAGGCATGAAATTGTTACTCAAATCTAATCCAACCAGTGATGGGTTACTAGCAAGGTACTTTGCAACCAATTTGATACTAGGCATCCTACGGATATCATTACTACTGAGGTCAACATATACTAATGATACACTTGATTTCATGCCAGACATAACTGTGGAGAGTACACGGCCCTTGGCGTTTCCAAGATGATTCGAACTAAGCGATAATTGTTCCAATGTTGTGTTCCTTTCGAGGCATTCCTTCATCAACTTGGACTTGGCCGTACTACTCTTGGACTTGGCCTTACTACTATCCCCTTCCCCGATGCCGATGCCGATACTATCCATACCCAACTCAGTTGTTTCGTTCTTCTTCTGTAGAAAATTTGTAACCATTTCCAGACCTTCCTCGTCAAAAACATTTTCGTCGATGATGAGGATATTGATACTCTTTCCTCCATCAAGTAACAGTTTGAGACCTTCATTATTCTCCCCAATACCAGTTGATGCAAGGTTGACATACGCCAGTTCGGGATGATCTTTCATAGCTTTGGATAATTTCTTTGCACCCGAACTTTTATTACGTTTATCGTCAATTCCAAAGAGTTCATTCTGGGATAGATTCAGGATCTCTAACGACTTATTCTTCTTCACAAACTTGGGGAATCAGAAGTTAGTAATTCCAAGAAAAGAGGGAGGTAGGGGGTTTAGTACTTGTTAGTAGAATTGCAAGCACAATTCAACTCAATCCACAGCCAGTACGTGAGTATACATTCATCAATTTGGTTTCACAAAACCCAATGCCACAAATAAGGGGGGTACCTGTCCATTAACTTCTGCTTACCTTTGATATCATATCCACGTCAACACCGGCCTTTAAATCACAGTTAACTAGCTCCAAACTAGTAATTGTGGTAATATTGGCAGTAATGATGGGCATGATACTAGACGAGAAGAAAGGAGATGGGGGTAGCATGATGTTTTTGATTGTGAATCCTTCAATACCATCTTCATAACTGTTCAAATCTTCAACAAATGCCTCTGTTATGTATATGAAAGAAATGAATGTTAGTTAAAGTATAATATACTCAATACATCCATAACATACCAATGTCACTTACCCCAATTCTCTAAGAGATCGTCGTGGAATGGTGTTCGGTAGTATTCTCTCACCTTCATATCCTTATTCCAATATTGCTTGAACAACTCTCCAGTAAGGACCATCTTACTCTTTCTGCATTTCGCCGAATAGACTAATGAACGTTGAAGATCAACCACGGCAGTCCGTACGTTGTGGACGTTACCGATTCGTTTATCCTTCCATGATCGGAGGTAACTTCTACTCCACCAAGACACCGTTTGTTCAGGACGAATTGTAATACCGTTGTCAGTACAGAACTGTAAATCAATCTTACTTGTCCAATGGCTGGAGCTTTTCAATTGTAGTTTACCAACCATTTCAGGTGGTGGTGGTGGTCGTTGTTGACGATTATGGTTTAAACTTGGGATAAAAGTAGACATGGTTGATATTTACTTGACTAATACTAGAGAGGGAGAAGAAAGGGTTAGATAGACCTATACACCACAATATTGTAATAATATATAACATAATCCACAAATCAATCTTTATCGTAACGCCCCTAATAAATCTTTAAACCCCGCCTAACAATATACCAAGCAAACCTCTACCACAATAATGCAATATTATGCATCACTATCTCCCTCTCATAATATTATAACATCCATTAATAAATATCAACCAACACAATATACCTCTCCATCTCATACATTCATCGGTGAATAAATAACCGATGAAAGCTCATATATAAATTCCTGATTAAATTGGCAACACAAATATACAACGTGATACAAATAAGCAAAATATCGTTACAACCCAACAAACAAGAAGTCATACATCATTTATTCGATCATTCACGCCGACCAAAGCATACGCCGAAACAAAAATATACATATAAATAAAGACAAGCCACCACACCACCAAACACTTACCAAGAAGGAGAAGAAGAGAGCAACAACAAGCCAAAATAGGACAACCAACAAGAGCATGCACTATCTGAATCTACTGAGAAAAAATGAGAGAAGGTTAGCTCGCTTTTCACTCCTGTTTGTATTATTGGGAGTCTTTTAGTGTTAATTGGGACCATACTTACTCTCGAAATTGCAATAGCTTGCTATTATGTCAATAATAATACAAACATACGCCAGCCAGGATAGTTGTATATATTAATTAGAAGATATTTAGCCCATATTATTTCAATCCCCTTACACAAACAACAATGAGCGACAAAGGTAAATCATACACCTTCCAACAAATAACAATAACCCAAAAATTTATTGACGGTGCATCTAAGAATGTTACACCACCAATATTATCATGGAGTAATAAAACTATATATGCGGGGAATGGTAATTATTCGGATAAGTTTAAAGATTTGGTTATTGATGAACAAATTATTAATGGTGGTGGTGGTAGTACCAGCCGTGGTGGTGGTAAAGGGAGGGGTGGAGGAAGAGATTATAATGATGGTACACCACAAAATCAGACATTAGTATTAACAATAAAATCATCTGCAAAGAAGGGTACAACATATAAATGTATAGCCAATATATCAACTATTGCCAAGGATAAGTTGGCACTTGATGATTTTGTGAATGCATTATTAGATAAGCATGGTAGAGTATTGAGTAAAATTGAAGAAGGTGAATTTGTTAATGTTGGTGGAGGTAAACTACAAAGTAAATCATTCATCAAAAGATGTAGTGGCGGCGGCACTACTGGCATTAATAATAGATTGTCACGTACAAATAAAAATAGCATCCGTGGTGCCTCATCGGCCACTAAGAAACATAATACAATTACACCCCATGCCAATCAACAATTAAATGTCTATCAAAAGAATGTTAAAAGACCAAGCAGTGGTAGCTTTCAATCACCTACCCGTCCAGTTAATGGCGTTAGTAAAAAGGGTGAGTATGAACATTACGATCCAGCTCTTGAAGAAGCTTCACCAGAAGTAATTAAGGGTAACGTAGTAGAGTCACCAGCCAATAAGAAGTTGAAATTTAATCTATCGGATAAATCACCTCGCAATGCCACGCCCTCTAAACTCCGTAATAGTGGCAATGATACTGATGATTTTGATGATAAATTAGATGAAGAATTGGATAAGCGTATGGGTAAGGAGAAGAAGGGGAAGAATAAGGTGTCACTAGATCCCAATGAAGAAGAAGGAAGAGATGATAATGGTATTGTGAAAAGGCGTAGGTTGCAAAAGACAAGTGGTAGGTCAAATTATAATGAGGAGGATGATTCAGATGTTGAATTTGACGAACCAAGGAAGGAGAAGAATATTAAAAAGAGATTGAATTTAGCAATTAATAAGAGTAATGAGGAGCAGGTTACTGAGGACGATGGTGATAATACCGAAGAAGACGAGGAGAGTAAGGGCGGTGAAAGGGAGGGTGGGATTGCAAAGAATAGTTTGTTAAACTTTGGCTTTGCTGCCAAATCTTCCACTGCCGCTACTGCCGCCGGCGGTGGTGCCAAGAAGGAAGGTGGTAACAACAACAAGAAGGCACGTCCATCATCACCAACTCCAAGTGATACATATTATGGCACTGCCTTATCCACGTCTACACCCGTACGACCAACCAAAAAGTCAAGACAACCAATGTCAACACCACCAGATCAAGGTACAGACTGTTCCAAAACACCCGTACAACCATCAACCCAAAAGAAGACTAGTTCTAAATACTTTGATAACAACAAGAAGAAGAGTAGTGAAGAAGGCGGACGAAAGTTATTCTCCGGTAATGAGAATTATGATAAACCTCCTTCTAGTCAGCCTTCATTTGCTCCATATTCTGGTACCGGTTCCGACGAGGAAGATGTATTGCCCGGATATGGCAATGATGATCATTATTATAATGATGAGAATGCCTATCATCAAGAAGATGATGAATATATTGATGAGCCTTCATCGTCATACAAATCAACTTATGCCATGATGAATAACCGAGGACGACGAAGTTATGGTAAAAGCGGAAGTAGGGGATTGTTGGGAAATGCAGCCCGACGTATAGGTGATCGACTTGGTCGAGCCCGTTTACAACAGAATCGGGGACATCCTCCGCCAACAACATTTGGTAATAATCGGTTTGATGATTTCAAGGCAGGTTCATCCCCTCTTGTTCGAAATCCATATAATAGGAGAGGAAAGTCAATTGCTGATCAGGCATTGGCTAGTAAGAGACCAAGGTATGGTTCCCCTCCGCCTGATCAAACACGCAAGTCAAATTCATTCTGGCAAGGCTTTGGTAATAACAACAAGAATGATCTATCATCCAAGGTTCCGAATATACCAGGTATACAAAACTTAGGTAATACATGCTACCTCTCGGTATCACTTCAAACTCTCTTTTCTATTCCACAATTTATTATGGATTTGAATAATACGTATGAAGTTCAATCAAGTATGGGTAAGAAGTTACCATTAACCAAGGCATTATTGGAGGTGGCCACGGCTATAAATGTATTAAGTGAACAAGATATTGCCAAGAGTGATATTAATCCAGAGTCTGCACGTACACGATGGTTGAACAAGTTGGCTGGTAATCCCGTAGCGTTGAAGAAACAGATGGATGTGTTGACTGATAAGTTTGTTGGATATGAACAGCGAGATGCACATGAGTTTTTATCGGATCTTGTGGATTACTTACATGACGAGTTGGCAGCACCTCTTCCGTCTGAAGAAGGAGAAGGAGGAAAGAGTGAGAAGGCAGCTGAGGGTGATATGGAAGAGGGAAAGGCAAAAGCCGTATTGCCAACGGACGAGTACTTTCATCTCAATGTCCGAGTATGCCTCGAGTGTGACAATTGTAAATACTCCCGATCCAAGGATGAAATGTACCGTCATTTATCTGTGGATATCGGTGAAGACAAGGAGTCTGAGAAGCCGTGGTCGGTCGAACAGAGCTTGCAACAGTTCTTCCAACCCGAACAGAGAGAGCTCAAGTGTGAAAAGTGTGACGAGGGGAAGACTGCCACACAAAAGATTGAGATTATCTCATGCCCCAAGGCACTATTACTTCATTTCAAGAGATTCATTGTATCTCAAGAAGTGAAGAGTGGAGGAGATACTGGAAAAGAAAACAATAAGGCCGAAGCCCCAAGAATGGAGATGGTTCTTCGTAAGAACAAGGTAAGAAGATATGTTACTTTATTGTATGGTAGATTATTCTTATACATTCATCTCACACTCGCCTTACATCTATCTTAGGCAAAGATCCCCCTCGAGGAATCACTGTCCATTAATCCATTTGTTAGCAAAGATGAGGAATGTCCTGCTGGCAAGTATCACTTACGTGGTGTCGTTCATCACATTGGAGGTACTGCCTTTTCGGGTCATTATACAGCTTGTGATAAGCGGACACTGAAAGAAGAAGAAGATAGTAAAAAGTCGGTGGAGGATACTTCCCAAGACAACAAGGAGCAGTGGGTGTTCTTTGATGATCGAGCTGGAAGTAAAAAGGATTTGGAGTTTGTCACAGGTACTGAGAGGAATCGAAGGAATTGTTACATGGCACTTTATGAGTTGAAGAAGTGAGAAGTAGCAAGATGTTGTGAGAGTTTGTGTTATATGTATGTCTAGATATTTGCATAGCTAAGGTTTAAGCCTGCTGTTATTGTAGCAAACAAGAGCTGTTACTTTACTATTATTATATTCATATGTTGCAATACATGTTCATATACTCAGAGTATGTTGTATGTTCAAACTTTTGAGATATACTAAACCAATCCAACTTTTGTGCACATCTTGTGCACATTTCTATTCGTTCATGAAGGGATACAGTCATTTCTGCTCAAACTATATCCAGCCTTCCTCAACAGTGCCTCTCTATCAACCATATCATCTCTCAGAGGAAACGAGTCGACAGCCAGAATCTTCCATGGCATCATGTGAGATGCCAAGGAACAATTGTCACTCCTCAAAAGTGATAGCAAGTCCTTCTCAACTTCTTCATTCCATGTATCATTATCAACTCCTGTTGCAACGAATGCCACCAGCTTGTCTTTCTCCCATTCAACAACTAATGCACTATTGACAACATCATGTTTCTCCAACTCTGTTTGTATCTCTGCCAGTTCTTCTTCTGTGTATTGTTTGTCCTCCTCCACCGCCGCATTTGTCTCGGCCTCGGCATTATTATCCGTACTATCATTATCATTATTGGATTTCATATTTCACAGTACTATTACTAGAGTAGTGGGTACTAATCTTGTGCTGTTACTGATACTATCTTGAGACCTCTGATATCGAGTTGTTGGGTAATAGTAATAGTAATAACAGATTGTGTTTGTATTGGAGAAGGAGAAGTACGACTAGACCGAGAGAGTATTTGACAATAATGTGAGCAATATTACAATATAGAATTATGGATATATAGATGCACGAGCCATACCATACCATCCCAGCCTAGGTATTGATATCCATGTTTCTTTGCCCCTGCATATTTTGAATATCATCGTCCGCAAATAAGCGAAAGAAACATCCTTCTCTTCCCAAATAAACAAGAAACACAAAATCAAAATACATAGAAGTAAGCGGCTTACCAATCAACCAACTATTTCACTCACTATCACTGCCACGTTCTATCTGAAAAGCATTATTGTACAATCTTTCTTATCTACGACCATAATGGCCTTATCTATTGGAGTTGTTCAATGCAGGACCATAATGGCCTTATCTATCTACCACAAAACTGTCGCTAGCGACAGTTTTAGGATACCGATCACGACAGAAATAGCCCTCTTTGCCAACACTCCTACGGCTTTATTTGGACAATGGCACGGCAGCCGCCTCGTGTAGTCTATCCATTAGGTATAGATCGACAATAGGAACCATAGTTATCTATTGGAGTTGTTCAATGCAGTTTTCAATAGCAGACGGTCTCACACATAAAACAGGGTCAGTGTTAGACTGGGGGTTTAACCCTATTCATGAAACTCCACGTAGGTAATTAAAGTACAACAACTTTAACCATGGGGTTGTAATACGACTACCTACATAGTGAACTCGTAGTAATCTTTAGTATTCAAGGTAGGAACCAATTGATCAACTTGTGTGGTATGTATGTAACTCCATGTAACTATATTTCATGTCTGCCTAGCTTTTGTAAGATCCGAACCCAATACTCCTTATCCGACTGGTCCTCGTCAAATGAGCATACGAAGTGTATTTGCAACAGTAACAAAGGATGATAATGGTAATTATCTAACGGTCCCCGTCAATAATATGCTACACTTATTCTGAGATTTCATTCGACCAATCTTATAAGCTGTTCACCCGTGCATGTCTTATGAACATCTACTAATCCCTTGGCAAGCATTTCCAATACAACAAACTTTCCAGCCTGTTCCAACTTATTCTTATTTGTTGTTGATGATGATTTGATTCGTCCAATTTCAAATTCTAATGTTGATCTTTTCTTCTCCTTATGTAAACTAAATTGCAATCGTCTCAACAAATTGGTTCTACCATCCACAATCGATTTCGCTGCCTTGCCAAGACCGGGAAGTGAAAACCAATATCCTCCTCCACCAGTGCTTGGATTAACTCCCCTTCTTGGCATTAATACCCCGGCGTGAACTAGTTGCTGTATCATTTCCTCCATTTGTTTTAATGAATGTAGATGATTCACATTGTTGTAAAAGTCATTTAATGCACCTGATGAGAACCAACATCGTCCGGCAAAGTATGGTAATAGGATTCTTGTAAACCATGAATGTACCATATCTACTTTGGATATATGTTGTTGTTGCAATGCTGTTGTAGATTGTTGTGCTTGAAAATACTTTTCTATTGCCATCTTTGACGCAACATTATATGCACTAAACTCCATAATAGCTACATCTTCATCATCATTTCCATCACCTCTAAATCCACTTCTGCAAGTGTTGTTTGAAATCATTGCTGTACCATGAAGTTGTAACAGTCGTACTTTATTGGATACTGCAAGTTGTTTAATCTCTTGTTCTATATGTGTTCGTGTATTTGTATTTAGTGTCGTAGATGATTTGTTTAGCATGTATAATAGAATATGTCTTGGTAGAAATGGTACTGCAGTTGTACTCCTACTACTATTACTGCCATCTTTATCATCTCCATTATGAGTGTATATTGGACAATATGCACAAGTTTCAGACATACCACCAAATGTTGAAAATTGAGTTAACGTTTGGAAACAAAGTAATGCATCAGATGGTACATCATTATCATCAAATTCAGCGGTATCGTCAAACTCATCACTCTTTAATGCTGCCGTAGGTTGATTACTATTGCAATTATCCTGCTCATGATGTGTAGGAATGTTTGATAGTATACTAGGGATCGATGTAGATGATGCACCAACTTTTGATGATTCACTAACTTTTTGTGTCGATGTGCATTTTGTTTTCTTCTTCTTCTTAGCTTTGACGATGATACCTCCAGCCACACGCTTAGGTGCTCTTGTACTACTAGAGCCCTCTGTAGCATCCTTTCCTTTGTTGTCCATCATCTCATGAGCTGCATTCGCCGCCTAACTACTAGAGTAAAGCAGGGCACGCCGCTCGATCTGGACCAAGTAAAAATTCGATCTAGACCAAGAACATAAAAGAGCTCCATTTAGAGCCAAGGCGTTCGCATGTGAATAAAAAAGATACGCTCATTTGGGTATCTTGTCATTGGTACTATCAATCTCTAACCACTCGCGTAGTATAACTGAACTTTGTCGGCGGCTGCTATAAATAATGCTGCCGCTGCCGTGCCGCCCATTGCCGTCGTGCATCAACATACTTCTAAAATAATAATTTAACTGACAACCACCGTATTAAATAAATTGCATCACTTATAAAACTAAACATAACAAAATCATGCAGTTCATGCAATCGTCATCTATATACCGTGGTGCTGGTATTAAACTATTGCAACAACTCAGTTGCCCATCACTTAAAACAACACATATATACCGCAATAATAATGTTGCACGTCCTCTATTCGTCGGCGGTTTATATGCATTTAAACAACAACAATCAGATGATGTACGTCGATTTCCTAGTATTGTTAGTGCATGTGCTGCAACTTTATTCGCTGCCGCAACAACATATAATAATAATAATAATAATAATAAAGCAATTTGTGCACCGTTGTCATCGTTGACTATCAAAAGTAGTAAACTAACAACTAATAATACAACAACAAACAATATAAGTGAAACAAGTAATAAAAGAACAAATGATAATAATAAAGAAGATAGCATTATTGCTAGAAAGGCATATAAGGCTGCATGGGCAAAGTATGCCATCTTTCTTCAGGAGCCTTCCTCTCTCCTTTAATGAAAGTTCGGGGGGACATGGTTGGATTCATCTGAGAGATATCGGCATTATCGGGATTATCGGGAGGTTCAAATACTGTTGTATCAACATTGCGGCTGACTTCAGGTAAGTTTAATGAAGCTTCTGCATTACTAATATCACTTCTACTGTTATCCACAATAGTATTGGTAGAAGCTAGTGGTACCGAAGTATTAGAAGTTGGCCTTGGCTTCTTGGTGGCTGGTTGTGAAGGAGGAGATTTCATAGGAGAGTGTGCTACCCTTGGTTTATATGGAGATAAGTTATTCAGTTGAGCAGTTGCCTCATCTACTGCTATGTCATCATGCCGCACTTGTGTTGCATTAGTAGATGCAGCAGTTGCAGTAGATACAGTTGCAGCCGCTGCACGGCCGACCATATTAAGATCATTATTAATCAATGCCGTAGTTGTGTTATTGTGTTGGGTACTGTTGATGTGTTCGGTATCATTTTGTTCTGTACTAAAGTTGTTTTGTTTAGGTGTTGTTGATTGTTGTTGTTGTTTTGCAGGTTTTGCAGGTGAAGCCGGAGGTGTGTGGAATGTATCACCAGCATCTGAGTTATTATCGGAGTTTACACTGGGTTGCATTATTGGCATACCTCCTTCTTGTTGCTGTTCGTCAATATCAGTACTACGAAGTGCATTATTGTTATTGTTCTTTGTACTGCCGTTTGGCAACAATTTACTCCACATTTTGCCCGGCCACATGATCATATAGCACACTCTATCACGTTGTATGATGATATACCACCGGATATATAACTTTTCTATTGCAATAGAAATATAAGTCGAACCCCAACCAAATGTAATTATTTGTGGTTGCTTTGTTGTATGGGAGTAAAATGAATGGCATTGAGAAGAAGAGAGAGAGTAAAGATTCTTTTTGGTTCTTGGTCTAGAACGAATTTTTACTTGGTCCAGATCGAGCGGTGTGCGTAAAGCAGGGGAGGAGGAGTAAAAAAAGTAGAATATTAGCGATAGAACGTAGATCTTATTGCAGCAAATAAGCGGCCGAGGAGAAGGAGAGAACCGACCAAAGAGCATTAAGCTCTATCGAATCGAGGAGATAAGTATATATAGAATGGATATATAGTGTCTCATATTGATACAGTAGTAGTGGCGGTGTTATATAAACATAAACAATCATCATTGTCAAAAGATACTATTACTATCTATTGTAAGCAACAAAAATGTCTACTGCAACAAAGAAGAAGCACCATCCAGTGTTAATAATACCAGGAAAGTCCGTGTTAGTTGTCATATGGATACGTGTGTTCAATATGAAGCATCGACAAGTTTACTACTTCATTTGACATTAGTTTGCTTGTAGTTGATTGCCTTTGAAATCCAAATGTACTAACACAAGTTACTATTATATCTCTTTCATCTCAGGATTCATGTCCAGCGGTTTAACAATCCAACAATCACCAAACAAATCATGGATAGGTAAACGATTATGGTTAAACATTTCTGCTGCCGGTTTTCATTCCTTACATGTTGGAGGCGCTCTGCGGAAGAATGAAGATCGGCGGTCTATGCGTAATTTAAAAGTTAAAGATGTTGTAACTTTAGATAAAAGCTCAGAGGAGATGCATCAGCAATATCTTAAAGAAGTTGAGTGCAAGAGTAAATGGGTAAGACATATGAGATTGAAGGATATGATTCATGAACATGATGGAGTTGTTGTGGTAAGTATGATTAGATGTTACAATATGTGCACATCTTATGTTCTTTTTTCTCACTCTCATATGATAATGATTATATAATCTTATTTGCAGAGACCAGTGCCTGGATGTAGTGGAGTAGATTACTTAGCACCTGGAGCACTTACCGAGTCTGCTAGTTATGTTTTTGGACCCGTATTAAAGTTATTAAAGGCAGAGGGATACATAGAAGGAATCGACTTAGGGGCGGCACCATATGATTGGAGAATACCACCTTCTGAATTGCAAAGAAGAGATAAATACTTTACCAATACAATGAAATTAGTTGAGCAACTGTATAAGAAATCAAACAATTCACCTGTGGTAATGCTATGTCATTCAATGGGCTGCAAGACTGGGCATTACTTATTAAACTTTGTACTTCAACAAATGGGAAAGAAGAAAGGACAGACTTGGATTGATAAACATATACATTCCTATGTTCCTGTCGGAGCTCCACATTTGGGTGCACAGAAATCGATTCGGGGCATTATTGACGGAGATAAGATGGGCTTAGAGACATTTCTAGAAGACGACGAAGGATTAATGCTTGGCCGATCTTTCGGAAGTGTACCCTGGTTATTTCCATTGGAATCAATTGATAGAAAAGCATCAGCATCACCTCAAGATACAACACTTCCTCAACCTCCACCGATATCAACTGCAATTCTTCGAAACGAATCTACTCTTCGAATCATCTTGCCCGCACAACAACTCAATCTCAAATCATTTGTACACAATAGAAAGAAATTACCACCATCAAAGCTTAGATTGGCTATTCAGGTTGGAGATGATATATTACTCAGAACAGACTTTGCCGAGGTTACAAAACAAGGGCACGCATACTCTTCTCTTGTCATTAAACTCAAGGAAGAGTCTTGGCTACTAGCATGTCCAGCAACACTACAGCAAACAATGAAACGGTATCCATATATTCAATTGCATCTTGAGGAGCCAGGAAGTGGTTCGGCACCAATAGATCGAAAAGGACTGCTTGACTTTGATCTTCTATGGATATTTAGACTTGTTTGGTGTATTTTCTGTTGGGTATTTTGTTGTCCATGTTCAGTTGTCTGGAAGTTGGGCGGTACATTCATGAGAGGAGCAAAAAGAGGAGCAGGTGAAGTATTTGAGATTGAGTGCTTCTTTTGGCCTTTGTGTATCTTCATTTGATTGTCTTTGCAAGCCGTATGCACTAACTTGAGTTACTATCGTCTCTCTTCTCTTCATCTTCATAAACCGCTAAATCCCAGATATGACCGCGGCAATGTTAGGAGACATAAGAGTAATAGGACAAAGCGGTTTAGTGGATTGGAAGAAGGGAGTTATAGACAAGCGGTTAATGACCGAAGCCGACAACGGAGAAGAAGGTGGTAGAATGTACAAGCTTTGGGCCAAGATACAATCAACTGACAAGGTCAAGTATGGACTGTTCTTGATGAAGGATAAGCCGGAGTCATGTACAATCAGTGTAAAGTGGGAACCGTCTACAGTTACGCCTTCAACGTCTCCTGTGGTATGTCACAATATCTACAAGAACGCCAAGCAACATAAAGATGTCACTTACAACACTGTTGAGAGCAAGAAACTGATACAGATGGAAGGTCTAACTGATGCATTACAGTTGACAAAAGACACATACGGCAACGATACATTAGGTCCGAACTCTTTATCATCATATAACCCTCCTCCTATTAAGAAAGTTACAGCAATCTATGGTATCAATTTGGACACTGAGGTAGCAGGCGTCTACAAACGAAACCCATCAGTTCGTATAAGTCTATCGAACAAACACCACACAGTGCAACAAATGTTTGTATTGGATAAAGAAGCAATGTTAAACAAGAATGGAAGTATTACCCATACTATCGACAAAGGCACAATCTATGAAACAAAGAAGACACCACAAAAGATTATTGGAGGAGGCACCGAGAAGAAGAGTGGTGATGGAACTGTTAGTTACTGGAGTCTGCAACACTGCAAGGCATGGCAAGGACAATGTGATCTGACAGTTCACGAGATTGAAAATGCCGAGCATCGGGCGATATTAAATGACAAGAAATTCCACGCACTACTCTTAAAGGTGCTGGGTTGTAGATAAATGTACATATTGTTTGACTCTATATCTATGTCTTTTAGTGCTCTATCTATTCTTTACCTGTGTTTCAGACTGATCACTCAATGGAAGGACTTCCTCATAGCAATCACAAGTTGATCGCTTCTTCTTCAGTCTACGGAAGCCCACTAGTATAATCAATATTGCAACTGATATTCCAAAGAGATGCTTGCATGTATCCCCCAAATCACCAAGGTAAATATCAATCTCTGCAATTGAACTTTCCTTAAACATTGATCCGAGTTTATTCGCTTCTACTAGCATCAACCCTAATGCCCATTGAACTTTAGTGCCTCCGATCTCATAATATATCTCTATTGGTGTTTGTTGGGTAGGTAACCCATACCCCATGCTCAACAGGTGATATGTAAATGCTGCATTAAAGCACTGAGCGAATGGTTTCTTCGTCTTCCGGAGATCAGGTTTACGTTCCATAAACTTCTGATATCGTCCCATTTGCTGTTCATTATTCAAATTACATACTCGTTGTGCTCTAACATTCAATGCTTCTAAATCATCCGTCTCGGGTCCAATGTTTAATCCAAGATAATCCCATGTATAAACAAAGGCTGACATGGCAATAAACTTTTGATTGGAGCTTATTGGCAATTGATGCATGCCACCATTTGTTAAACATCTCTTCTCTTTGTTACAGTTTGTATTGTTCTGTTCATTGAATATCTGTTTTACACTTGACAAGCACTCTTCCCAATTTGAACTACCTTCTATGTTTAATTCGGAGTCTACATACCCTGACGGATAGCACGGGTTCGTTTTAGTTTCCGAAGCAAACTTTGTATCATATTGTAAGCGTGCTTGATCGACTCCATAGTAGAGGAAAGATTGAGTGTAGAGTGGATATTCTACATTGTCAATTCGTAATGGAAATGATTCTTCTTCTTCTACACTACTTCCCCTCAATGAAGTAGTAGGCATAGATGAAGGAATAGGAAATGAAATTTGTGTACTAGCACCACCCAAATCTAAAGCACCATAGGCACTATTCAATGAAGGAAAGTTACCATCATTATAAAGATAATTTGCAACTAACCAATCGTATATGCCCTCCTCTTTCCCTGAAATAGTACGTGCCATGTCATTAGTAAATTGAAATCCACTTGTTGATAATATATCTTGTATACTTTTCATTACTTCATTTTCATAATTGGAGTCTATTATTCTCATACCTGCCGTTGCTCCTAAATAAATTGGTATTGTTGATATATCAATATTAGATGGTATGGCACGTTTTGCTAAATTGACCAATGTTTGTAATTGCTGTATGCCTTGACCATTATCAGCAGATATACCGGGTGTTACTTCCTCGGAATAGATTGCTTCACGTTCTACTTTTGTGAAGTCATCGAGATTAGTTTTGCTAGTAGGCCATCTATAGACATAGATTCGTGAACCGGAGCTGCCTGCATCTATTGCAACTCCATAGCCATATTGTTCATCGTCTATTTGTTGTTGGTCGGACATGCTTATACTATGAAGTAAAGTATAACTTGTTATCTAAGAGTGTAAAACTTTTGTTATGTTGGTATCGTTGTAGTATTTTGTCAGCAAATTTATCAATACATCTAAACCTTATTATTATGCCGCCATATCGTACCAAGCCTTCATAATACAACACACAAGTGAATCAATGGAATCATGAGTTTACTGAGTTTGTTCGTCATCATCATTGGTGGTTAAGTTTGGGAGTTGGTTTATGGTGCTGTTATTTTTAAGTATGTCACATCGGCGGTATCTTAGGTAAGGGCTGATTAAAAGGAACTAAATATGTACATTTACAACAGGGGACATAAAGCTTTTAGCTG
>Ga0214479_100417_pt1 | contig 25315 bp, 21 predicted proteins | sample M1_20Mar14CPVII9_5_FD_165054 | JGI IMG/M metagenome (GOLD analysis project Ga0214479, IMG submission 165054) | Marine eukaryotic communities from Monterey Bay, California, United States - M1_20Mar14CPVII9sort6BwellE14 | ecosystem: Environmental > Aquatic > Marine > Unclassified | place: USA...
GAGTTATCTAGTGATATGGGACCATTTGTTCATTCGTTTCAAGTTTAATGAGTATGGAAGTTGACTTACTCTTGATAGTCTATTCTAATACCTATACTAAAGATCTTTCTGTATACCATACGCCCTAGGATGATGATACGACGATATCTACAGATGTTCCTCTTGGTCAATAGTCAATGAAATGATATGCACAAACACTAAAAAAATTGTAAAAGACATAGAAAGGATATGGTACCTGATCAATCCACAAGCCTTGAGGTCGTTTTAGGTACGATAAGTGGTATTGTAGTTAGTTGTGTTTACTGTTACTTATTTTGTTTGGTTGGAAATATACATGTTCTCCACTTGTTTTAAACCTACATACTTCAATTTTAGCTTATAATTAGTTTTATTTTATATGTTCATTCGGAGCCACGGACCACTCCTTTATACACATGTGGCTTGATGAAGAACGCAAAGCTTATTACAGTGACCAGTGCTAGTGAGGCGAGAATTAACAAGTTGTTCCCTGCAAAGCTCAGCAGATTACTCATCTGTTCTTCACTAGTGTTCTTTGATTGATCGATATATACATCTCCTGCCTTGCTCAAACCCTGCCACATGATTAGAGGACTGTAATGAGATTGTGATAGAAGAGAAAGATTAGTACAACAAAGGAGAAAGAGCAGATTAGCATAAATATCTTACCCAATATTGGCTGCAACACAAAATGCAGTCATCGCCCGAGCAGTCATAGCTGTGTAGTTATTTTTACCCCACATTTCCAAACAGACTGGATACAAGAATACTAAGGAGATGATATCGGGAGTGAATATGAGTTATCATAAATAACGGTAAATGATGGAGAACAGAGATAGATCAAGACAGATCTGCTTACTCTTTTTTGCCCCGAGAGTAAAGGCAATACCCGTATACGCTATGACAAAGGCTACCATCCACCCCGTAGACAGAAGCTCTAACTTGACAATTGTACCAATGAAATAGTAGAACACCGGTGCTACACCAGCAATGAGTAATATGGTTCTTCGAAGGGTTAGCTTTGGGATGATAAACAGCCCCGTCAAAAGCCTCGCAATAGAATATGTAAACAGGAATGCTGCGGATGTTATACTCTGCACCAAAGGGGTCGCATGGAAAAGTGATGACATCACGGGTGATATGGTATACTTGACAGCAAACTAAAAGATACAACAGTGAGAGGTGTAAAGTACCAATAGAGATACGCAGCGCACTTGCTATTCAAACTTACCCCTGGTATAAATGCTGTTGTCCACGTGAAGAGTTGAATCCAAGATTGTGATGTGCGGCTCAACTCAGCATTAGTCATGAGTGGAACATCAGCTTCTTTGAATCCAGCAATAGTACTATCGGCTTTTTTGGTAGTTCTATCCTCTTCCTTTGTATTATCGCCTTCACTGCCATTTGCATCTTTCGTTGTTTCGTTCACTGTTTCTGATATTTGATCATCGTCGGTAGGCCTTAGTGGCAGCTCAACTGGTGTTCTAAACAGAAATATTCCTGGAACCTGAATTAGAAATGTCAATGCCGCAACATAGAAAAAGGAGTTATCTGTATCAAAAGAAGCCAAGGCAGCCCCATAAAATGAGAACGCTATCCAAATAATAGATAAGTCAGAAAGAAGTAAAGGGTAGTATTAAACATATCTTATGCACAAACATAAGACTTACCCATTGCCCAAAATCCACAGAAAAATCCATGTAAAGCACCACCTAGTGAAGGGTTACCGATCTCTCGATACCAAGAAACCAGACTCTATGATCCATTTGACATATCGTAGTTAGTGTGTTAGTGGGTACCATATGAAATATCAGTGCAACAATAAACCAGGAACTTACAACACCAGCAGGCAACGTATACACTACAGTCGAAGGCCCACACAGTAATAGCTGAGAAAAGAGTAAACCCACATCTGACCTGAAGTGTACTGCTACACCACAAATTACCAAACCAAAGTTATACATGCAAGCACTTATGAGTAACATTTGACCAGACGAATACGAGAGAAGCTTCTGTGGTGCAAAGGCTAAGAACGGCATACATCCAAACCATCCAATACTAAATGAGAGTAGAACAAGGCTATTTCTCATCGTATACAGCGCATCTGGACCATAAATCTCCAGACAAAGTGGGAGTACCTAAATTTTGAATAGAATTAATAGAAAAGAGGCATAATATGATATGTGTCAGCATACTCAGAGGCGTATAAGTATCTGAATATAATTATAATAACTTACCCAAACATTAAAACCATATAGCTGATAATACAGGACGGACAGAACGGACGGAGATTAATTTTATGGGTATTATCATAGTAATGTATACAAATACAGTAAAATTCATCGATACCTACCGGACCAGCCATCGCCAAGATGCTTGCTGTAGCCAATGGAAGAACATATCGTCTATATTGATCTCGCTCTTCTTTTGATTTGGTTGGGTCTGGTAGGTGTAATAACTCGAGGGCTGACTTTCCCCGAAGTGTTGGACCTTGAAGGTAGGTGTCAATTGCAGCAATCATAATTTGGCAGATGTCAGTTTTGATGTGGCTGGGGGCTGGGGTTGTTATTTATTGTTGTTATTGAATAACCACTACGTCTAAAACTGAAGAATAAAGTGGCCACCTGTCTCCTCTTTCTGTCAGTCCATTGCAATAGTATAAGACTTCACCGCGCTCACTATCGTACATCGTATTGTTGAAGTTCTTTTGAAGTATCTAGTTAGATCGATAATCAATTTTAGCCTATTCGTTAAGAAACTTCTTTTGATCAAATAAACAACTATTGTGTATGCAGTGGGTGATGCCGGCTGACCAATTTAGAACAATTTTCGTAGTTCCAAATAGAATACGACAGCACGCGTCCAAATTGGGCGCCGCCAAGAGTCAAACTACTCAACCGCCCTTTTTGCCGCCTTCGATCACACTAATTTGCTGGAGGAGGAGTTGTTGATGCTCGATAGCGTGCGTCATCATCATCGTCGTGACTACGTCATCGTGTAGTATGCGGTGGTGGCTGCAGTGTTATAGTGCTACATATTAGCATAAAATAACAACAATTCATACCACAACATATGATTGCAACATAGCAAAAATACTCTACTACTCTATCTTCCAGTCAACATACTAACAATGGATAGTTATTGTTGTGTTTGTGATAGTACAATGTCTTAATAATTGACGGCGACGGCAGTGGCGGCAACGACGCGAATATATCAACAATATAGTTGTCTATCGTTGTCTAATGTGCTACATCATATCATCGTCGACGATGACTATTCCTCCTACCTACATGATTATCATTCGATTGATAGTAGACGGTGTGGACGGCAACGAGCGCAATGTGATTTAGAATTATTAGAATGTAGGTCGGCACGGGGTACTGACTTGATATTCGTCGTCGTATCTTATATGCACAAGAATCTGTGGCCCAGTGGCGTCTTTTAGAGGCATAATACACGGATGATATCTATATAGTACACGTGCATTTGGTATTACGGCGGATTATGTTGTATCGTTAGACGTTGGGATTATCGTTCGTCGAGGTATGGATAGATGTGTAGAAGATATATGTGTAGAAGAACTGTTTGTGTTAGGGGTGTAGTAGTTAAGATGTTAGAGATTGAGTTGCATCTGAAGAGGTAAGATATTTGTTATGCTATGTCTGTATGTATATTCGTATTCGTATCGTCACGTCTCACACATATCGTATACATATATGAATCGACACAGTTATGTTTGTATCATCTCTTTAGTTTTATTTCTATAGCAGGATACGATATCTATATCAAGTAGCTTGGGATTAGTTTAGTATCAGATTAGTATAGTATCAGAACAGAGAACAGTTAGTAGTACATCTATGCATACGCCCGGTGTCAGAGAGGACTCATTCCCATAGGGAACTACCGTAGCGCGTTATGTGTGCATATGATGTGTTCTTCTTCACTCACCACATTGTCATGCATGGCTGCAGGTATTGTGCCAGCTTAATCTTCTTCAGAGATGTGAGGTCACGAGAAGCTGTGGCAAATGTCCACTCAATGGACTGATTCTCTTTGCCAAGAATAACGCTCAGCCTTAATCTCTTCATTTCTATCTTTAGCAATGGCATCGATTAGTATACCCTCTTGTCCGTTATCCGCAGAAGTATCATGTGTTAATGCATCATTGATATGATTTGGTGGCGCCGATATACTATTAGCACTAGCACCATCTATGGCACTACGTTCTGAATTATTATTATTATTATTATTATTATTATTATTACTGATATCGATACTGCTATTGCCATTGTGAATAGATGCAGTTGTAGATTGCGTATTGCTGTTGTTGATAGGAGGGTTGGTACTGTTAGCCTTGCCTTCCCATTTATTCCTTATCCTGCCAAAGATAGATGGCATCATATTTTATCATTGTCGGAACAACAGCCCGATATATTACCCCTCAACTAATTCATTGCAATGATATGATGAGATTGCCTAGTATGAGAGAAGAGGGTGAATAGTACTAAAGTGGCGGCGCCTAAAGCGAGAAGATACCATTGGATTTAGCGCGTGCTGTCGTATTCTATTTGGAACTACGAAAATTGTTCTAAATTGGTCAGCCGGCCAGTGGGTGATACACCGATGTATTACCCCCATCCCTGTGTAAATAGAATAGAATATAAAGAGATTTAGTTCCTTTCTGTTGCAGTAGTAGTACAGCAGTCGGTGCTGATATCAAGTATCAATATCTTCCAACAAATAACAAAACTAAAAAATATACTCTCATATTTTTTTTGTTATCACATAATAATCTCCTCCACCAAATAGTCTATCAATCTTTCCTAAAATGGTGCCGCCCCATTTCCGTCTTCTCCTACACGGACAAGATGGTTCTATACCATATCTAACACCAGAGTTGATGCGGTTGATATTCTTTCCTCCAGGCGGCGACGGCGAGGAAGATACCACAGCAACAAGTAAAGTTGACGATGATTTGCAACAAAGTTGGAAGTGGCGAGATCATTTGATATTAGGTGTGGCTGTTAAGGATACGTGTGTTACAGCCGTATATCGTGATATAAAGTCTAGTAGTAATAGTGATAAAAAGAAGAGAAAGAAGGAGCAGAATAATGGTGGTGTAGATAGATCTGCAAAGAAAGTGAAGTCTCAGCAAAAAGTAGATGATGCATCTTCTTCAAATACTCAGAAGTCAGATATAACCTTATCAACTACAGAAGCAATGAGCATCAGTGAAAGCACAGATAACAGTACATCTAAAAAACAACAGCCAGCTAAGAGCAATGATATGAATACTAAAAAGCCAGCAGGATACACTTTCCTAACTCCAGATCAATCTGCTCAAATTTGCAAAGAAATAAACTCACATTGCAAAGCAACTACTACTACAGATAGTACATCTTCTAATTACATGCAAACATATCTACGAAATCCGCAGTATATATCTACATTGATTGTACCCACTTTTACATTAGATTCTCCCAACAACAATAATTGTGCACAAGATGTGAACAAAAGTAGTACACAAGATGTGAACAAAAACAAGCATGTACCAAAGCAGACATCAGATAACAATCAGAGCAAGAGGAAACACCAACAAAAGAAGGCAAAGGATGTTATACCAAACAGTACCAAAGATAGTATGTCAGTAGATACACCACATGGATGGCAGAAAATTAAGCCTGAACAATATGTGGATGCTGTTACAAGTTTGACCAACTCTATTCCTTCTTCTCATACCACAGCTGCTGCTTCCTCTGGTAATAAGACAGCTAAAAGTCTATGTGAAGGAGCTGTGGGATTATTTGATAATATGAATGCATCTCGTGATCAAGCCAATTGCATGTTTGCTCAGTTTATGAAGGACGAAAGTGGCGGAAGTGACAAGTCTGTGCTGACACCTCAAGCACAGAAATCAATCGAGGGGATGTTTGTAAAGGGTAAGTGGGAGACAATGGTACAGAAGTTGATACAAAGGACTAACGATTGGTCGATTAGAATTGCAAATTACAATCCATCACCGCCATCTATGCCCTTTTGGTTGCCTGTTCATATGGCTGCATCGCATCTGCCATTGAAATATATGTTTTCGTGTCCAAGAAGTACACCATCACAAGAAGAGACACAATCAGTATTGAACAAGTTGTCTGATTACAATCATATTGCAATTACCGGTTGGGATAGTGTTAGTTACAGCAGAGAGTATCGTCGTCAAGCATTGCGTCAGCTCATGACAACATTGCAACAGACGCCTCCATCGACAACACCGCCACCAAGGGGGAAAGAATATCTGATACTGGCAGTGAATGATATACAATCGATACTTGATGCAGCTCGGGAGGGTGTATCAATCATTGGTACTGACATGGTACGTTTGTGGAGTCGTGATGGTATGGCATTATGCTTGGATATGTCTCTTGGCAATGGAGAGAAGAAGATGAAAGATGATGGTACCAAAACCAGTGGTATGATTGATTTGAGTGACGAGAGGTATGCTCGTGATTCATCAGCATTACTACCAGGGTGTCAATGTGTGACATGTCGTCCTCGTCAGATTAATACAAGAAGCAGCCATCTCAGTACAGAGTCTACTGACGATAGAATTAAGAAGAGTGTACCATCCTTTACAAGGGCATACATTCATCATCTCATTAAGGCAAATGAAATGTTAGCAGAGACATTACTATTTGTTCACAACTTGCATCAAATGATACTACTATTTCGACAGTTGAGTCAGGCTGCCTCTTTGGATGAGAAAGAGGGCGGAGACGAGAAGAGATACTTGGAGACATTTTGTCAAAGGATTGAAGAGCAACTTTAGTAGATACAAATAACAAGAGTGTTTTAATAAGACAAGTTCAAGACTAGACTATTCCACCTTGCAAAGGACGGTGTTTACGTTGTACAACCTAGTAATTATAATTCAAATGAAGGTGTACCAAATCACTGTTTCTCGATAACCTGGCTCACTAATAAATTACATGTATTAACCAACAAAGAGAGCGACTTTCTCCCTAATTCATCTAACGATACCCGATGCCGCAGCTTTATCCCTATCATCACCCCGTACTACCATCTAATAATATATACCTAACATATCACGTGTTACTTTTTAACATCCCATTACCGCTATCCAATACCCATATGTTGCAATAAAAGACGACTTTGAACTCCCTGTAATATTGCTTGTTGAAAATCTTGTTCCATTTCCATAGCATCATGCTTGCCTGTAGCGGCAAGTAAGGCATCTAATTCTGGTATATGATGATCCTCTAATGACATTTGCTGATCGTTCTCCGACGTACTATCGGTGTTGATGTTGTTATCACTGAATAAACTACCTAAACCACTAGTCGACGATGTTACTGCAGATCCAGGGTATTCTATCAGCTGTTTGATACACGATGTTGCCCAGGATATAGCCCGTTCATCAAATTCAAGTGACTGCGGTGTGTTATCTTCTTTTGGCTGAGTAGCACTCTTCTTCTGATTCATTTCATCATCAGCTTGCATCTCATTCTTCTGCTTCTTTTGCTGTATCTTCCTTGCCCTCTCCTGATCTTTATACTTTGCTACTCTTACAAAGTATGGTTCAGCAAATTCAACAATCACTGCAAGCAATAGCTGTGTTAATTTGTGTCTTTGTTTTCTACTCATATCTTTTTTTGCATATGATGTGTCATTATTTTGCTGATTTGTAGTAGGAGGCTGTGGCGAGTAGCACTCCATTAATATACGATTGACCAAGTTGGGTATCATATTTAGCTGTTCATCATCATTTGTATTCTTCTTTTGATTCGACTCTGCAGCAGTGTTAGATGTGGAAATTATACCATTGTAGATCTTTTCAATATCTCTCTCGGAAACTAAATACTCGAGAGCCTTTTGTAGGTCAACTATCTCTGATATGTCTTCTTCATCGTCTTCACTACTGCTATCATCACTGCTACTATCTTCTTGCATAGTATCAAAGTCGTTATTGTGATTGTTACTATCTTTTATCATCATCTCAGAGTTTGATGATTGATATAGGAAATTTTTGTGCTGTATATCGTCATTGCAATATTGTCAGCTGACTTCATATTCGTATCGCCGCCGCCCAATACTTCACCGCCGCTACCACTACTATTTAAAGTATTGTTCACACCCTCCATCGGGTGATTTCTACTGCTATTTGAGCTACTATAGAAGGACTATCAATTCTACAACACTCTCCTCTCATAAATGCAGGGGTAAGATCTTAGGTTACTTAGGGTTACTCATTATGTATTGACCTCAATTACTCCTTTGATTAGGATTGGGTTTATTTGCTTTCATATCAGGACGGTAATCATCCAGTGTATCAGTTTTTAACGGTGTTTCAATCATAGATAGTCTCGTGTTCATAGCATTAGTACTTCTATACACTTTCCACAAGAAAAATAAAAGCAAGTGAAAATTGGTGTGCACCTAACATAAAATTATTAACTGCGGCTCTTACTCTATTATTGCAATTATACAAGCATTTACAGTTATTAGATAAGAAGTGTTCTATCATTAGTACTGGTAGTGTCGTCTCGTTGGTATCAAATATATAACACACATACTACAATACAAAAAAAAGTATACATCATATGCACTAAACTTAACTATGGAATCATTATCAGCCCCTAATATCATCTGTGCCAATTGTGGTAAGGGTGAAGAAGAGAGTGGTAATCTAAAGAAATGTAGTGCATGTCAGTTGGTTAAATATTGCAGTAGAGATTGCCAGATATCTCACCGTCCACAACATAAAAAGGCATGTAAAGAACGAGCAGCTGAGTTACACGATGAGGCTCTTTTCAAAGAGGTAGAGCTGGAGGAGTGTCCAATTTGTATGCTGCCCCTGCCGTATACGGAAAAAGCAGCAACTTTTGAATCATGCTGTGGAAAGCGTATTTGCAGTGGTTGCATTTATGCTATGAGCATGAGTGAGGGAAAAGATTTATGTGCATTATGTCGGACGCCAGGAGCAACTTCTGAGGAAGAGGAAATTGAAAGAGTAAAGAAGCTTATGGATAGAGGAAATGCCAGGGCATTTCACCAGCTTGCTGGGGCATATACTCTTGGGATTTACGGCATGCCACAAGATCGGCAAAGAGCAAATGAGTTAAATCTCAAGGCAGGAGAGCTAGGATGTACTGTGGCGTATTATTGCTTGGGGAATTCCTATCTTGAAGGAGATGGTGTGGAAGTTGATACGAAGAAGGCTAAATACTACTATGAACTAGCAGCTATGGGTGGGAACGTAATAGCAAGGCATAATGTTGGTTATTTGGAGATGAAGGCTGGCAATCTTCATCGAGCAATGAAACACTTCCTACTTGCTGCAAGGGCTGGGTACAAGGATGCTTTAGATGCAGTCAAGGACGGCTTCATGCACAAGATAGTTACAAAGGATGATTACGCAAATACTCTACGCGCCTACCAAAAGGCATTGGATGATATGAAGAGCGATATGAGGGACAAATTTGATAAGATTGTCGGAACGACTTCTCACTCTCACCATTGAGATAGACCAACTCGTCTTGGAATAGAAGAAGTAGAAATACAGAAGGTATAGTAATCTCTTACAAACACTGTGTATACTCCTCTACTTTTTGGTGTAAGGATACCGAGAAATACCTCTTCTGAGAGTTCTTAGCTACTATTTGCTACTACTAATCATGTATCGACCTCAATAAACAATCAGCATATTAGGATCAGATATTAGGTATTATATTAGGTATTAGCAAAGGGTGGAGATGATATATTGGTATCATATACTGCTTTTATATACTAAATATATATCAAATACATTTTTTGTATCGTTTTTTCGATTAGTAGTAGTCTCGGTGCACGAGAGCAGTATTTGTAAACCGATAAGATAAGCACTGAAAAGTAGAGGTGGTTATTGTGATCAGTGATCAGCACTAAAATAATAATCATCGTATGCAATTAAGAGGGTGTTGATAATCCGTGGATACAGTTCATATATCAGTTTATAATACTATTTCGATTGGTGGAAGTTTCATCTCGGTTGTGTAATATTGATATACCCAGAGAGCTATAGAGTCTGAAATAGTTGTAATATCCCAACCATTTTTTACCATGACAATTTGTCATGGTCAAGAATAAATTTTCAACCGTTAGCAACCTGACCATGACCGAAAGTCATGGTAAAATATTGTGACGTGGAATACTCAGCTCGCTCTGAGAGGATACGGTATCCATTGCAATTTTTGCAATCAACAACCCATCAACTTGTCATCGACAATCGACTATGATGCCGCAACTCGATATGGGCGTCCATTGCACCATCGGATCGGCCGTCGAGAGTAGTATAAGCGGAGTATCGGCGGCGCCTTCTACGATGGTTTTTTCATGTTATTGCAATAGATTGAAAATTGGTTACTCTTACCATGACAATTTGTCATGGTAACGCCAAGCATGGTTACTACGTAGAAGCTAGCGTACCATGACAATTTGTCATGGTCAGAAAAATGGTTGGGATATGGCTAATAATACCGAAGACAATAGAGATCAGCACGGAGGAGGAGATATAACACCGACCAATAAAGAGTGCACATCATGTGAACAAAATGACGTGGAAACTATTACTGAGGGCATCGACCGTGCGGCCATACGAGAAGATGTATCTACGTGTGCTAGTTGTGGAAAAGAGGGTAATAGTGATGATATGAATAAATGCAACAAATGCAAATCAGTGAAGTATTGCAACGCAGCATGCAAGAAGAAACATCGTAAGAAACACAAAAAGGCATGTGAAAAAAGGGTAGCAGAGTTACATGAAGAGGCATTATTCAAGGAGGGAGAGCGTGACGAGTGTCCAATCTGTTTTCTAACTCTACCACTTGAGAATGGCAGCGCATTTTTCCAATCCTGTTGTGGAAAAACAATTTGCATTGGTTGTATGTATACAATGGATATGAGTGGAGGAAAAGATTTATGTGCATTTTGCAGAACTCCAGGACCAACGTCAAATGAAGACCATATCAAAAGGACAAAGAAACTAATGAAAAATGGAAATGGTGAGGCATTTAAAATGCTGGCAAGGGCACATGAGCAAGGAATAATGGGATTGCAACAAGATCAGCAAAAGGCTAATGAGTTGTACCTAAAGGCAGGTGAACTTGGGTGTGATGTGGCATATCACAACTTGGGCTGTGCTTATGGCAGTGGAAGGGGTGTAGAAAGAGATGAGAAGAAAGCTAAGCACTACTATGAACTTGCAGCAATGGGTGGGAATACGAGGGCACGTTATGTTCTTGGTTGCTTTGAAGGACAGGTCGGTAATTATCATCGAGCATATAAACACTACATGATTGCAGCCAGGGCTGGATACAAGGAGTCTTTGGATGCAGTAAAGGAAGGCTTTATGTATGGTTTTGTCACAAAAGATGAATATGCACGTACTTTACAGACTTACCATGATATGCTAAAAGAAATGAAGAGTGAGATAAGAGACAAAGCTGCTATCTATTATGCAGAAGAGGGGTTATTTACGAGTTAGTGTTTGAGTGGATTAGCATGTAATATAGCCACCTAGCTAATTAAAGTTAGTTATGTCTCGTGTAGTCTGTTTGCTTGTTTCAGTTCCTCGGTCTTCTAATTTACATGAAATCTGAGCTTTCGGAGAATACAGCCAACTGAAGTGATAGATATGTTAATAAAGAAGTACATGAACTTTTAAGTAGCAGAGTAACCGCTCACCTGTCTTTGGAGCTCTTCGTTCTCTTTCTGAAGGTATTCTATCTCCTCTAGCATGGCAATGTTTTCTTCCTCAATCTCCTTGGCTCTTAGATCTGCTTGATCAGCTCGTTGTCGTTCTCGGGATATTGCCTCGGAGAGGTTCATACCTCCCAAAATCTTACCAGCAGCTCGTCGTAGGCCATCATTCTCTACATTTGTAAGACGACAGAGTAATGGGAACAGACCAACAAGTAAGTCTTGACTTGTGGCAGTACTTAAGCTTTCACAAACAGCAATGGCTAAGCTATGTCTTGTCTTGGACTGTAGCCTCATCTTTTCAGAAAGATCATCCTCATCTGAGTCGATAGTTTCTCCTAGGATTTGATTCGTCAATGAGTTGACGGCCGGACAGGTTGGCATCTTTTGACAAAGCCCCATGAAACATGCCAAAAAGACGTGGCTGTTGGGGTGATAGATAAGATATGAGTATTGATTAGTAACAGAACTCTGCACAATAAACCCAAACTTACATGGCACCCTCGGCGGCTTGTGAATAAGGTATATCCTCGTCATCTTGATTATATGCTTTCTCATTACACTCAAAGGCAACCTCCACAGCAAGGTTCGCCCCATTCTCAAGCATAGGCTCGACCAAAGTAAGCTTTCTTGTAGGTAAATGTGATAGAGCTATTGCAACGATGTTCAAGATTGATTTTGAATGATATGCATAACCATCATATCGGTTATCTTTGGGTGGTAAAAGGAGAGTAGACACAGTCTCAATTACACGATCCCAAACGGAATCAAGTGTGGCCTTATCCTCAGTATCGGCATCAATGTTTGACGCTGCTTCCAAGCCTGAATTAATGACACTTGTTATGATATCATATCTTGCTTCCGACGTCTTTCTTCTTCTATTCTCATCCTTACTGTTTGTATCATCGTCAGTATTTCCATATATGTTAAGATACTGCAGCAAGACGGAGCCCATGACGACAACCTTGGCCTCATTAGAGAGATCATCCGAGTCAAAGGCAGAGGCAACCATTTTAGCAGCTTCTAGCTCAAATACTTCGCCTGTTCAAGATCGAGGAGAAGGGTATGCATGAGACACATGACAAGAAGTTTTAGGTATTGGGATAAGATCATGGATGAATAGACTTCTAGACTTACCATTATCGTCGTCGTCAGAACCTCCATTGGACTTGCTTGATGATTTACTATGAGATGCGGGAGGCGGAACAACATATGAGATTATGAACACATGATGTGTACTAAACAATAGAAAGTCACTGGTAAAACTTACACAAACATATGATCACCAGATATGGCGGCCAAGGTTTGAAATGCTCTTAAGGAAGAGTTGGCTGCCATACTTTGGAGTAAAGACATGACTCCTCTTTGGACCTGGTTGAGATATCTTGAGTTGGTATCATTTCCTGCATTACTTGCTATCACTAGCAGAAAGTGAAGGAATTGACTTTCATACCCACCATTGTTCTCGATGGATATGTCAAGCTCCAGTTCACATTGTCCAGGTAGCATCTCATTATTCTTGCAGCATTCGTACAGCTTGGAGAGCTCACCGACCAGTTTAGTAAGGACTTGTGTCAGTAATGAATCGAGCATCAAGTGACCCTTTGCTTCTTGATTCTCTTCCTTCCCATTCTTGTCTAGATATACACGGAATTCAGCCAACTTGTAAAAGGAGATATCAAACAGTTCTTGTCGGTAGCTATCCAGCTCTTCTTCATTTCCTATGCTTGTTCGTTCTACTACTTGAGATCTATCTTCTACAGCATCACGGACACTACGAAGAGCTCCGCCTACAACTTCCATATTTGTACCAACTCGGGCCGAGTTACCTGCCGCAACAATGCCTGCTTTAGAAGACAATTGAGCACAAAGTACAATCAACTCAACACCAGCCAGGCGCATATCAAGTGTTTCACGTTCACCCACTATTATGGCACAGTCAAATGATACTTGGAGAATCTTTGTCCATGTTATTAGAAACCATTGATCTTGTGTTGTATCAAGTAGAGTTTCAAGTAATCTCGAGAAGAATATACGCAGTACTCGTTCTAATCCACGAAGAACCAGTATTTGTGTTGTTGCCCATTGTTTTCTGGCTGAGTTACGAGAGTGATGAACTGCCACCTTGTACCGTTCTTCAGTGGAGCTACCGCTTGCTTCCTTATTCTCTGCATCATTAATGGCAGAAGTAATACCCGTCATTATACCAAATATCGTCTCATCTAAACATGTCTTCCATTGTTCATCTGTAAATTGTTCACCAAGTCCAACCACACAAGAGAAGAGTGTATTGACAGAACAGTTTCTTAGCTCAGGTCTATCATCCATGGCCAGCGAGGCAAGTTTTAACAGAACTACTTCCAAGGTATCTGGAGATGAGTCTCTATCAGCTAAGGACCAAAGCATGCCAGTAGCCGTCAAGGAGGTGTTGACGTCATGTCGTGACCTTCCAAAAGTAACACAACAATCTAGAATGGCATCTCTTGCTTGAATTGAATTCAATGGAGACTCGTCTGAGTCTTCAGAAGCTGAAGCAGGCTCGAGGAACTCATCTAGAATCAGTTTAAGGTTCTGAAACGCCAACGAGCTTACATTGACCCACTGCCTTGATGATCGATCGATGACAGGTTCATCTTCTTCATTGGAAACATCATGACCAGATAAGACTGACAGAGTATTGATGACCGTGATGAGATTATCTCCTGATAGACTATGCCCTGCACCCTCCAAGACGACAAGCAATGCATTGAGACAGTTCTCGGCCGTTTCTACTTGAGTTGAGAGCTGGATAGTCTGGCAGAGAATTTTCAACAGTTGCGGTTCACTACTCGGTGAAGTCTCTTGTACATTGTTATTGGAATCTTCAATAGCTGGATGAACTTCTAAAGGAAACTCATTCATATCCTCATTATCAGGTACCATGAGGGGACCACTACCATACTTACTAGCCATGTCAGACTTGGTGAGAGATACTGGCATAAAATGTATCAAAACTTCCATTGCAAAGGATCGTAGCTCCACTGATGCTGACTTGGCCACAATATCACACAGGTGCTTGGCAACAGTCTCTTCGACAGTTGATAATCTGTACGAATTAGCCTCTGCCACGATGACAAGTAACAATAGCGGAAGAGGTATCTTCCGTATGACAGTACTTGAAGTTGATATCTTCATCTTTGCCATTTGCGAACATGTAGTCTCTCGTAAATCCTCGGCATATGTCTTGTTAGAAGTACCTCCTCCGACTGATACTCGACGGAAAGATGGGTTGTTTGTTGATGCCAATGGTGATGGTTGAGGAGCGGCCGTCGTCGACCCTCCTCCAAAGGCACGGCCTGCAAATCCCAATATCTTTCCACTAATTGATGGTTCTCTTCCGGCAGGACGAGGGGCCTTCTCAGGCGAATCACTAACAGCAGAGAGTTCAGAACTCTCCCTTGTAATATTCTGATCTAATAATGGTTCGAATGATACTACCTCTGATAGTTTAATTAGTGAGGATATGAATTGGAGGAGAGCATCGCCAGTGAAGCAAGTTGTAAATGATGATAATCTAATAAAGCAACCCGATATTGTTGCCGCCTTCTCGCAGTATGCCTCATCAAGTTTTGATGATGATATTTGAACAATGGCAAGTTGATCTAACGTAGAGAGGATGACATCCCACTCCTCGGAGATCTTTTCAAAGTTGGAATGTATAATCCAAAGCATCGTCCAGAGAGAATCAATGTTACTTTCTTTTAGTTGACAGTTTGGCCGTCTCTTCCCCCACGAGGGTAAACAGAGTTTGCATAATGACGTAAGGATTGCCTGTCGTCGTACATTTGTTGATTGACTATCCACTGTCATGGATGCACAAGCCAATTCTTCATATGACGAGAGGGTCTGTGACACAATGATTGGCGATCCCAACATTCGTCGAATAAAGTGTTGTAACATGGATACCGAGGGTGCAAATGATCCATTCACCAAGTCAGATAATGCCCGAGATGATTCCAAATCTCCCTTCTTGGCTTCAACTGAAATGGCTAAATCTTTTAATGATTTGACTAAGAATATGATACACTTGAATGCAAGCCATGTCGTTGCACCTGCATCACATTGAGGGAGTTCAATTGAGTCAACTACTAATGCATCTGTGACTTTTGCTGCTATGGCTGATGCTGTATTTGAATTCTCAGCATCCGAAGAAGTTGGATTGTTGTCATTAATGGGCGTAACTCTTCCCTTATCACCACTACTTTCTGTGGTATTAGATGTAGACGATGGCTTGAATGTGGCATGTGGTGACGACGGTAAAGATTGTTCATCAGCCGAATGTGCCACCAACAGAAGTAGCAATATCCTCTCCCTATTACTTGCCGAAATAGTAGCAAAGTCACTAGCCGCCACGGCAATTAAACTAACAGTATTGGAATCAATCCAGGACAATTGTTCTAAATGAGACGTAACTACCGTGGTCAATACTTCCAATGCTAGGAATGCTCTCCATATCTTTTCATTGGAAATGGAAGAAACTGGTAGAAGTGGATCTTGATTTCCTCCTCCATGCTGAGCAGCCGCTGTTGAACCACGTGCCGATGACGAGGTTGTTATACCAATATCAAATGATTCCCTCTCCGATTGACTAAAGATATATCCATCCTCAAAATCGTCTGATTTATGATATGCCTCTGTAGCCTCGGATACGAATGATACTAATTGTTTCATCATATCAATTGCCATTTTACTAATTGATGATACTTGATCACTTGTTACATAGTTGTTGGTATCAAAACTTCCATAGAATGATATTGATGTTGATGATAGATAATTTGTTAATAATGTAGTTACCAATGACGTGGTATAATAGTATAAACAAAAGTCTATAAGATCAGATAATGATGATAACTGCTTTGGTGGCACATCTTTCAGAACTAATGATGAACTTAAACTTGATTCCAAACTTAATTTCGTAACATGATAACAATACTGTGATCCAAGTAATGATTGACCAAGTTGAAATACTTGTGTGATGACTTTTGTGGCAAATCTAACACCGGCTTTATCATCTGTTTGCTTTTGCTGTATTTCATCTCCGTTGTTGCTTGAACTATTATTACCATATGCATCAAAACAAACTGTAAACAAATCAACACATATCTGTTTCATAATCATATCAACTAATGACAAGCTCGTTGTTGGTGAGGGTGATAATCCATCCTTTGTTGATGCTGCAAATGGTCCATTAAGTTTGGTCATTGCTTGTTGTGTTTGTGAATTGGATTTTGTAGATGCGGATGATTTGGTAACTAGTTTGCATAAATCATTCATTGTCTCTTCAGCCAATGTAAGCAGCGACTCATCATGTTCACTCCTACTACTACTACCTGTGCTGCTATCAACTGAGGTCAGCATAACATCCTTGGCTCGATCAAACAATATAGATAATATCTGATTCATCGTTGCCAATGCAGCACGTTTAACATTCCCCGCTGTTCCACCACCACTTGTATCCTCTTTCGTACCTACATGCTGATGATGTGCATTCACTGCCTCACTTCTAAACCGTTCTCTAATCCCACCCCCACCTCCTATACCACTACCATGTTGTGAATCACTATAAGTCTGTCCAGCACCCAACAATAAACAAACATTCAAACATGCACCAAATATATCCGATGATAATTGGATTGACTTTGAATCAATTAACATTGTTATAGTTTGTAATATCTTGAGAGATATACTTGTATCTTCTTTTAGTGTTCTGTTGCTTGTATAATGTGTATGTTTGTTTGCTGAATCTGATGCATTGTTAGTGGAAGAACTGCCCATGACCATGCCAGTGATTCCACCTAAAGTTGACGAGACTAATGATCCCACTCCACCGCCACTATTCCCTGACGTTGGCGGTGCATTACCCTTCTCTCCACTATTCCCACTACTTCCACCACCACTACTAACACTTTGTCCAGCACCCAATCCTAAAGTGTCAGCACAACACCAACCCTGTATAACCAATACTCGACTAATTTGTATATAATCTTCATTACAAATTGCATCACCTTTTAATAATAATTGGATTGATTCAATAGCAATTAGTACTAGATTATAGGATGCATTGGAATAATTTGTAGCTAATAGGAAGGGACGTAATACATCTTGACTTTGGAAGAGGGATGTTGTTGGATGTTGTTCTACTGAAGAAGAATTGTTGGAATTGTCAGATGATTGGGAGGAGGGAGTAGCGGCACCAGCACGTCGGACTGCGGCTACATATTGTGTTTGAAGTGATCGGAGATTAATTATTGCTCGTTCTGATGCTTCCTTAACTCCTGAACGGATTGTATATGTATGGAAGTATATTGTATGAGGTATCGTAGATAGGACGGTTAGTTGTTGCAATGATAATGCATAAGATGTGCACAAAAATTGCAAAGACATTGCTCAATGAATATCGACGACACCGTCTCCAAAACCCCAACATTAATCGAAAGAGCGTTAAAAACTGATATACTGGATATACTATCAGTATACCATCTAAATCATTTGCCTATAAATACTCTCTGCAATAATGAAACACAAGATGTGTACCAAAAATTGCAAAGTCATTGCAACAGCCGTATACACTACACTAAACAAACAGACACTTACCAGGATGATTCTTCCGTGCCTCGGCACCTAAATCACGCAAATGATCTTCCACTTGTGCTACAAAGTTCATTCTTTAGTGTACAGCAATAGATGTAGTGGGCTGATCGATAGTTGTTGTCGTTTACTTTTTTTGAGATGTTGTGTTGGGTATCTTTTATATACCTCTATCGCCACTAGAACTAAACTAATCTTTTGCAAACCAATAATATAGAATGCCCTTACTAATACCAGATGAATGAAGGCTCTCTTTGGTAGAAGAATAACCGTCTCTCCTCTCTCTCTCTAGAGAGGCGACTATAATATATAAGAAACTTTTGTTGTGAAACTTATTCTGTTTTGGAACTTTCAGAACTTTAATACCAGAATGTAAATAAAGATAAAGGTCTTGCACACTAATTCTTATGCAATATTATATGTATCATTATTCTCTCTACCAATCAGAGATTCACAAATCCTGTACTATCGCTCTAGCAATCCCTCTTGTGTCGCCACTCTGCATACTTGAGCCGCCATCTCCCTCTCCTCACTCTTCATTTCATTTTGCCTCTCACTCTCGTGATAAGCTCGTAAAGTATTTGCATATTCGTCTTTTGTAACAAATCCTCGTCTAAACCCATTCTTAATACAGGCTAAAGAATCTTCCTTTCCAGCTCTAGCCGCAATTATCATATGCTTCTTTGCCCGCTGAATATTTCCAGACTCAAACTCGATAGATCCAAGATTATGCCTTGCCTGCACACTTCCAGCTATAGCGAACTTTGGTAATGTTTAGCCTTCTTAATATCCACCTCCACACCATATCCGCGGTCATAGGAGTTTCCCAAGTTGAAATATCCCTGAGCATAACCAAGTTCTCCTGCCTTGAGGTATAACTCGTTAGCCTTTTGACGATCTCGTGTCAAACCCATCGTTCCACCTCCATAATAATTGGCAAATTCAAAAAATGCCAATGCATTTCCTTTATCCATTAGCTTCTTTGTTCCCTGCATGACTTCCTCTTCTGAAGTTGGTTTTGGACTTCTACAGTATGGGCATAAATCTGCTCCTCCTTCGCTCATCATCATTGCACATAAGCAACCTGTACATATAAGTTTTCCGCAGCATGAATGATACATTTCTGTTCGGTCTTCACTAGATAGGGGGAGCATGCATATTGGGCACTCTTCAGGAGGTGGAGGATCGGCAAATAACTTCTCCTCGTGCAGCTCAATCACTCGTTTTTTACATTCTTTCTTATGTTGCGGCCGGTGAGCAATTTGACACTCCCTACTACAATATTTAACCAACTTGCACGCTGCACATGATTTTAGATTATCACTCTCCTCCTCACCCTTGCCACAATTGGCGCATAAATTAGGGGCTGAAACTGATGCCATAATGTAAATACATAACTTTTTGTGCCTGTGATGTGTACTTTTCTGTTAGCTTCAGTATACTACACGATAACACAATACTACTACCAACAATAATAAAAAATGGTACAATAAACTGGTCTAATACTATAATGGCAGTAATGTACGAGCTGCTAATTGCAATAGTTAGTGATAAGCTCGAGTGTTTTCTATGCATCAACTTTTTTGAACTTCTTTTTTTGGCAAATGAATATCGGTACTACCGACGTGAAAACTACAACTTATCGAAAGACCGTCAAAGAGTGATATATTATGAATATTGGTATCAAGCTATATATTGTCAGTGTAGAAAGCGCGCTATTGTTATGGGGATTGTTTTTGTTTTATGTTAGAGTTCAATATCGTATTGCAACGTCCGTACACAATGATAAATCGTACATAATACGAATAGGCAATTTAATAGTTAACTCAAACATTGGCGCGGCATCTCTATATCATCCGTAGACCGTCTAATCATTAATCAATATGTTTTCATTACTTAGAAATTCACAGGTAAGTCGACTGTTACCTAGATAGAAGTAGAGTTGTTGCAATGAGATATTGTGTCAATTTGATTGTGATATAATAATTTGAGCACATCTTATGTTCAAATTGATGATGATTTGATGGTTTGTAAAGATATGTTATGCATTGCAATATGCTAACACTAGCATATCTACTCTTCTCTTCATATATTGTATTATAATATCAGAGAATCATCCCATCAACTGGTATAGCAGCAGCATCAACCAGACGAACATTCTCCACAGAAGTTGCAACAAAATCTAGCAGTGGACCAGGCTTATTTGCACGTATAGGATCATTCCTCGTGGGTGCAGGATTAACTGCACTAGGTACAGAAATTTATATATTCAAGGAGGTTAGAGAAGGGAATTTAGAAATGTTAAGGAAACAGAGGGAATTGGAGAAACGTATTGCTGCTTTGGAGAAGAAGAAGTAGATTGGTTGATTGGATTTATGTGACTGGGTTAGAATTGAAGTGTATAGAGGTATGAGAAGCAGGGTAAAGTATTTGTATGATATTTTGGATGTGATTTGTTTGTAGCTTGTATTCTGTACGGAGTTAATATGGAGATATACTCCGAGGGTTGCAAAGAGAGAGGTAAGATTGCAAATGTGTAATATGTAATTGGTGTGGGATGAAAAGCCTTCTTCTTTGCACTATCACATACTAACTTCTATCTTATCTTCATCTTGTCTGTGCTACAGTTGGATATCTTTCCTCATAGCTGAATAGGATAGCATCTAACAATAAACTGCAACAACTTAACACAACTAACAAATCAACTGTAACAACTTAACACAACTCATACAAATCAACTTGATACTGTATACATTACAATTACTCATCATCACTTTTTTTTCGGGTACCCTGTTATAAAATAATCACATGCATGCTGTATTAGAGATGAATTGAGTTCAATCTTGGATTCGATTGCTTGAATAGATGATTTAGCCCAAGAATCAAACACAGTGGAGGTAGACTTCATTAGATCATCTCGGGTACATTTCACTGCATCATCAAACGCTCCTGGTATCAATTTTAATTGGGCAATGTTATCTTGTAGAGCCCTTTCTTCAACCAATAGAGAATTGACATGCCGGATAAATGACAAAGAACTTGGTGCTCTACCGTTGTATTTTATATCATAAGACTCGGGATACGCCCTCAACAAAAATACAATAACTTCCCTTACGGCTTGATGTTGGCAATAATGTAGCAGATAGTGGATGGGGCACATTCCCTGTTTGTTGGTAATTCGTACCGGTTTGGAACATTCCTGTATCATATTCTTGCAAATCTCTTTCCGGTTTTCTGTCGGAAATCTAGCCAAAGTAGAAGTTGCAAAATGAAGAGGAGTATTCCCACGGAGTTTTGTCTTCTTCATCATACTACTCGGGCATAGCTCCACCATCCTCTTGACGAGATTAACATTACGCAAGTCAACTATCAAATGAAGAGGTGAAAGTCCATGCTTATTGTTTTGAGTTAAACTATGAGGGTATGCCTCAAAGAATTGAAGAATGGTTTCGGCAATGTTGTATTTTGAAGAAGATGCAATACTTGATTTGTATGTTTTGATCAATTCAAACACTGGTGGATCATCGATGATACTTTCATGATCTAGAACCCACTGATGATTGACAGCAATCCAAGGCATCAATGAATAGAGTGATGATTGGCTAGCTATTAAGTGGATGGGTAACCCATAATGCATCCTCCATAGAAGAGCCGATGGGTTGGCATCAATGAGACACTTAATGGTAGGGACATATACTTCATCATCAAGCACATAATTTTCATCAGTAATCATGAGAGTAAAATCAAGAAGAGATATGTGGTTCTCAACAATCCTTGCCAGAATAGGATTGGCAGTGACCTTCAGACGAACACGTTCCAAAAAAGCGAGGACTTCTTCTTCGCTACCGCTATCACCCATCATATCCTTGAATTGAGCCTTAAGCTCAACATCCTCAAGCTCGTCATATATCAAAGGACTTTCCATATTTATGTGCTGTAGCAGCAGGCCAACTAGATGTGCTATCCGGCCAACAACAGGAAGGAGGTTGTTAGTTGAGATTTTACTTTTGTTGCTTCATGTATCCCGCATGATCTACCCTCTACATTAAACTTAGGTTAACAATATAGTATTGAACATCTAACACATACATTAATACTTCATTAAAACTGAACAATAGCACCTAAAAAGTAAGGAGGGATAAACATGTGTATCCCTCCATCAAACAATCAAACTCTAAAAACACCAAGGCCTTCTCTAATAGCTCTAAAAAGACCCTGCCTTACATCAATATTCTAACAAAAACGTATGAGGCTTATGCCCCTAAATCCACTGTGAAAATGACCGCATACTTGTCGTCGAATCCACGCTATATCCGTGTCGAAACGAGACAAGTACCAAGCCATTATGAAAACCCCTAATAAACCCCGCGATATTTTCAATCCGTGCCATTCAGCATCCAGATTGTCCTAACCCTAATACACAAGTACCCCAATCCACCCCAAACTATCCAAACTCGCGTTTCACATGATACTACACCCACCACAACCACTTCCCTGTTTCTTCATACGACACTTATACCCCTCTAAATACTTTAACTGTTTTTCATTAATAGCACCCCGTCTCTGTGATCGTATCATCATTACAGCCTCAACTGCATCCATATTTTCAAATTCCATTAATGCAATGGCAACTAAGACGGGAGCACGTCCGAGACCGGCTACACAGTGTACGGCTATTGTTTTCGTTTCTTTCGTTGAACCGTTCATACCTGCATTATTGCCAGTATGATCTTCAGCAATACCAAAGAAACGTTCATCAACTAACTGTAACCAATCATCCAATACAGGATCAGGCGGTGAATGACCATCTTCATATGCCATTTCATGTAACTTAATTCCCGCATTAGTTAATTCATTCCCTAAATAGGTAGGTTCACATACCCTAACTATATCAGTAACATAATTACGACGACATTCCTTGATATATAAATGTAAGTTCGATTGTCGGGGTGCATCCATGATTAGGAAACGGAGGTGGGGTGTGGTGATTAATGTTGGTTTGGATGAGATTATTGTTGATTGATTATTAATTGAGCCTCGGTTTCCGTGAGAAGTTGAATGGTGTGAGGAGGAGAGTGTTGATTGTACTACTCCGCCATAGCCATTATTATTGGGTGCCATGCTCATACTTTGTAAATTTACTCAATATTGTGATAATAGCGGCTGTAATTGAGCAAGTGATTTATGTGATGTTGTATTTAATACCCTTTTCCACTTTAGCCCATCGAATCGAGAGCAGCAACAGCGATTTGTTGAGTATGGAGGAGAGTGTAGTTGAGAGAAGTTAGATTTGACCATTCCGGGTGGGTTTAAATTTGTATGGGGATCTTATAAATTGATCACCGGGAGCGTAAGGAGAGGAAGGAGGATATATAAGGAGCACGATAGAGGAAGGGCGGCACGCAATAGAGGTTGTTTTGTTTTGTTAGGTTTTGTTTTGAGTTTATGTGGTGCCCTTTAGAATGCCCCCTTTGCCCTTCTGTTCAGTTTCAACGAGAACTGTTGTTTGTCTATGAAGCTCATAACTCATAAGTAGCAGTGTGGCGGCAGTCATTGAAGAAGAGGAGAGATAGCTAGCGGAATAGACTCATGTGCGGCGTGGCGTTGGCAGTAGTGTGTGTTATTGGTTGTTAAATTATTGCAATATAGCCCCACAATTACTTATATACTCTTATAATTTTTCATATGTACCAACTTGATATCAATTTGTTTACTTACAATACCGCGTGATACATTGGGGTTAGAAATATGAGCAGCAATATCGGAGATAATAATAATGATAATCAGCTCTGTGGTGATGGCGGTGGCGGTAGTGGAGATATTTTATCGAGTAAAAAAGAATGCACATCATGTGAGCAAAATAATGTTGATAACATTACCAAGGGTATTAATAGCGTTGCTGTATCGGATGTTACGTCGATGTGCGCCAATTGTGGTAAAGAGGGAAATAGTGATGATATGAACATATGCAACAAATGTAAGACGGTGAAGTATTGCAACGCCGCATGCAAAAAGAAGCATCGATCTAAGCATAAGAAGGCGTGTGAGAAACGAGTTGCTGAATTGCATGACGAGGCTTTGTTCAAAGAGCCTCCTGCTCGTGAAGAGTGTCCAATCTGCTTCCTATCATTGCCAATTGATGGTAAGAATTCAAGTTTTAAAACATGCTGTGGACAGGCTATATGTAATGGTTGTATATATGAGATGAAGATGAAAGATGAGGGAGGAGTGGACTTGTGTCCATTCTGTAGGGAACCTAATGCAACTTCTGCCAAGGAACACATTAAAAGGACGAAGACACTGATGGAGAAAGGCAATGCCGAGGCATTCAGTATTCTTGGTGGGTGTTATGCCAATGGACTACATGGCATGCCACAAGACATTATAAAGGCAAATGAGTTATATCTAAAGTCAGGAGAGCTTGGATGTTCTACAGGATATTACATTTTGGGCATTGCATATGACAGTGGAACGGGTGTAGAAGTTGATGTGAAGAAGGCTAAATATTACTATGAACTTGCGGCCATGAGTGGGAATGTAAAAGCAAGGAATAATCTCGGTTATTTGGAGGGACAGGCTGGCAATTATGAACGAGCGTATAAACACTTTATGATTGCAGCAAGAGGAGGATACAAGGACGCTTTGGACATGGTTAAAGTAGGGTTTATGCATGGAGATGTTACAAAAGATGAATATGCAAATACTCTTCGGGCGCATCAGCAGTGGTTAGATGAAATAAAGAGTGAGGAGAGGGACAAGGCTGATCTGTTTCTAGCTGCTCGGTAGAAGTGAGTAGTTATGAACAACTATAGATAGATCTAATTTGCTATTTACATGATGCTATTACTAGATATGATGCCCATATCTCATCTCCTTTGCTTTGTCCCTCGCTTCACTCTTCATTTCTTTTCGTCGATCATGA